>Ga0302250_1001010_pt1 | contig 23059 bp, 20 predicted proteins | sample AAG_RA_Asp_MG_FD_193536 | JGI IMG/M metagenome (GOLD analysis project Ga0302250, IMG submission 193536) | Enriched activated sludge microbial communities from anaerobic digester in WTTP, New Holstein, Wisconsin, United States - AAG_RA_Asp | ecosystem: Engineered > Bioreactor > Anaerobic >... | reverse complement strand
GGGATCCTGATCAACACCGGCGAGGACAACTACCTGACCACGGCCGACGCGTACCACGCCGGGCACACCGTGCTGGCATCGGAGTTCATCAACGAGCAGATCGGCCTGCGGTGCGGTCTTCGCCCCGAACTGCTGGGACTCGGGCACGCGATGCAGATGAACCCCTGGCAGGAGGACATGCTGCTGTGGGAGATCGCCCAGGCCCGCCTGGTCCGGGAGGTCTTCCCCCAATCCCCCATCAAGTACATGCCCCCGACCCGCCACATGACCGGCGACATCTTCCGGGGCCACGTCCAGGACGCCCTGTTCAACCTGGCCAGCGTCTGGACCGGCCAGGGCATCCACCTCCTGGGCATGATGACCGAGGCGATGCACACCCCCCACGTCCACGAGCGCGTGCTGGCGCTGGACTCGGCCCGGATGATCCAGCAGGCGGCCCGTCACCTGGAGGAGGAGGTCCTGTTCCGGCCCGGGGGACGCATCCAGCGCAGGGCCCGGGAGGTCCTGGATCGGGCCCGGGACCTCCTGCGCCAGGTCCGGGACCGGGGCCTGTTCCAGGCCCTCGCCGAGGGCGTGTTCGCGGACATCCCCCGATCCCCCGACGGGGGCCGGGGACTGGACGGGGTCGCCCTGCGGGGTCCCGACTACGAGAACCCGGTGGAGAAGATCCTCCGCCGGATGACCGAAGGGGAGGACGAACGATGAACCGACCGGAACTCGCCGTCGTTCCCGGCGTGGACCTCCAGCAGGTCCGTCCCTACGGGGACACCCTCGGAGACGGGGTGGTGCAGGTCTCCTTCTCGCTGCCGCTGCCCGGGAGCCCCGAGGCCGAGGAGGCCGCACGGCAACTGGCCCTGCGGATGGGCCTGGAGGACCCCCAGGTGTACCACCGGGCGGACCTGGGCTACGGGTTTTCGTTCTACATCCTCTACGGGCGCTGCCGCCACTCGGTGGACGTCACCCGGACGCTGGTGCCCCGGCTGGAGGCCCAGGACGCCTCCTTCGAGGAGATCAACGAGCGGCTGCTGAAGGTCGCCGGGCGACCCCTGCGGGTCCTGGGCGCCTGCACGGGGTCCGACGCCCACACGGTGGGCATCGACGCGATCCTGAACATGAAGGGCTTCGCGGGGGAGTACGGCCTGGAGCGGTACCCCGCCCTGAAGGTCCGCAACCTGGGCGCACAGGTGACCAACGAGAGGCTCCTCCAGGAAGTGCGGGCGATGGACGCCGACGTGGTGCTGATCTCCCAGGTGGTCACCCAGAAGGACATCCACCTGTCCAACCTGGCGGAATGGGTGGACCTGGCCGAGGCGGCAGGCCTCCGGGACCGGCTGCTGATGGCCTGCGGCGGGCCCCGGATCCGCCACGAGACCGCCCTGGAACTGGGGTTCGACGCCGGCTTCGGCCCCGGGACGACCCCCCGGCAGGTGGCGGCCTGGATCCTCCAGGAGTGGGAGCGGCGCCACCCGGTGGCTTGAACCATCCGGATTCCCTGCATTTTCAAAAATCCCCGCAAAGAGAATCTTTCCGGTTGACAATCCCCGGGCCCGCCGTTATCGTCCTTTCTAGGACCTTTTAGGTCCGATTCATGAACCCGGGAGGAAGGCCATGCGATTCACCTCCGCGTCCGAGGACATCCGGGACCTGGTGGACACCTTTCACTGCCGGGCCCGGCGGAAGGAACTGACCCTGGACAAGTGCCTGAACGACTACCTGGAGGCCAACGCCTTCGAGCGCAAGCGGTCGGCCTGCTACCGGTGCCCCCAGGGCCGCAGGAACCGCGAGGCCTACGCCGGGGCCCAGGAGGCGGAGGACTGACGCGGGGACGGCCCGATCACGGGGCCTTCAGCACCGTGGTCACCGAGGCGCAGATCGGGCCTCCGATGTTGAACGTCGCCGCGTAGCGGGCCCCCGGAACCCGGAGGGGTTCGGGGGTCCGACCCAGCAACTGCCAGTAGTTCCAACCGATCATCGCCACGCCGGTCGCCCCGATGGGGTGCCCCTTGGCGATCAGGCCGCCGGAGGTGTTGATGGGGACCTTTCCCCCGCCGACCCGGGCGTGTCCCTCGACGTAGTAGCGGGCCCCCTGTCCCGGTTCCGCCAGGCCCAGGATCTCCACCGCCAGGGCCCCCATGATCCCGAAGCAGTCGTGGACCTCGGCGACCCCCACGTCCGCCGGGCCGATGCCGGCCATCCGGTAGGCGGCCTGGATCGCCCGGTAGGCCCCGGCGGGATGCAGCACGTCCCGTCCCCGGGTGGACAGGGGGTCGGTGGCCTGCCCGAAGCCCGCCAGTTCCACGGCCCGGGAGGCCGGGATCCCCAGCCGCTTCATCCCGTCCTCGGTGGCCAGCACCAGGCCGGCCCAGCCGTCGGACATCTGGGAGCACTCGAAGGTCTTCAGCGGGAGCCCCTCGGCGATGTAGCGGTTGGGGCCCTCGATGGTCATCACCTTCTGGACGGTCATCTGGACCTTCTGCATCTGGGCCAGGGGGTTGTGGTTGCCGTGGGCGTAGAAGGTCACGGGCACGTGGGCGAGTTGTTCCTCGGTGACCCCCCAGTGGGCCATGTAGGCCGCCTGCACCTCGGCGAAGAGGTGAGGGAAGACGAAGACCTTGCCCGGGCGCTCGTCCAGGTGGGACGCGGTGCCCAGCACCTTCCCCAGCAGTTTCCCGTCGGCCTTGCCCTCGTCGTCCCGCATCTTCTCGATGCCCACCGCCAGGCCCACGTCGGCCTCGCCCAGCAGCAGCCTCCGGAGGACCGTCAGCACCGCCTGTCCCCCCGAGGCGCAGGCGTTTTCGACGGTCTCGATGGGCTTGCCGGCCAGGGCCGGCTCCATCGCCAGCAGCCCCGACAGCAGCGTCTGGTCCTGGAGCAGCGGGGCCAGCAGTCCCGCCACCGAGGCCGTCCCGACCTCCTCCAGGGGCACCCCCGCCGCCGCCGCGGCCTCCCGGGCCGCCGTCCGGATGGCCTCCTCGATCGTCATCGGCCCCAGTTTGCCGAAGGGGCTCTGGGCGTATCCCACCACGAAGACCCGTCGATTTCCCGGCAGCATGTCAGACCTCCCCAGTCTGGTTCCGCCCGAAGAATCCCCCGAGGTCGGGGGTTCGTCAAGGTTCTGTGGGATGGCCGACCGGCAGCCTGTTGCCACGACTCCTCAGATCGCGATATCAAGTCCGTTCTTCGGGATGAGAAGATTGAAAAGGAGACAGCGTGGACAGCACATCCTCTTCTCGGGAAGACATGATGCCCCGGCCTTTCGGGTTCTGGTCCGTCGGGTCACGTCCGTCAAGGTGGTGTACGAGTTCTGGGTCACCGTGTCTTCCGCCATGGATGACTACGCTGTAGCGTCTGCCGTGATCTCCTTTCTTGGTGGCTCGCCGACCTGCTGAGGCTCTGGGGGCTTGGCCGCCCGAGCGAGAGATTCCTGGCTCATGTAGCGCCTGGCGACGGCCCAGTCGTCGTGCTGCTCGCACAAGACGGCGCCGACGAGGCGGATGATGGCTTCGCGGTTGGGGAAGATGCCGACGACGTCGGTGCGGCGGCGGAGTTCCTTGTTGAGCCTCTCCTGGGGGTTGTTGGACCAGATCTGGCGCCAGTGCTCCTTGGGGAAGGAGGTGAAGGCCAGGACGTCGGGGGCGGCGTCCTGGAGCATCCGTGCGGCCTGGGGGAAGCGGGGCCGGAGTTGCTCCACCACCCGGGCGAGTTGGGCCCAGACCTCCTGGGCGTTCGGCTGGGCGAAGATGGATCGGACCAGGGCAGCGACGAAGTCCTGGGCTGCCTTGGGGACGCGGGTCAGCAGGTTGCGAGCGAAGTGGGTCCGGCACCGCTGCCACGCAGCACCCGGCAGGACCGCGGCGATGGAGTCCTTCAGGCCCTCGTGGGCGTCCGAGACGACCAGTTGCACCCCGGACAGGCCACGGGCCACCAGGCCGCGGAGGAAGCCAGTCCAGGCCGCTCCGTCCTCGGTCGTGAAGACGTCGACGCCAAGGATTTCCCGGTGCCCATCGGCCTGGACTCCCGTGGCCACGACCACGGCCACGTTGCGGATCCGGCCACATTCCCGGCAGCGCACGACCAGGGCGTCGAGCCACACGTACGCGTACGGACCCGCCAGGGGACGGCTGCGGAAGATCTCCACCATGCCGTCCAGATCCTTGGCCATCTCCGAGACCTGGGCCTTCGACAGGCTCGTGATCCCGAGCGTCTGGACCAGTTTTTCCATCCGCCGCGTCGAGACGCCCAGCACGTACGCCTCGGCAACCACCGTGGTCATCGCACGCTCTGCTCGGCGACGATGATCGAGCAGCCAGTCGGGGAAGTACGTGCCCTGCCGCAGCTTCGGAATGCCCAGCGGGATCGTGCCGAGGCGCGTGTCCCACGCCCGCTCCCGGTAGCCGTTGCGCTGGTTCACGCGGTCCTGCGTCCGCTCCCCGTAGGCCGCGTTGCACAGGGCATCCGCCTCCGCGCCCATCAGCATCTCCACGGTCCGGTGCAGAAGGTTTCGCAGCATGTCCGGATCGGCCTCCGTCACCCTCTTGCGCATCCAGTCCAGAACGTCCATGCTCCCACTGACCATCGTGTCTCTCCTCCTGAAAAGGGAACATCCCAATGCACCCTTGAGGATGACACGGTGGTCGCTTGTCCGCCCAGGGGCCCCCGCCGGGGGTCTCGTCGGGCTACGCCCTCCTCAACCCCCGGCCCTTCCCCTCGCTTCGCTCGAAAGCCCCAATTCCCTGGGACTCCCCCTCGTACACCACTTCCGTGGACTCTACTGCGCGGTCCGAGGCAGTTCGTGCACCCGGGCAGAGGCGGCCATCGCCTCCAGGTCCTTCACTCGCCTGGCCATCTGGTGCTTCTGGCGCGTGTTCTCCTCGAAGGCGAAGTTGTCGTGCCAGACCGACGTGTCCCCCGACTCGGCGGCCACCTCGGTCTCTGCACAGGCGGCGAAGTAGTCCCGGCGGGCCGCGGCGATCCGGGCCTGCAGCCGGCGAAACCCGCCGGGCGTCAGGTGGACGACCGTTGCCTCGGGATTCCGACTCGGGGTGCGGTCGTTCCGGAAGGAACCCTCGGTCTCATTCATGGAGTCCTCCTCCTTAGAGCGTCTAACAAAACTACCCTCCCAGTAGGTGGTTGAGGCAGACGAGGGCGCAGGCGATATGGAGGAATGCCTCGTGGATGTCGGCCCTGCGCTCCCACCGCATTGCGAGGCGGCGGTGGACGTGGATCCAGGCGATGGAGCGCTCCACGACCCAGCGGTGCTTGCCGAGGCGTTCCTTGGAATCGACGCCGCGGCGGGCGATGCGGGGCTGGATGCGTCTGCGGCGGCAGGCCAGGCGGCACCGTCGGTAGTCGTAGCCCTTGTCGGCGTGGAGCTTGTCGGGGCGCTTCCGGGGGCGTCCCCGTTGGCCCCGGACGGGGCGGACCCGGTCGAGGAGCGGCTCCAGGGCCATGCTGTCGTGCTGGTTGGCCGGGCCGATCATCGCCGCGAGTGGGATGCCCTGGCCATCGACGAGGATGTGGTGCTTCGTCCCGAGTTTCCCCCGGTCCGTAGGATTCGGGCCAGTTTCAGGGCCCCCTTTTTTGCCCGGATGCTGCTGGAGTCCAGGGAGGCCCGCGCCCAGTCGATGCGCTCGTCCTGCCCCAACTCGTCCAGCAGAACCTGGTGGATGCGCGCCCAGACCCCCGCCTCGTGCCAGTCCCGAAGGCGACGCCAGCAGGTCATGCCAGACCCGCAGCCCATCTCCTTGGGCAGGTACTCCCACGGGCATCCCGTCTTCAGCACGAAGAGGATGCCCGTCAGCGCCATCCGGCTGTCCACGCGCGGCCTCCCGCCCTTCGGCTTCGGCGGCTCGGGCGGCAGCAGCGGTTCGATCCGGATCCACAACTCGTCGGGAAGGAGGGGCTTTGCCATGCCCCCTCATGTAGCCTCCCTCACCCACGAACGCCAAGCTCACGACACGGTTTTGTTAGACGCTCTTATGTCCCGGCATCCGTTCGGGACCTCTACGAGGCACCCGACCCCGGATGGGCCGGAGGGCGCCGCTCGCCCTCTCGGACTGAAAACGGAACCGCCACGGTTTTCTGAGGTCGAGGGAACCGACGAGGTCAGGGAATCTCAGGATCCGTCCGGAGAGGGGCCCGCGGCGGGCGAGGTTGGGTGACCCGAGGAGGGGTCAGCAGGCGCCGATCACGTGGGTGCCGCCGCGGCCCTGGAGGGCCGCCTCCAGGGTCTCGGGATTCGTGATGATGGCCCGCTTGCCGCCACGCTCCAGGAACTCGCAGACGGCCAGCACCTTCGGACCCATGCTGCCCGCGGGAAACTCCCCCTGGCGATAGAGGTCCATCAGGTTCTCGGAGGTGATGGCCGACAGGGCCTCCTGGTCCGGCTTGCCGTAGTGGACGAAGACCTGGGGCACCTCGGTCAGGATGATGAAGATGTCGGCGCCGATCTGGTTCGCCAGCAGCGACGACGAGAGGTCCTTGTCGATCACCGCCTCGATGCCCTCGTAGGAGTCGTCGGGCTTCTTGATGATCGGGATGCCGCCGCCGCCGCAGGCGATCACGATGTGCCCCTCGGCGCAGGCCTCCCGGATCATGTGCCGCTGGACCACCTTGAGGGGACGGGGGGAGGGCACCACCCTCCGCCATCCCCGCCCCGAGTCCTCGACGATGGTCCATCCCAGCTGGTCCCGGCGCCGCTCGGCCTCCTCCTTCGTCAGGAAGGGCCCCACCGGCTTGGAAGGGGCCTTGAACGCCGGGTCCTCGGGGTCCACCAGCACCTGGGTCACCACGGTCACCACGTAGCGCTTCAGTTGCCTCCGGCGCAGTTCGTTCAGCATCGCCTGCTGGAGGAAATAGCCCAGGCTGCCCTCGGTCTGGGCCACCAGCACGTCCATCGGCATCAGGGGAACCGATCCGTCGGAGGTCTCGTTCAGCAGCAGCAGGTGGCCCACCTGGGGCCCGTTCCCGTGGGTGATCACGATGTTGTAGTCCCGGTCCACCAGCGTCTGGAGCTGTTGGCAGATCCGGGCGGCGTTGCGCTCCTGCTCGTGGATGGTCCCCTTCTCGCCCCGGAGCATGAAGGCGTGGCCCCCCAGGGCCAGCAGCACGATGGGCTTCTCCTTCTTCGTCTTCTGCGTGGCGTTCGGTGCCGGCATGGTACCGCTCCTGTCCAGAGTGGATGCCCCCCTTGCCGAACCGGGGGGAGGGGCCGAATATACGGCGGATTCCAGAGGGGCGACAAGGCCCGGAGCACGCCATGGAGACCTTCCACCAGGAAACCGTCCTCCGGCACGCCGGGATGCTGGCGAACCGCGTCCGGAAGCGGATGTCCGTGCTGGAAAAGGGGTTCCGGAGGGAGGGCATCGAGGCCTTCCGGCTCTACGACTGGGACATCCCCGAGGTCCGGGCGGTGGTGGACTGGTATGCGGGCCACCTGGTGATCGGGGAGTACGTCCGGGAACAGCACGGCCCCGACTACCTCCCGGCGCTGGCCGAGGCCGTCGGCACGGCCCTGGGAGTCCCGCCGGAACGACGGCATCTCCGGAGACGGAGGACCGGGAGGCCCGAGGACGGTCCCCGCTACGTCCCCCTGGGGGAGGGCGGCGAGCACATGCGGGTCCGGGAGCGGGACCTGGTGTTCCTGGTGAACCTCGAGGACCGCCTGGACACGGGCCTCTTCCCGGACCACCGGGAGACCCGCCGGATGATCCGGGACCTGGCCCGGGACCGGACGTTCCTGAATCTCTACGCCTATACCGGCACCTTCACCTGCGCGGCGATGGCCGGGGGCGCCCGGGCCTCCTGGACCGTGGACCGGTCGGCCCGCTACCTGGACTGGGCCCGGGACAACCTGCGGGAAAACGGCCTGATGGGCCCCGCCTGCCGCCTGGAACGGGACGACGCCCTGTCCTTCCTGTCCCGGGCGGCATCCCGGGGACTGCGCTTCGACCTGATCTTCGTGGACCCGCCCTCCTTCTCCGAGAATCCCGAGGGGCGCTTCGAGGTCCAGCGGGACCACCCGGACCTGCTCCGGAGGGTGCTGCGGGTCGCCATGCCCGGCGCCCTGGTGTTCTTCAGCACGAACCACCAGCGCTTCGAACCCCGCCTCCGGGACCTGCCGGCCCGGTCCGTCCGGGAGATCACCGACCGGACGGTGCCCCGGGACTACCGGAACCGCCAGGTCCACCGGTGCTGGCAGATCGAGGCGATGTGACCTGATGCCTCATTTGTGCTGTTTCGCCACGCACGAGCCTGGATACGACACACCCACGAAATCGGCCCGGGAAGCCGGTCTCCAGGAATCCGACGTCGGCGGAACTGCCCGGAAGGCCCACTTCCAAATCGGACGAACGGCGTCCTGCTATCGGTGTCCGAATCCGGCCAATCTGCCACGAAAACGAGGCGTTCCGCGATGTTGACAAGGGGTCCGCGCGGCGGTTTCATCGGTTGGTAGGAGCGGAGAGAGCGACACGGCGACATCGGGAGGGGTCTCTCCGCTCCCAGGGCAGAACAGAGGGGTTGCCATGAGCCACGTGATCACTCCGATGGTGGAGGTCCCGCAACTGATCGGGGAATCCGGCGCTCCATCGCTGGACCTCTGCTTCCAGTGCGGGACGTGCAGCGGCACCTGTCCGTGGAACCGGGTCTCCCGCTTCCGGGTCCGGGACATCCTGACCCGGGCCCAGCTGGGCCTGGAGGGATATGAAGGCGAGGACCTCTGGATGTGCGCCACCTGCAACGCCTGCGTGGACCGGTGCCCCCAGGGGGTGGAGATCGTCGAGGTGGTCCGCACGATCCGGATGCTGATCACGGAAAGCGGCGCCGCGCCGAAGACCCTCCGGGCGGTCCTCGGAAGCGTCCAGTCCAACGGCAACCCCTGGTCCGGGGAACCGGGCGCCCGGATGGCCTGGACCGGGGAACGCCACGCACCGCGGTTCGACGGCAGCCAGGCCCATGCCTGGATGCCCTGCTGCGCCCAGGCCTACGACCCCCGGAACGTCCGGGTGGCCCGGGACACCCTCCGGGTGCTCCAGGCCGCCGGGGTGTCCTTCGGGCTGGTCGGGGGCGGGGAGCAGTGCTGCGGCGACGCGGTGCGCAAGGTCGGGGCCGAGTCGGCCTTCCAGAACCTGGCGGCGCACAACGCGGGGCTCTTCGAGGACCTGGGGGTCCGGGACCTGCTGGTCACCTCGCCCCACTGCCTGAACACCTTCCGGAAGGAGTACCCGGCCACGGGGGGCCGCTTCCGGGCGACACACCTGGTCGAGGTGCTCCGGGACCGCCTTGGGGCGGGAACCCTGGCCCTGCGCCGGGAGGTCCCCCTGAAGGCGGTCTACCACGACCCCTGCTACCTGGGGCGCCACAACGGAATCTACGACGCCCCCCGGGAGGTGCTGGACGCCGTGCCCGGCCTGAATCGCCTGGAGTTCCACCGCTGCCGGGAGGAGGCGATGTGCTGCGGCGGCGGAGGCGGACGCCTCTGGATGGAAGCCCCCGTCGAGGAGCGCTTCGCGGTGCTGAAACTGCGGGAGGCCGCGGCGATGGGGGCCGACGCGGTGGTGACGGCCTGTCCCTACTGCATCAGCATGTTCGAGGATGCGAGGACCGCCCTGGGCCTGGAGGCGATCCAGGTGCTGGACGTGGCCGAAGTGGTGGCCCGGGCCCTTCCGGAGGAATGACCATGGCGCGCATCGGCGTGTTCGTCTGTCATTGCGGGACCAACATCGCGGGGGTGGTGGACGTGGCCCGGGTCGCCGAGGCGGCCCGGGGCTGGCCCGACGTGGTCTTCGCCACGGACTACAAGTTCATGTGCTCGGACCCCGGACAGGCCCTCGTGAAGGACACGATCGTCCGGGAGAACCTGGACCGGGTGGTGGTGGCCGCCTGCTCGCCCCGCATGCACGAGCCGACCTTCCGGAAGGCCTGCGCGATGGCCGGCCTGAACCCCTTCCTGTTCGAGATGGCGAACATCCGGGAGCACTGCTCCTGGGTCCACGAGGACCAGGAGGAGGCCACCCGCAAGGCCATCGACCTGACCCGGGCCGCCGTGGCGAAGGCCCGCCTGCTGGAGCCGCTCCAGTCCCGGACCGTGCCGGTCACCCAGAAGGTGCTGGTGGTCGGTGGGGGAGTGGCCGGGATCCAGGCGGCCCTGGACATGGCCAACGCGGGCCTGAAGGTGGTGATGGTCGAGCGGCGCCAGTCCATCGGGGGCCGGATGGCCCAGCTGGACAAGACCTTCCCGACGCTGGACTGCAGCGCCTGCATCCTGACCCCGAAGATGGTCCAGGTGGCCCAGCACCCGAACATCACGCTGCACACCTACAGCGAGGTGGAGCAGGTCACGGGCTACGTGGGGAACTTCACGGTGTCGATCCGGCGCAAGGCCCGCTTCGTCCGGGAGGACGTCTGCACGGCCTGCGGGGTCTGCATCGAGAAGTGCCCGAAGAAGGTGGACAGCGAGTTCGAGGAGGGGCTGGGGAAGCGGAAGGCCATCTACCGGGACTTCCCCCAGGCGGTCCCGGGACGGCCGGTGATCGACCGGGATCACTGCACCTACTTCCAGAACGGCAAGTGCCGCATCTGCGAGAAGTTCTGCGAGCCCGGGGCCATCTTCTGGGACGACCAGGACCAGGTGGTCGAGGAGAAGGTCGGGGCCATCGTGGTGGCGACGGGGTACGACCTGCTGGAAACGGACCGGCTGCGGCCCTGGGGCTACGGGCGCTACCCCGACGTGGTGACCGGGATCGAGTTCGAGCGGATCAACAACGCCACCGGGCCGACGGCGGGCCGGATCGTGTGCAAGGACGGCCGGGAGCCCCGGGCGGTCGCCATCCTGCACTGCATCGGCAGCCGCGATCGGAACCACCGGCACTATTGCAGCCGGGTCTGCTGCATGTACGCCCTGAAGTTCGCGCACCTGATCCGGGAGAAGACGAAGGCCACGGTGTACAACTTCTACATCGACATGCGGGCCTTCGGCAAGGGGTACGAGGAGTTCTACGACCGGCTGCTCCACGAGGGGGTCAAGTTCATCCGGGGCAAGGCCGCCTGCGTCACCGACGAGGCGATGACCCCCGAGGAGCAGGGCAGACTGGTGGTGGTCGCCGAGGCGACGACGCTCGGGGAGGTGATCCGGGTGCCGGTGGACATGGTGATCCTGGCATCGGCCATCACCCCCCAGCGGGACGCCCCCGAGGTGGCCCGGCGGTTCGGCATGGGGCTCAGCCCCGACCAGTTCTTCCTGGAGAAGCACCCGAAACTGGAGCCCTTCGGCACGGCCACGGACGGGGTCTTCCTGGCCGGGGCCTGCCAGGGCCCCAAGGACATCCCCGACACCGTCGCCCACGCGGCGGCGGCGGCCTCCACGGCCATGTCGCTGGTCTTCCGGGGCATCGTCGAGGTGGAGGCCCAGACCGCCGAGGTGGACGCCGACGCCTGCAGCGGGTGCCGGATCTGCCAGGACGTCTGCCCCTACGGGGCCATCTCGTTCCTGGCGGACCGGAAGGTCGCCGAGGTGAACGGGGGCCTCTGCAAGGGGTGCGGGACCTGCGTGGCGACCTGCCCGTCGGGGGCCATCCGGGGCAAGGGCTTCACCGACGCCCAGGTGCTGAGCCAGATCGACGCGCTCTTCGCGTGAAGGAGGTAGAGGGATGGCCGATCGCTTCGAACCGAGAATCGCGGTGCTGTGCTGCAACTGGTGCACCTACGCCGGGGCGGACCTGGCGGGGACCTCCCGGATGAAGTACGCGCCGAACGTCCGCCTGGTCCGGGTGATGTGCTCGGGGCGGGTGGACCCGGCCTTCGTGCTCCGGGCCTTCCAGGACGGCGCCGACGGGGTGCTGATCGCGGGATGCCATCCCGGGGACTGCCACTACATCAACGGCAACCACAAGACGATGCGCCGCTTCCCGGTGCTGAAGCGCATGCTGCGCCAGTGGGGCATCGAGGAGGGGCGCATCCGGCTCGAGTGGATCTCGGCCTCCGAGGGCGACGTCTTCGTGAAGGTGGTCAACGAGATGACCGAGACCGTGCGCGCTCTGGGACCGCTGGACTGGCGGGCCCGGACGGCGCAGGAGGTCCCGGACACGACTCATCACACGGCGGGGTGAGGACATGGCGGAAGGGAAACTCCAGTTGGCGATGTACTGGGCGGCCTCCTGCGGGGGCTGCGACGTGGCGGTGCTGGACGTCAACGAGAAGATCCTGGACATCGCGGCGGCGGCGGACATCCGCCTGTGGCCCATCGCGATGGACTTCAAGTACCGCGACGTCGAGGGGTGGAGCGACGGGGAGATCGACGTCTGCCTGTTCAACGGGGCGGTGCGCAACAGCGAGCAGGCCTACCTGGCCCGGCTGCTGCGGCGCAAGTCCAAGGTGATGGTGGCCTTCGGGGCCTGCGCCTCCTTCGGGGGGATCCCGGGCCTGGCGAACCTCCACGACCGGGAATCGATCTTCCAGGCGGTCTACGGCTACACCGCGTCCACCCACAACCCCGAGGGCACGCGGCCTCAGACCCGCCTGGAGGTCCCCGAGGGGACCCTGACGCTGCCGGACTTCTTCGACCACGTCTTCGCGCTGCACCAGGTGGTGCCGGTGGAGTACTTCGTGCCGGGGTGCCCGCCGACGCCCAAGACCATCATGACCGCCATCGAGGCCATCGTGACGGGCAACCTGCCGCCGCCCGGGTCCGTGGTGGGTGCCTCGACCCAGTCGGTCTGCGAGGAGTGCCAGCGGGAGAAGTCGGAGAAACCCGTGGTGGCCGAGTACCACCGGCCCCAGGAGATCCTGGTGGACCTGAAGCGCTGCCTGCTGGAGCAGGGACTGACCTGCATGGGGTCGTCCACCCGGGGCGGCTGCGGGGCGCTGTGCCCAGCGGTCCACATGCCCTGCCGGGGCTGCTACGGCCCGATGCCCCGGAGCCTGGACATGGGCGCCGACGCGCTGGCGGCGATGACCACGATCCTGGACGCCTCCGACGAGGAGACGGCACGGCAGAAGACCGATCGCCTGGCGGACCCGCTGGGGACCTTCTACCGGTTCACGCTGCCGGTGTCGATGCTGCGCCGGGCGCCGAAGGGATCGGCCGCGCATTCCTGAGGAACGGACGCGGGCCGGGAGGGCCCGGGGAGGATGCCATGCAGACGATCACGGTGGACCCCATCACCCGCCTCGAGGGCCACGGGAAGTTCGACATCTTCCTGAACGACGAGGGGGAGGTCGAGAACGTCTACTTCCAGATCCCCGAACTGCGGGGGATCGAGAAGTTCTGCGAGGGACGACCGGTCGAGGAACTGCCCCGGATCACCCAGCGGGCCTGCGGGGTCTGCCCGGGTCCCCACCACATGGCCTCCGCGAAGGCCTGCGACGGGGTCTACGGGGTGGAACCGCCCCCTGCCGGAAAGAAGCTCCGGGAACTGTTCCTGAACGCCCACTTCCTGCACAGCCACATCGCCCACTTCTACGCCCTGGCGGCCCCGGACTTCGTGGTGGGGCCCCAGGCGGACCCGACCACCCGCCACGTCCTGGGGGTGATCTCGAAGGTCGGACTGGAGGTGGGAGGGCAGGTGATCGCCTCCCGAGCCAAGGCGCAGCGGATCCAGGCCATCCTGGGCGGGAAGGCCACCCACGCGGTCTGCGGCATCCCCGGGGGCATGAGCAAGCCCCTCACGAATCCCGACGAGGTGGCCGAGATCCGGTCCCACTGCCGGGACCTGGTGGAGTTCGGGAAGTTCACCCTGCAGCTCTTCGACGCGGTGGTGCTGAAGAACGCCGCCTACGTGGACCTGATCCGGAACGGCCCCTACACGATGAAGACCTACTACATGGGGCTGGTGGACCCGGAGGGGCGGGTCACGTTCTACGACGGGACGCTCCGGGTGATCGACGAGGACGGCGCGGAGTTCCTGCGCTTCGACCCCAGGCGGTACACCGACCACATCGCGGAGCACGTGGAGCCCTGGTCCTACCTGAAGTTCCCCTACCTGAAGGCCATCGGCTGGAAGGGACTCGTCACGGGAAAGGACAGCGGGGTCTATCGGGTGGCGCCCCTGGCGCGGCTGAACGTCGCCACCGGGATGGCGACCCCCGTGGCCCAGGAGGCCTTCGAGCAGTACCACCAGGTGCTGGGGCCCGGGCCGGTCCACGCCACGCTGGCCAACCACTGGGCCCGGGTGATCGAGTTGATGTACGCCGCCGAGCGGTGCCTGGAACTGATCGAGGACCCGGAGATCTGCTCCCCGGAGGTCCGGACGATCCCGACCGGCATCGTCGGGGAGGGGGTAGGCGTGGTCGAGGCCCCCCGGGGGACCCTGTTCCACCACTACCGGACCGACGAGCAGGGCTTCGTCACCCGGTGCAACATGCTGGTGGCCACGGGAAACAACAACGCCGCCATCTGCATGAGCATCCGGGACGCGGCGAAGGGCCTGATCCGCAAGGGCGTCGAGGTGACCGAGGGCATCCTGAACCAGATCGAGATGGCCTTCCGGGCCTACGACCCGTGCTTCGGGTGCGCGACCCACTCCCTGCCCGGGCAGATGCCGATGGAGGTGCGGATCCTGGACCCCCACCGCGTGGTCCGGCACAGCATCGTCCGGTGACGGGCGGGTTCCCGGGGGGCGCCATGAAGGTGCTCGTGGTCGGCGTGGGCAGCACGATCCGCGGCGACGACGCCGTGGGGCCGGTGCTGGCGCAGGAGATGGCGGCCCGGTTTCCCGGCCGTTGCGAGGGACTGGTGTTCGACGGTTCGGCCCTGGACCTCCTGGGGTGGATCGGACCCGAAACAGGGTATGATCGGGTTGCCGTGGTGGATTGTCTGGAGGGAGGAGGGCTCGACGAGGGAGAGATGGCGCGCCTGGACCTGCCCGAGGTCCCAGGGGACCTGATCTCGTCCCACCACGCGGGGATCCGGGAGACGCTGCACCTGGCCCGCCGTCTCCGGGTGCCGCTGCCCGAGGACCTCCGCTTCTACGGCGTGGGGGTCCGGGACGCCCGGGCCTTCCGGGAGGGATTGAACCCGCGCCTGGCGGCCCGCATCCCGGACCTCGTGGCGGAACTGGCCCGGGACCTGGGCCTGCTCCCCGGGGAGACCGGGCCGCAGGGGAGGAGCGATGCGACGCCCCGATGAGGACCCGTCGATCGAGGGGGTCGTCACGCCGGAGTTCCGGGTCATCCACCATCTGTTCCACGACTTCAAGGGGGGGCTGGCCACCATCGTGATGTGCCTGGACGCGGTCCGGGAGGGCATGGTAGGCGAGGTCTCGCCGGCGCAGCAGCGCTGGCTGGAGAAGGCCGAGCGCAACTGCCAGCACCTGGCCACGCTGATCGACGACTTCCGGGATCTGTCCCGGATCCAGGACGGGTGCTTCGCCACCGAGCGGGAGGTGATGGAGCCCGCCGCGATGCTGGCCACCCTCTCCCAGGAAGTGGCCGCCGAGGCCTCCCGCAGGCAGATCCAGGTCGTCTTCGAGGTGCCCGACCGGTTGCCGGGAACCTGCGAGGCGAGCCCTCTGGTGGCCCGGGTGCTGCACCGGGCCTACGGGGTGCTGGTGGACTGCACCCGGACCCGGGGGCGCCTGGAGAGCCGGATCGTCGTCGAACAGGCATCGCCCCATTGCTGGCTGCGGGTCGAGGCGAAATCCGAGGGAGTCGAGATGGAGGTCGCGGCGCTGGACAGCGTCTTCGACCTGATGGACCAGACGGTGCGGGGGCTGCAACTGGGCCGCGGATACACGCTGCTCTTCTGCAGGGCGGCGGCCCGGTTCCTGTCGGGAGACCTGTCCCTGAGGCCCTGGCCGGGCCGGGGGACCTGCCTGGACCTGAGACTGCCCCTGGGCCTGCCCGGGGAGCCCTGACGGAGGAGGAGATGGAACAGAAGAAGGCCCGGATCTTCATGGTGGACGACGACACGGACCTGGTGGACATCGTCCGGTCGGTGCTGGAGTCGGCCGGCTACGAGTTCGTTTCGGCCAGCAGCGCCACCGAGGCCCTGGACCTGGTCGACTCGGTGAACCCGGACCTGATCATCCTGGACGTGATGATGGAGGACCTGGTGGCCGGCTTCCGGGTGGTCAACCACCTGAGGAACTTCGACCAGTTCCCGCAGAACCGGCGGTACGAGAAGGTGCCGATCCTGATGATGACCTCCATCCAGCAGCAGACCCGGATGAAGTTCAGCCAGGACGCGGGCAGCCGGCTCCTGCCCATCGACGCCTTCCTGGAGAAGCCGGTGAAGCCGCGGGTCCTGCTGGAGAAGATCGCCGAGCTGCTCCGCCGGTAGAGCCGGCCTGGAAGGGAGGATCGCGTGGACGGGAGACCTCCCAGGTCGAATCCAGGGAAATCGGGACCCTTCCTGTCCATCCGCGTCAGCCTGTTCCTGGCCTTCGCCGTCCTGGTGCTGGCCGGCGGAGGCATCTCGGCCCTCATCGGCTGGTCGATCACCTCCGAGGCCGTGGTGGGAGAGGCCCAGCGGCGGGTCGAACAGGACCTCCAGTCGGCCTGGGCTCTCTACGACCATGCCCGGGAGCGGGTCTCCCACGCCGTGCAGACGGTGGCCCTGCTCCGGCGCACCCAGGAGGCCCTGCAAGGACAGGGGACGCACCGGGAAGACCTGACGCGGCGCCTCGAGGCCATCCGGAAACGCAACGGACTCGATTTCCTGACCCTGGCGGACCGGGAGGGCCGCGTGGTGATCCGGACCCGACCACCCTACCAGTCCGGGGACCGGCTCGAACCGGACCCGGTGCGGGACCTGGCCCGACGGACCGGGAATGCCGGGGGGACCGTGCGGCTCCAGGCGTCGGCGCTGGCGATGGAGGGAGAGGACCTGGCCGCCCAGGCCGCCATCGAGGTCCGCCCGACGGCGATGGCCTCCAGCGGGGGGCCGGAACGGGTGGGGGACGGGCTGGTGATCGAGGTCGCCGAGACGGTGCTGGACGAAGGGGGGGGATATCTCGGGATGGTGGTGGGAGGCATCCTCTGGAACCGGAACCACCTCCTGCTGGACGGGATCCGGGACACGCTGTTCCGCAACGAGTTCTTCCAGGGAAGCCCCGTGGGGACCGTGACGCTGTTCCTCGGGGACGTGCGGGTCGTCACGAACGTGCGGGACGAGGCGGGCGGGTCGGCGGTCGGGACGAGGCTGTCGAAGGCCGTCAAGGAGGTCGTGCTGGACCAGGGGCAGCCGTTTCGGGACCGGGCCTTCGTCGTGAAGGACTGGTACCTGACCGCCTACGACCCCATCCGGGACCCGAACGGGGAGGTGATCGGGATCCTGTACGTGGGGCTGCTGGAGTCCCGGTTCCTGGCCTACCGGACGCGCCTGATCCAGGGCTTCCTGATCCTGACCGGCATCGGCGTGCTGGCCTCCCTGCTGTTCGGCCTGGGCGCGGCGTGGTGGCTGTCCCGGCCCCTGCGGAACCTGACCGAGGCGGCCCGGCGGATGGCCGACCTGGACCTGAGCGTGCGGGCCGGAAACGGGGGCCCCTTCCAGGAGCTCCAGGTGCTGAACCGCACGTTCAACCGGATGGCCGAGAACCTGGACCAGGCGAGCCGCGACCTCCAGCGGGCCAACGAGGAGCTCCAGCGGGCCAACGAGGACCTCTCGCGCCTGAACCACAACTACATGGACATGCTGGAGTTCGTGACCCACGAGCTGAAGTCCCCGCTGGCCTCCTGCCTGTTCGGAGTGGGATCCCTGAAGGACGGCCTGGTCGGGCAGCCCAGTCCGGAGCAGCGTCGCGTGCTGGAGACGATCGAGCGGAACCTGGAATACCTGAACGAGATGATCCTGAACTACCTGAATCTTTCCCGGATCGAGAAGGACCAGTTGCGATTCTCGCCGAAGGCCCTCCGCTTCCGGGCGGAGGTGCTGGATCCGGCCCTGGAACAGGTCTCCCGCCAGATCTATGTCGCGGGGATCTACACCCTGGTGGACGTCCCGGAGGACCTCGTGGTCGAGGGGGACCGGGACCTGCTCCGCATCGTGATGGACAACCTGCTGTCCAACGCGGTGAAATACGGCCGTCCGAACAGCACGCTCCGGGTCCTCTACGAGCCCGGACCGGACGGGGCGCACCGCTTCTGCGTGCACAACGAGGGCATGGGCTTCCGGCCCGAGGAGGGAAGGCGGCTGTTCCAGAAGTTCAGCCGGCTGGACGTGGCGGAGTTGCGGGCCAAGCGGGGGACGGGCCTGGGGCTCTTCATCACCCAGCAGATCGTCCAGCGGCACGGAGGGCGCATCTGGGCCGAGTCCGAGTTCGGCCGGGATGCGCGTTTCTGGTTCGAACTGCCGGCCCGGGTGCCGGGGCCGCCGGGGGAGACGCCATGAGCGGCGCGGGGTCCCAGGTCCGCTCCCCGTGGCCCGCGGCGGCCAACCCCCTGGAGGACGAACTGGCGTCCCGGGCAGCCTGGCTGATCCGGATCCGCTGGATCGCCGGGTTCGCGGTGATGCTCGGCTGTCTCGCTTCCTCCCTCTGGGAGATCGAGCACTGGCACAACGGACCCTGGGTGTGCCTGTGCGGGCTGGGCATCTGGGCCTACAACACCCTGTTCGTCCGTCTGCGGCGCTGGATGCGCCGGAGGCGGGACGAGGGGATGTCCTGGGCCCGCTTCGCCAGCGCCCAGTTCCTGACCGACTGGGGGGCCCTGATCTTGATCGTGCACCTGACCGGCGGCATCGCGAGTCCCGTGCTCTTCTTCTTCGTCTTCCACGCCATCATCGCCAGCATCCTGCTGCCGCCCCGGGCCTCCTTCGGCCACTCGGCGGTCGGGGTGGTGGCCGTGGTGGCCCTGGGGGTGCTGGAGGGCCTCCACCTGCTGCCCCACCATGCCCTCCCCTTCTATGCCGACGTGCCCTACGACCAGCCGCTGCCCGTGGCGATGCACCTCGGGTTCTTCGCCGCGGCGATCCTGGGATCGACCTACCTGGCCGGGTCCATCGCCCGGAGGCTGTGGGCCCGGACCCTGGAACTGCTGCGGCTGAACCGGGACGTGGAACTCGCCTACCAGCGGACCCGCACGCTCTACGACATCACCCGGGCGGTCAACGGCACCCTGTCGCTCCCGGAGGTCCTGAACACCCTGGTGGCCCGGGCGGTCCACGCCATGGGGGTCCGGGCGGGCATCCTGCGGCTGCTGGACCCCGAAAGCGGGAGATTGCGCCTCAGCACCTCCTTCGGCCTCAGCGAGGACTACCTGCGGAAGGGCGACGTGGACCCGGAAAAGAGCCCCGTGGACCTGTCCGTGCTCCAGGGCTGGGCGGTCCAGGTGCCGGACATCGCGGAATCCGCGTCCTTCCAGTACCCGGAGGAGGCCCTCCGGGAGGGACTCCGGTCGGTGCTGGTCTGCCCGGTCACGCTCCGGGGGAAGGTGATCGGGGTGATGCGTCTCTACGGGGGGGAACGGAGGGAGTTCAGCGAGGAGGAGATCGCCTTCGCGATGGCCATCGCCTCCCAGGGGGCCGTCGCCATCGAGAACGCCCGGGCCTACCGGAACCTGGAGGAACTGGAGGAGGCCAAGGCGAAGTTCATCTTCCAGGTCCTCCACGAACTGAAGTCGCCGGTGGCGGCGCTGCGGTCGAGCCTGACAATCCTGCAGGAAGGGTTCCTGGACGAGCTGGACGAGCGGAAACGGGCGCTGGTCGCCCGCATGGTGCGCCGGGTCAACGGCCTCCAGGACCTGCTCCGGGACCTGATGGAACTGGGGGCGATGAAGGGGCGACCCGGTGGGCGTCCCAAGGGGCGCGCGGACGTCGCGGAGGTGGCCCGGGAGGTGCTGGACGGAGTGGCCGCGGACGCCGAGGCCAAGGGAATCCGTCTGTCGAGCCGGATCCCCGGACAGCCCCTGGTGGTCCAGGGGAGCCCCGAGGACCTGGAGAAGGTGATCGGCAACCTGGTGCACAACGCGGTGAAATACACCCCCCGGGAAGGGACCGTCGAGGTCGTGCTGGAGGAGACCCCCGAAGGAGCCCTGTTCGTGTGCCGGGACACGGGCATCGGGATGGACGAGAACGCGAAGGCCCAGTTGTTCCGGGAATTCTACCGGGCGGGCAACGCCAAGCACTTCGCCGAGGGAACCGGCCTGGGCCTGGTCCTGGTCAAGCGCCTGTTGGATCTCTACGGCGGGACCATCGAGGTGGACAGCCGCCTCGACGAGGGAAGCACCTTCCGGGTCCGGATCCCCTTCGGGGAGGTCCCTCCCGCGAACTGAAGAATCCCGCCCAGGAACCCCCGCCGGAAAGGGTTGACCTACCGCCTCCCCGACGATAGGGTGGGTCCACGCCTCCGATGAGGAGCCTCCCCGATGCAGTTCACCCGCCTGGCCGTGATGGCGTCCCGGTATCTCTACTGGTCCCCCAGGGCCGCCTTCCACACGAAGCACCTGGTCCAGATGCTCGGGTCGCTGCTGGACCCCGACCGCCCGGGTCATGCCTCGGTCGCCTTCCTGGACCGGAGGAAGCGGGTCACCTCCTGGCGAAGCGGGGCCGAGGCCATCGGGGACCTGAAGCGCTACGCCGCGATGCTGTCCGAGATGATCCCCGTGCTGGAGACCCGCCAGGAGGGCGCGGACGAGTTCGCGATGAACCGCTTCACCGCGAACCTCTTCCGGGTCGTGTTCGACAAGGACCGCCTGCTGTCCTGGGCCGGGGACCACCTGCTGAACCAGGGCCGCGATGACGAGATGGGATCCCTGACGCTGATCCGGAAGATCCAGAACCACCCCTGCCCGGTGCTGGTGGACTTCACGTCGGACTGGAGCCTGGTGGGCAAGAGCCTGACCTGGGCACCGCTGTGCGTGGTAGGCAACTCCCTGCTGAACCTGGAGGGCCGGCTGCCTTCCTGGTACACCCCTCCCTCCCTGCCGCCCCTGGACGCGGCGGAGGCGGCCCAGTGCCTGGAGGAGTTCCTGCTGAAGGAGTGCGACCGCCTCTTCCACCGGGTCCGCACGGGCTGCCACCTGGGAACCGCCGCGGTGAAACTGCTCCACCGGGACTACCAGACGCCGATCTTCTACTACGCCGAGCCGGCGGTGCTCCCGGACCAGCCGGAGGGCTACCTGGACCGCACGTGCCTGGGCCACGTGGAGACGCTGTGCCGCAGCACGCTCGGCACCGAGGACCCGGTGGGCTCGGACGTCCAGGGGTCGCTGCTGGAGGGGAACGTCCTGCTGCTCCGGCACAACATCCTGGGCAACCAGGCGGTCCAGGTCTTCTACCAGGCCCTGCCGTGGCTTCCGTCGGGGGCCCGGGACCGGTGGAACGAGGTGGAACGGGAGGTCTTCTTCCTCTGCGACAAGATCACCTTCGTCGAGTTCACGGCGGCGTTCCGGGTGTACGACATCATCACCGACCTGGAGATCCCGCTGAAACAGATGGGACTCTGGGGCGGGACGCTGGACGGGACCGCGAAACTGGCCCGGGCCCTGCGCCAGTCGGTCGCCTTCGAGGAATCCCGGTCCGGACAGAAGGCCCGGGCCTTCGACCTGGTGAAGCAGCTCCGGTGGTGCGTATCGCGCCTGGAGGCCGAGATGGTCCGGGTGACCGACGGGGTGATGACCCAGGAGCGGCGCTGGCGGTCAGCGGTCCAGGACACGGGCATCTACTTCGAGCGGGTGATCTCCTCCCGCGCGGTCCCACCCCTGAGAGACATGAGCCGGAACCTCACGGAGCAGATCGCCTCCTTCCGGATCACCGGCGAGGTGGTCCGCCAGGCCCGGGAGCGGGCCGAGCAGTTGCGGACGACCTTCTCGGACGTCAGCCGGGCGCTGGACGCGATGCTGGAAATGGAGCAGCAGGAGGAACGGGAGCGGTACGAGCGGACGCAGCGCGTGCTCGGATACGGCCTGGCGGCCCTGGCCACCCTGACCGCCTTTCCCCTGGTCGTGGGGGACATGAACTGGGCCGAGCTCCAGGAGGTGATTGCCCGGTGGCCGGGGCCCTTCCACTGGCTGGGAAGCGCCATCTCGGCCGTCCATCCCTACCTGGTGCTGGCGAGCCTGTCGGGCGCCCTGGGGGTCATCGGGCTGCTGCTGTTCGGGACCTTCTGGAGTTCGCGACAGCGGAGACCCCATCCCCAGCGGCAGTTCCTCGTCCTGGGAAAGAGGCTCAACCAGATGACCCGAGGGGTCGAGGAGATCCTCCCGATCGTCTCCCGGGTTCGCAGCAAGGCCTTCGTGTCCCGGGTCTGGGCCGGCAAGCAGGAGGACCAGGAGGTCCGGCAGGACCGGGAACGCCTGGATCGGGAGGACCGGAAGGCCCTCGAGGTGCTGCTCGAGGTGGACGACTGGCTGCGGCGGAACGAGGACGCGGCCGGAGCGCCGGGCATGGACTCGACCACCCGGGAGATCCTGCGGTTCGTCATCCTGGTGGAGTTGATGGACCAGCGCCTGAATCCGTTCCCGCTGCCCCTGTCCCTGTGCTACTTCCGCTACGCCTCCCGGCGATACGTGGCCCGATCGATCGTGTCGGACTACGAGTTCGAGCAGGTGCTCAACGGATACGGCTACGAGGACTCGGAGGTCGAGGCCATCGACAAGTGGGTCGAGAAATGGGGACGCCTGGGAGCCCGGGACCTCCTGAAGAAACTGGAGGAACTGGGAGTCTCGGCACAGCATGTCCGGCCCGTGGAGGCCCCGGCGGCCTCCTGAGAGGCGACCCGGGCAGCCCGGTTGACAAGGCCCGGTCGCCGAGGAAGATGTCCCGGAGGGACTGGAGACGTGATGGCCTCCGGGGATCACCGGCCCGCCCGCCTGCTGCTGCTCGAGTGCGTGACCCTGCTTCGCCAGCGGGTGGACCGCGCCCAGTTGTTCCCCTTCTGGAAGGGATGGGCGGAGGACCGGGGGATTCCGGTCCGCTGGGTCTGCGTCGGGGGTCGGGCCGGACTGGAGCCCGCCGGGCAGTCGTGGTTCCGCCCCGTGGTGAACCTGGATTCCGCGGATGCCCTTCGCCTGACGGAGGACCTCCGGCGCTGGGGAGCCACCCACGTGCTGGCCAACGAGGAACTGGCGACGGAGTGGGCCGGGAGGCTGACGGAGGCGATTCCGGGAATCTCCATGGTGGGAGGGC
>Ga0302250_1001007_pt1 | contig 23092 bp, 16 predicted proteins | sample AAG_RA_Asp_MG_FD_193536 | JGI IMG/M metagenome (GOLD analysis project Ga0302250, IMG submission 193536) | Enriched activated sludge microbial communities from anaerobic digester in WTTP, New Holstein, Wisconsin, United States - AAG_RA_Asp | ecosystem: Engineered > Bioreactor > Anaerobic >... | reverse complement strand
AGGGGGTGAGGGGGCGAGGGAGCGAGGGGGTGAGGGGGTGAGGGGGTGAAATCATGTGAAGCCAAGATAACAACTTTAAAAAACATATTGATATGAGAATGAATATTTCACGTTTGAAGGCATAAAAAAGGGGGTGACACGATAGGATTTACAGATAAACGGATAAAAACCTAATTTAATGAGATTTTTCAAAAGTTTCTTGTATAATTGAATTATTTCCCATATTTGTGTCGACAAATTTCCTTGATGGCGGATTACGGGTAAGTGGATGTTTGCCAATATTGTTTATTAGTCAGTATGAAAACCACAACATTCGCTCTTCATGCACGAAACAGTAAAGAAAATACGCGTTCTGAAGGTAGTCTTTGATACGGAGATACGGTCGTATGAGGTGCCGGCTGTCAGAGGCGCCATTGTTGAGAAAGTAGGCCGGGAAAATTTCTATTTCCATAATCATCTGACCGAGGATACCTATTCCTACAGATATCCCCTCATCCAGTATAAAATGATTGGCCATAACCCGGCTATCATTTGTGTGGACTATGGCGTGGATGAAATTTACAAATATTTCATTCAGGAATCGTGGGATCTGCGAATCCGCGATCGGGAAATTAAAATGAAGGTGAAAACTTTGAATCTTGATACCCATGAAATTATCCTTAACAGTCAGCTGTATCACTATCGAATTGACAACTGGGTGGGGCTGAGTCAGAAAAACTATGAGGTTTTCAGAAACGCAGAGAGCCTGGCCGAAAAAATAGTGATGATGGAGCACATCCTTACCGGAAATATTTTATCCTTTGCCAAAGGCATCAACTGGACGGTTCCTGATCAGATCCGTTTGAAAATCACCGGATTGGTAAAAGAAAAATGGGTGCCGGTAAAAGGGGTAAAAGTGAAGGCCTTCGACCTGAATTTCAAAACCAACCTGCTTTTACCCGGGTATATCGGGTTAGGGAAGAACATAAGTTTAGGCTTTGGAACAATTAGCAATGAGTTAGCAATTAGGAATTGAATACAAATAATTAACAGATAAGGTGTTATGGAATATGAGTTAATCAGATTGGGACTGGAAAAGGTCATCGGGGATGAGTTGTACAGCATTATTGAAGGGGATATCCTTGAGGAGATCATCAAAGAAAGTAAGATAGAACGGGTAGAAAACGACTGGAAATATCTGCTGGAAGGCCACAGTTTCAAGGTAACCCCCGAAATGGCTCCTGCGCTTTACCGGTTATTCAGTAACACTGCTGAAAGACTGGAGTTTAAAGACCCCATTGAGTATTATGTAACCAACTCGGCCGATTTCAATGCTTCAGCCATCGCCGGCATCAACGAAGGTACTCCTCATATCATCAATCTGAATTCAAGGCTGGTAGAGCGTCTCGACGATGATGAGCTAAGGTTTGTGGCAGGACATGAAATCGGACATCTCATCAGCAAAAATGCCAACATCACCCGCCTCATACAGTTCGTTTTCCCCGATCCTTCGCGAATACCGCTGATCATGTACAATAAAATCACCACATGGCGGAAACTCTCCGAACTCACTGCCGACCGTTTTGGTTATATTGCTTCCCCTTCTTTGGAGAAATGTGTTTCAGGCTTTTTCAAAACCTCTTCAGGTCTTGATATTAAACGGATTAATTTCAGGTATGAATCCTACCTGGCCGAAAGTGAAAAATCGCTGAACTACTATATTGAAAACAACGCGTTGAACCTGAGTACGCATCCCATTAACCCAATACGGCTCAAGGCTATCGAGCTGTTTTCAAAGTCGGAGATTTGGGCCAAGTTGAACAACAGGGAGCTACTGACAACTGATACCAAGCTGGATGAACAGATTGACGGTCTCCTCAAAATACTGATGACGATTAGCAATGATGCGTTTGATCATTACCGCAAGCAATTTATCATTGCAGCAGGCATTTTAATGGCCGGAGCCGACAAACAGATCAATGAAGACGAATATGAGAATATTCTGCATGTACTGGCCGGTTTTACCATTTTCCCCAAAACCCTGCTCGACAGCTACCTGGTAGAAGAGCACGATATTCTGAAAATTGTATGTGAGTCGGCAATCAAGCTCATCGAAAATAACCCGTCGGAAAAGTACGTACTGCTGGAATATATGATAAACATCGCTCTGTCCGACAAGGAGATCAGTCCGGTGGAAATTGGTCTGATCAACGATTTCGGCCAGAAGGTACTTAGCTTCTCCCCCATTGAAATTGCCCGGATTCTGGCTGCGCAGATCCAGCTGCGGTTTATGCCGGATGTGTATGGGTATGGGAGATAGATGCGAATGAGAAATGAGAAATGAGAAATGAGAAATGAGAAATGAGAAATGGGAAATGAGCAATGAAAAATGAAAAAATAGCACAGAGAAATTTGAAATGAAAGGATTGACTGATAAATATGTTTTTTTGCTGGGGGGCCATGATCTGGAGATGATGGAGATCAGGAATATGCTCGGGGAGCATGGCTTTGAATATCATGATTTGAATTTGTGCTGGGGCGCCAGATTGAGCAGCTATGCTGCTTTTTTAAATTCCATGCAAACTTTTGTTGGGATTGAACTGCAGAAAGATATGGATCTACCCTTACATTATATTGATATTGACCATCATAATGAAAAATCCCATCTTCCCTCATCTATTGAACAGGTAGCAGACCTTATTCATCATGATCTGAACCGGTATCAGCAGCTTGTGGCTGCAAACGATAAAGGCTATATTCCGGCCATGAAAGCCTTACATGCTACCAATGAGGAAATTTCACTGATCAGGAATGCGGACAGGGCTGCCCAGGGAGTGACCGAAGAAGACGAACGGCTGGCGGAGGAATCCATCGCCAATAACCTGAAAAGGATCAGCGACTTGATTTACGTTGAGTCGCTGACCCCAAAGTTTTCCACGATAACCGACCGGTTATATCCTTCAACAAAATTGCTGATCTCTTACCCGGGTCAGTTGGTGTATTATGGCAAAGGGGTGGACGGATTAGCATTTAAATATCAGGGTTTGATTAAAGAACACAAAGCTTTTCACGGTGGCGGGAATGACGGATTTTTTGGGTTGGCAGCTGGGAAGCTTACTATTGACGAGATCGATCTGATAAAACCGGAAATTATCAAATTAATAACAAAATTATGAGTATACACAGCAGTCACATCTTTCTTTTCCCTTTCAGTTTTATCGACTCTTTTGACAAAGTAGTCGAGAAGATTGAATATCAGAAAAACTGGCTACCTGAATCATTTGAAATAAATAATGCTGACCGTTTCAATCAACATGTTTATTTTCATGATTATGCAGAAGCCATCTTTTTCAGTCAATCCGGGCCTTCAAGATGCTATCGCTCAACACTTACAGGAGATGGAGGGTTTTATTACATTCTCTGTAATGACAATGGTAAGAAGAAATTATATGAACTCAGACTAACGAAAATAACTCTTTACATCTTTAATACCCATATTGGCGTATTATCTTTTTTTGCCGAAAACAACCTTTCCCAGGACAAGGAAGATATTTTAAAGATCAATGAGTATGGAAGAAGACTATTTCCACAATTTTTGACTGATGATGAAAACAAGATATCGGCATGTCAAGGCGCTTTTTTGCCTTTGTCGATGACAATTTCATCAACTCCAATTAACCCTGAAACCTTGTTGTCTCCTGATCCGGAACCCATTTTAGCCGGATTGTCTGAGGTGATAAGCTTTGATGATTTCAGATACTTTAAAACATTTAACAAGAACGACAATGGGGAATATGAAAGCAAATATATAAAGTTGCCGGGACACATAATGAATGTGCTTGGCGAAAGCATTTTTACTGATAAAGGATCGCCTGATCAGGATCGACTACCAATTAAACCGGTTATTGATGACCGGATGTTTGTGATGTGCTGTATGCACAATGAGATTGCAAATAGACTTAAAATATGTAAAAATGGTGATTACCAATACTTACTGGATAAAAATACTGAATGGACTCAGCTATCCCAGAAACAATGTGAATTATGGTCAAAAAATTCAGATCTCACAGTTGAAGAACAAAATGTCAGGAAAAATCTGGATTTCTGGTACCGATTTATTTTTGTAGATAAAAATGAAAGTACATGTCAATCGGTAAACTCAATAGCAGATCTTCTGAAAAAACACTCTTACGATCGCTGGATTAACTGGGGCACTTTATATGGAGTAAGCCGATATTCATTCATGATTCTCACAGCAAGTGAATTTGAGTTCAACAGTAAACTTAAAAAGCACTTTGCGAATTTATATTACTATCTGGCACTGCTAAGTATTGTAGAAAGAGCTTCCGTACTGCAATTCTCTCAAAGAGTTACCGATGCCTCCAAACTGGAAGATGCACAGAATATAGCGAAGAAGGAAATCGAACAAATTTCCACTCTTTATTATGACTATATTAATTTCATTAACCGGATTTACCTTAGAGAGGTCACTGCTCAGGAACAAGGTATCGAATTGTACAATCTCCTGATGGACAGAATGAACATTAAAGAAGAAATTGATAACCTTGATGAGGAAATATCAGAACTGCATACCTATGTCAGTCTGGTGGAAGACAGTCGAAGGAACCGAAAAATGGCTGTTTTGAACAATCTGGCGGTGTTTTTTCTTCCTGCGTCACTGATTGCAGCTATAATGGGAATTGGGTTCATCGACAGTGAACTGAGTATCAATTGGTATAGTTCCATTAACCCGACTGTTTACAGGGCTATTCTGTTAATAGCTTCAATGGGGGGTATATCAAGTATTTTAATATTCATAACCATTTATTGGAGATCTTTCAACCGAATACTAAATCAAATAAATAAACTGAGAAAATGATGAAAAAGTTGCAAAATTTATTTTATACTTTTCTGATTATAGTTTCATTATCATGGCTCATTGTTGATCTCTACGCCATGATTAGTATCATTATGGTTAATTCAACCGCTCTCATTCTTTTCAACCTGGCTTGCATTTCGATCTTAACATTATTTTGCCTTTGTATGTACAGAGCAGTTATACAGGAAAAATTACAGTATTACAAGGGAAAAGAAGAAGTGCTAACCAGTGCCATAAAAATAACATCAGAAAGTAAGGAAGATCATGCCCGCAGAATCGCTGAAGAATCTTTGCAATATGAACGGATTAAGAAGCTGTTTGATGAATTAAAATCCATTGAAATTAGCAATACTCCGGTAACAATTGATGATCAGATCGAAGCATTTGATTCGTATTATAAACAGGCCGTTAAAACTTATGAATTAATTAAACAGACCTTAAATAAATAAAATTTTCAAATATGTACAAACTCGAATTTACATTAAAGCAACACACGCCCATTATCCACTTCCAGCACGATCAGGATGGGGCCACATTAAGGGCAAGTGAGGTTAAACCGAAGCTGGATAGGTTTATTTTAATAAAACTTGGAGAACAGGTGCTGAATAATTCTGATGCTACTATAGAAGAAAGGTATCAGAAGGGAATAGCCAAAGCCAAGGATAAAAAATGGCTAGTCGGAAGTGGTGATCATCCTGCTCTGAATTATAAAATAAAAATTGAAGATGTGGTGCTGAAAAACAGAGATATTATTAATCAAATTGAGCTAATTGAAAGACCAAAGCAGGATAGAAGCGGCTTCGTAATTAAAAAAGGTAATGGCGAAATTGATTATTTTCAATATCCGGCTTTCTTTGGAAATATGGGAGATGAAGGGAACAAAACTAAGAAGTTTTCGATTGTTGATCAGGTAAATCTCTCAATAATCTCAAATTCTTTTAAACCAGATGAAGTAATTTCTAATGGAATAATGGAGGAGTTTTTAGCGAAGACAAATTTTGGCATGAGGCAATCCAAAGGTTTTGGATCATTTTATATTTTAGGGAGAAAGCCATCTTTAAAATATCAATTTACAATTGATTGCTCTAAGCCGGAAATTGATTCATTTAAGCTTAACAGAGATGACAGAGAAAAGTTTCAGCCTTATAAGGATGCTGAATATTACAAAATAAAAACTTTATTCACAATTATCTCAATGTTCTATTCTACACTCAGAAGCGGAATAAATACAAGCAATTTTGGTGGTATATATTTTAAATCCCTGATGTTTATGTATGCGAAACAGCTAACACCTCCTCAGCAGTGGGATAAAAGAACCTTAAGAGAAGAATTTTATGCTGAGCATCCAACCTATGATAACGTTAAAGAGAGGAGATGGAATGATACCAATGGAACTGTTCACTACAATTCCGGAGAAAAATCAAACTTATTGTTTAGAGATTTGCTCGGCTTATCATCAGATCAGGACTGGATGAATTATGGAACCGAAAAAATTGACAGAGAAGGAGGACCTGTTACAGATAGGAACGGTAATAAAGTTTATGGTTCTGATACGTTATCAAAAAAATCTATTAATGGAGAAATTGATAGATTTAAATCACCAATTGTTTTTAAACCTGTTAGGCGTGAAAATACAGACGTTTTCGACGTCTATATTGCTACTGAAGAAATCCCATCAGCGTACTTTAATCAACAATTTGAAATTACTTCAAAAAAATGGAGAGGAAAACATTCAATCATGAAGATTCCATCCCCTCAAATGTTTTCAATAGAAAGCTATCTGGAATTCTGTTTCAAAAAAGTCTTTCCAGATGACTCAACACTTAAAAAGCATATATCTAATGATGATAAAAAGGAAACAAAACTTTTGCTTAAAATATTTTCTGAACTTAGAAATTGCTAAATTACATTCAATAATAGTCTTATAAAATGATAAAGGAAAACCTATGAGTACAACATACCTCGCCCTTACAATTGGCCCAATTTACGAAACCTTTGCACAAACAAAAAAAACCCGTGCAATTTGGGCTGCCAGCTATTTCTTTAGCTGGTTTATGATAGAAATTACCAAACGAACGCATGATGCAGGGTTTAAAATCCTAATGCCTGCACTAAATGGAAATGATGCTGTGTTCAAAAGCGAACACGGCTCCGGCTTATATGCCGACCGAATCTATTTTGAATTATCAGATAAAACGAGAAAAGACCTTGAAGGCATTTATAAATCTTTGATTTCGGAAGTTGCCGGAAAAATTGATAAAAGTAAGAAGACCGAAATCGAGAATTATCTACAGCAATACCTGAATATTCACATTATTGAACTGGAAGAAAATGATAATGGCAAAGTATTAAAAAAACTGAACGACCAGCTTGACCAGAAAGAACTGGCACAAAACTACCCCTTCGACAACGATACTAATTACCTTTTGCATTTTTTTGAGCAAGAAATCAACAAGAGCTTTCTGGCTGATGATGCTTTTCCTGACACAAAAGACGAAAGAAAATTCCGTTCATTACCCGAAATTGCAACAACTACAATATACAGGACACAAGATCAGGTTAAATACAACGAAGCCGTCCAACAATCTTATAATAAAAAAGAAGATATTGATTTAATTGATTTGATTGAAAAAAATGGTTTAAAAACACTCCCCTACCACAAATATTACACGGTACTTTATGCCGATGGCGACTACATTGGAAAAAATATTTTAATGCACCCTAATGTTGCCCCTGATTTTGATAAACTACGGGGATTTTCGGAACAAATCTTCCGATTTGGACAACAAGCAGAGGAAATAATTGCCCGATATGGCGGTAATGGTATCTATCTCGGTGGCGAAGATATTCTTGCCTTCTTACCTGTTGCCTGTAGTAATGAAGGAAAAACCGAAACCCATACCATTTTCAACCTGATTCACGAACTGGATATTTGTTTTGAAAATACCGTTGGCGCTTTTGCAAAACAAAACAATCTGACACCTCCTACCTTGTCTTATGGCGTTATGATTTCATACATAAAACACCCACTACGTGAAGCCATGTACATGGCTCACGACCAGATGGAATATAAAGCAAAGGAAAAACCCTGCAAAAATGCTGTAGCTCTGCGTTTTCAGAAACATTCGGGACAGTATATGGAGTGTTGCATTGAAAAATCAAAATCGTGTAGTTGGTATTATATTAAAGAATTGGTTTCAGAATATACTATTAGGATTTCTGATGATAAAAAGGAAAGACGCAAAGCCAATGCCGACCTGCTCAGCGGGGTTATACACCGCTTGAAAGACGATATGTATTTTGAAGTATTTTCTTGTGCTGCCCGCGAAAAACGGCTTGAACCTTTTTTTGAGAATTTCTTTGATGAAAAAGTACACAAAGGCGATGATAATCCTAAAAACAAATTTCTGAGACAAGTCAGAGAACTTTCAGACAAAGTATTTAGTGATTATCCCGACAACCAGCAATGTAGGGAGATCATTTTTACCGTTCTTCGATATATTCATTTTATTAACTCAGATAAAGAATAATGCTATGGCAAATTATCAGATAAAGCTCACCCCCGTTGATACTTTCTTCTTTGGCGGTGAAAAACACACTGAACAAGATAGGAAACTGGAAACGAATTACTTTGTTGAATCAAATCTGTATCCGCAGCAGACCACCTTGCTGGGATTGCTCAGATACTATTTGCTGCTGAAAAATCCCTCTGTCTTTCAAAACAACAGAATTACCGACAAAAAAGAAGCTGCAAAGATTATAGGCTCATCAAGTTTTGACTACAACTCTCCCCCGAAGGATTACGGAAAAATTTCATCCATTGGTCCGCTGTATTTACACAACAATAATCAGAACTATTTCTTTGCTTCTTTGGATATTGCTTTTGAAATGGAAGATTTTCAACTGAAAAAAGTCAAAGACGGCAAAAAAACCGATTACAATGCTAAAGACCATTTTCGGGATATATGCCAATATATTGTAAACGATACAGGTCAAAAGATGAAATTATATGATGATTTTAAAAAAAATCCCGTAATATATGATGCCTCGCAGGTAGGGAATGAAAAAGCAGAAAAAGGTGCAAGCAAGAAAGAGAAAGACAATAAGTTTTACAAGCAAAACGCCAAAAAAATGCAGTTTGGCTGGAACTTTTGCTTTGATGCCGAAATTGCTGATGATGCCGGTGTTCCTGAAAAAAATGAAGAACTGTTTATCCCCTGTGGCGGAGAAAAATCGTTCTTTAAAATGGAAGTAATAAAACAAGCTCCTGCCTCATTTTCAGTTCCCGATAGTTTTAAAAGAAGCAAACCCTTTATTCTTTGCCTGAGTGATTGCTTCGTTTCTTCTGACATCCTCAAAGAAACCGCACTGGCTATAAGCCGTTTTGTGAGTTTCCGTAACATGAAAACTTCCGTGCAAGATACTGAAAAATATAGCGGATTTTCTCAAAACGACAAGCAGCAACCTTCACGCAGCAGCCGCTTCAACCTGCTTCAGCGAGGCTCGGTTCTCTATTTTGAGAACGAAGACAAGCTAAAAGATGCTAAAGTTAAGATTGAAGCAGACGACAAAAATCATTGTAAAAAAATAGGATTCAATAAAATATTAACCAAATAAAATCTAAAATCATGAAACACGAATTTGTTCCATATTTAATTCAGTGCATTACCAACATGCACGTTGGCAGTGGTGACGCTAATTACGGTGTCGTAGATAAATTAGTTCAACGCGACCCTGTAACAGACTATCCCACCATTCATCCTTCCAGTTTGAAAGGAGCTTTACGAGAGCATTTTGAGCAACAATGGATTCATCCTCATTTTGATTTCTCAAAGTTTAGTAAGACTTTAAATGAAATTCTAAAGGATATTGCCTCTGAATTTAAAAAGAAAAAAGAGGAAAGAAGTTTTGATTTTCTAAAGGCATGTTTAATTAGTTCTTCAACTGTTGAGAAAGCCCTGAAATCAATTAAAGATGTTGAGGATATTTTTGGTAAAGAAGCCATAGGAGGCAGCGACAGCGAAACCGGTGAATATAAGTTTCTCGGTGCCGACCTTGTTTCCTTACCAGTACGATGCAACTTTAAGCAATATGTGATGGCCTTAAATATTGACCAGCTAAAAACATTGAACAACAAAGCTGAATTGCTGACAAAGAATAAAATATTTAATGGTATGGACGCAGCAACTAAGTTGTTTTACAAGCCAAATGAACCCAATTATGATGTATATGCTGAAGACATTAGAATTACATCAAAAGCAGCTATTCAAAAAGTAACAACAGCAAATTCCGGTTTAAAAAGTTTCGATGAAAAATATGCATCCTTTACAAATGAAGATTTTAAAACCATTACCAAAAACCTGCCGGTCATTGCCCGCAACTATATTGAAGACGGCACCAGCGAAAACCTTTGGTATGAAGAAGTTGTCCCGCACCAAAGCGTTTTCCTCACTTTTATTGCCGAAACCGATAACCTGAAAACGGAATTTGAAATTATACTGAACAACACTATCATTCAGATAGGCGGAAATGCCACCATTGGCTATGGTTTATGCAAATTCTATAAAGTAACTTTTAATTAAGAGTGCTATGAAAAGAATACAAATCATGATACCCGATGCCATTGCAGCAGCTAAGGATTATCTGCTGGAACCGAACGGCACAATTAAAAACGAGTTCAATGGCTATATTTCTTCCCTTGGCGCTTCCATAATTAGTGCCGGATTGTTACCCAGCATTATTTTCTATTCGCAGAAAGGCGAAAGCGCCGATAGGAATAAAATCATTACCTGCATTGAAGCTATATTAAGAAAACATGGATACCCTAAGGATTTCAGTCTTCTTAATAATGTTAAAGTATTATACACGGGTGCAAATAATCAGCCGGAAATTAATCGTCTTACTGACCGGATTTTTGATGCAGCCATTGCGCTAAAACTTTCCATTCGAACTTTCCCCAAATCTAAAAAAGGACAATCATGAGCTGGAGCAATTACAAAGCGCCCAATTTGGGTTTGCTGTTTTACAGGCATATATATAAAGAGAACTTTGTAAAACAGAAATTACAATATAACGATGATGGTGAATTAATTATCCAAGTAACAAAAGACGATAAGCCCAATCCTTTCAATGCGTTTTATGATGTGCTTTACAATAAACCTTTAAATGAATTTTGCAAAATTGACAACCCGCTTGCATCAGACAAGTTCAGTCTGAAAACCACCTATCCGGGTTTGCTTTGCGGTAGCGGGTATGCACATGATACAGGAGCAATGGGCGACTTCAAAATCGGTTTTTTCTTCGACCATACCACTGGACAGCCGATCATTCCCGGAAGTTCTGTAAAAGGCGTTTGTCGTTCGGTTTTCGAAATGGACAGTAGGAAAAAAACAGAAAAAAAATCCCTTGCCGCAGTTAGGTTCATCCTAAATGAGATTCTTGAAAGGCAAAAAAACAATTCTCAATTTGCACTTAGAGAAAAAATTGAAAAAATTCTTTCTTCACTACCCCTCAATCCTGAAAATGAACAAGAATCAATAAATATTCTAAAACAGCTTGTTGATAAAATCTTTGGCAAAGACAAAACCAAAGGCGGCGATTTTTTCTATGATGCCGTTTTAGATATTACCCCTGACAATTCAAAACCTTTCCTTGCCAATGATTTTATCACACCTCATATTGACCGTGAACATCCTGAGTTAAGTCCTTTTAAAAATCCCAATCCCATTCAGTTTCTTAAAGTCAGAAGCGAAGTTCCTTTTGAATTCCGGTTCAAATTCACTAATTTTGATGATTTATGGACAAAGGAGGTAAAACTGGAATTCTTCAAGCAAATCCTCCTCACCATCGGCATTGGGGCTAAAACTAATGTAGGATACGGCCAATTTACTGATAATTATCATTTAGTTAAAAATAGTGATAAAGGTCATCAAAACAAATCGAGTTTAAGTTTAAATCCGGATAAAACATCTAAAAACATTACTGTTGGTGATTCCCTTAATGCAGTGGTCTCAAAAATTTCGGGAGGAGCTCTTTACATTGATTTTAAAATACCGGATATTACATTTCAGCCAAGAATTATCGGAATATCAACTACAAATTTTCGTGTTGGAGACAAAATAAAAGTTAAGGTTGTTTCATTAGGAAAACAGATGGTATTTGAAATAACCAGATAATTTGCTCGTATCATGAAATTCAGGTTTATCGAATTTCGGTGCCAAAACCAACGTCGGTTATGGACAGTTTGAGCCTGTATGATCCTAGACATAAAAAGGAAATACACACCTCCCGGATTAAAAAACCCGGGAGGTGTGGTTCCAATACAGCTGTAACACATTAAGCCTTTCACCCCATGCTCCTCACCCGCCTCACCTTCACTCTTCACCTCCATAAGCCGCTGGTATTTACCAGTTTCCCCGGCTTTTACCTCCGGAATGCGCTGGTAAAGGCCATGACCGTGCATTGCCGCAACCGGTTGAGGAAAAGGGAGCAGATGGTAACCGACTGTAAAGGCTGCAGGTTTTTGACAGGCTGCATCTGTTACCATCTCAACCTGCCCGTTCCGGAACCTGAAGAAAAGTCACGGGTGATGCCTTTCCGCATTGAGTACTTTTTGGTCTACCATACCCGTAGAGCTCTAAAATTTAACACAATATGTTTATAGAAATCTTTGGTTTTAGTACAAAATAAATTGTTTGTATATTTGTTTTTATTACATGATATTAATATTTTATGATTGGTTTTATTACAAATATAATATAATTCAATGTTTAACAGAGACATACTTAGGGAGCTTGACGATTGGGCGCTGAGGCCTAACCGGAAACCTTTGGTATTAAGAGGAGCACGTCAGGTTGGGAAAACCACATTAGTTGATATTTTTTCAAAAAAGTTCAACACTTACATTTATCTGAATCTTGAAAAAGCAGAAGAACGCTCTATATTTGAGTCAGATAACTCATTTTCATTCAAATTGGATGCGATATTCTTTTTCAAAAAAAAGCAAAAAACAGAAAGCAATATTTTGATTTTTATAGATGAAATTCAAAATTCTCCCGCTGCAATTGCCTTATTACGATATTTCTATGAAGAAGCGCCTCATATTCATGTAATTGCCGCAGGCTCCCTGCTTGAAACACTTGTTGACCGTCACATATCCTTTCCGGTGGGAAGGGTTGAATATCTTGCTGTGAGACCATGTTCATTTAATGAGTTCCTTAATGCAGCCGATGAAACACTTTCTTTAAACTTAATAAAACAATGGCCTTTTCCTGAATATGCACATCATCAGGTTCAAAAGCTATTTAATACCTATACTTTGATTGGAGGTATGCCAGGTGTCATAGCCAGATATTTATCGAATAATGATCTGGTTGATTTAAACACTGAATTTCAATCCTTACTGGCGGGGTACATGGACGATGTTGAAAAATACGCACCACGAAACAGCGCTGTCCATCACATTCGACATATTTTACGCACGGGATTCAGGTATGGAGGACAGCGCATCAAATACGAGCGCTTCGGAGAATCAGATTACCGTTCGAGGGAAATGGGCGAAGCATTCAGAATCCTTGAAAAAGCAATGCTGCTTGAACTGGTTTACCCCACCAAATCAGTCCGGTTACCCTATTTGCCCGACTATAAAAAATCACCAAGACTTCAATGGCTTGATACCGGATTATTAAACTATGCTGCCGGAATCCAGTTCGAAGTGTTCGGGACAAAAGATATCAACTCAGTCTGGAAAGGGCTGACTGCCGAACATATTGCAGGACAGGAACTTATAGCAAACGATTATCATGTTCTTTGTCAACGGATTTTTTGGATAAGGGAAGCTAAAAACTCTAATGCAGAAGTTGATTACCTTTACCCTTATGAAGGTTTATTGATACCTGTTGAAATCAAATCCGACGCAGGAACAACTTTAAAGTCATTGCATTTATTTATGGATGCAGTAAATCACCATTTGGCCATCAGGGTATGGAGTAAACCATTTCAGGTTTCTGAAATCAGGACTCCAAAAGGAAAAACATTCAAATTAGTCAGCATTCCTTTTTATCTGGTTTCGCAGTTAACGAAAATAATTAACCTCAATATAAATGAATAGTTATTCATTTTGCGCCTTAACCACACCAATTTGTTAAAAATAATCATCCCCCATGCTCCTCACCCGCCTCACCCTCACCCTTCACCTGCAAAAGCCGCTGGTGTTCACCTGTTTCCCGGGGTTTTACCTCCGGAATGCGCTGGTAAAGGCCATGACCGTGCATTGCCGCAACCAGCTGAGGAAAAGGGAGCAGATGGTAACCGACTGTAAAGGCTGCAAATACACTTCACATTGCATATATTACCGGCTGAACCTGCCCGTTATGGAACCGGAAGAAAAACCCGGGGTAATGCCCTTCCGGATAGAAGCCGGGGAACTGATCACCGGCAAATACCAGCAGGGCGATGTTACATTCGGAATGACCCTTTTTGGCCATGCGGCTGAACATATCGATGAACTCAGGGATGCCTGGGTACGGATTGGTAGTGAATATGGACTGGGCGATGAAGGCGCTGACCGCTCCTTTACCGTGGGCAAAGAAATGGCGATTCAAGTTGAAAATTCAGAGGATATCCTTACCAGAGAATATCCGGAAACCAACCGCCTCAGTCTGCAGTTCCGGCATCTCAGGCTGTCGCAGAAAAAAATGGAAACAAAACCGGTATTGCCATTTCAGGAGTTGATTAATCAAATCATGCTGCGCCTGCACGCTCTCGGGGATGCCTACGGCGAAGAAAATCTCAGGACAGGACTCTCTGAAGCGGATAACCTGTCGGCCGGCGACATCACCCATGAGGAGCGCTGGGTTTTATGCAATTACCAGTACCCAGGCAACCGCCAGGGTTACTGGTTCCTGAATGGTCAGTCCGTTTACAAGGGGCACCTCTCCCCTTTCCTGCCCCTTTTGCACCTCGGCAGTCAAACCGGAATCGGAAGGTTTACTTCTTATGGATTTGGTAATTATATCATAAAGGTATGAGCGACCTGTTTGAACAAATCATTTCACCGGATAATCTCGGCAGAGCCTGGCAAAATGTTAAAGCCAAAGGAAGCGCCGGCGGTATCGACCAGGTGAGTATTGAAATGTTCGACCACAATTCTGCAAAGTTGCTGGAGGAATTGAAGTATCTTCTTGAGTCAGAAACCTATGTTCCGGAACCCTATAAATCGTTTAGCATTAAAAAAGATGAGAATGAATCAAGGCAATTGGGTTTGCCGGCTGTTAAAGACAAAATCGTACAGTCAGCCACACGATATGTAATTGAACCGCTGTTCGAAAAACAGTTCTTAAACGTCAGCTATGGCTATCGTCCCGGCAAAGGCGCGGTTAAAGCCATCAGAAGAGTGCATCACCATTTGACAGGCGATAAGCTGGAATGGGTTACGCTTGCCGATATTGACAATTTTTTCGACACTATCAAACCGGAAATACTGTTTGCACTGCTGGAAAAAACAGTCAACTGCCCCAAAGTAATGAGAATCATCAGGTTGTGGGTTCAGATTGGATCACTCAACTTTCATCTTAAGTACAGGTCCTATACGGAGGGCATTCCCCAGGGAGCCATTCTCTCGCCCCTCTTGTCGAATGTTTATCTTCATCCCTTTGACAGTTTTATGACCGGAAAAGGTCATTGTTTGGTAAGGTATGCTGACGACTTCATTCTGTTAAGTAAAACCCGCGAGCTGGCATTGCAGGCCTTTCAGGATGCAAAACTCTTTCTTGAAAATGAGCTGAAAGTAACGCTAAACAAGGAATGGAAGATAAAAAAGGCTCTTAATGGTTTCGAATTCCTGCATATCTGTTTTATGGATGGAAGAATATCACTGACCAAAGAGAGATTTGACCATTTGTGCGAAAAAATCAGTAATTCGCTCATCTGCCATGATAACAAACCCGACATTGAACACCTCAATAAAAAACTCAGAGGCATACTGAATTTTTATGGAAAATTACTAGGTAAAAATACCATCGACCAACTTGATGATTATTTAAAACAATCGATGATCAGTTTTTTGGCTGACGGGTTAAAAAATGGCAGGATCAGGAATCTGAAGGAGACTGAAATATTCCTGAATCAGGTTATTTTTGTTTCAGATTCATCAGCCGGAAACCGGAGCAGAACCATAAAATCCATGATTGAGCAGGTTAAAATAAACCGTAGAAATGATAGAAGTTCCGATTCTGATAAGACTCATGAAAAAAACATTGTTAAAGATATTGAAAAGAAGCGAAAGCAATATGAAAAGATAGCTGATGCCGGTCGGGAACTGGTCATCACACAACCTGGCATATTCATCGGAAAATCGAAAAAAGGCATTACACTTTACGATAGAGGGAAGATTAAAGCTACTGCCTCGCTGCACAACCTGAGGCATATCAGTATTTTATCGCAGGGAACCAGCATTTCTGACCATACCATTAAATACTGCTCGGAAAACAGGATACCCATTGATTTCATTTCATTTAACGGATTACCTTACGCAAAATTCTATACACCTGCTTATCCTGACGCCGACATTGGCAATGCGCAGATGAAAGCGGTTGCAAACGGAATGGGGATTAATCTGGTGAAACAATTTATTACCGGGAAAATGAAAAATCAGCTTTCACTTATCAAGTATTATTATAAATACCGGAAAGATACACAGGATGATTACAATGCAGCTTTCGAACGCTGTTGTTCAGTAATAGAACGGGAAATCGAAAAGGTAACCCGATTAAGTGATTATAACCTTGAAACATTCCGGGCCAGTGTTATGGGACATGAGGGCGTGGCAGCTTCGGCCTACTGGGAAATGATTGTTTTGTTGCTGAACGATTATATAGTTTTTGAGGGAAGAGAGCGTCAGGGGGCTTCTGATCCGGTAAACAGCCTGTTGAATTACGGGTATGGGATTTTATACAGCAGGGTTTGGGAGGCTATTATCATGGAGCAGTTGAATCCGCATATCAGCTTTTTGCATGTTTTCAGCAAGGAAAAGCCGACACTGGCCTTCGACCTGATTGAAGAATTCAGACCTCATGTAGTGGATAAGGTAGTTTTTGCCCTGATCACAAAAAATGAACCTATTGATATGGAAAATGGGATGCTGAAAAAAAATACCCGGGAAAGGCTGGTCACAAAACTTCTTGAACGGCTGAACCACAAGGAAAATTTCAGGGGAAAAGAAATCCGCATGACCGATATCATCCGTCACCAGGCGCACTCAGTTGCCCTGCATGTATTAGGCGTTAAATCATACAAACCCTACACTGGAAAATGGTAAAGGAAATCTTTATGATTGTAGCTTACGACATAGCGTCTGACAAAAGGAGGCTAAAAATCTCAGATTTGCTGGAATCTTATGGCAACCGGGTTAACTACAGCGTTTTCGAATGTTTGGTTACTGCAAAAGAAGCAGGATTATTGACCTCGGCGCTTTCGGGATTGATAAAACCCGGAAAAGACAACGTGGTGATATATTTTCTCTGTAAATCATGTATCGGTAAAACCATTAAAATACCGGAAAACGATAAGCAGATCCGGCTGGTTAACTTGCTGTAAATCAATGATCGATTTTCGAAATATGCAATATAATATATATATCTGATTATGAACCGGTTAACATTTTTCATCCATTCCGGAACTTTCGAAAATGTCATACAGTCATCAGTTTTTCAGGACATTTTCGAAAAACAGGAAAATACTTAATTATAAAATATTGCATATCAATATATTATAAAATCGGTTTTAGACCGATTTTCGAAAATCTCCTCCTTATTGAAATGGCGCACCAGATTTTCGAAAAAATGACAGAACCTAATATATTGATTGTAAGCTCTTTGACATCCTGAAGACCCATAAAAACCCTTAGAGTCGTTACTTCATTTCTTTCGATTTTCGAAAAAAAACGTATTTTACTGAAAATAAATGCAGTAATTATGTTTTTAACTTTCCTTCAATTAAAAAAAGGTTAATTTTGCTGCTATTGAAAGCCACTGGCAAAGTGGCTTTTACTGAGACTTGCATGCCCTTATACCACCATGAATCTTTCTTAAAATTATTGAAAGCCACTGGCAAAGTGGCTTTTACTGAGACAAATGATTCTTCTCCTGGTAAGGAAATCTTACCAATGGATTGAAAGCCACTGGCAAAGTGGCTTTTACTGAGACGCAATTGGCAAACCGTTGGGATTGGCGCTGAGGATCAATTGAAAGCCACTGGCAAAGTGGCTTTTACTGAGACGGTATGAGTATTTAACCAAAATCCATGTCCAATCATTGAAAGCCACTGGCAAAGTGGCTTTTACTGAGACGTTTGATTCATAATTCCCGTTAATAGGGATATCAAATTGAAAGCCACTGGCAAAGTGGCTTTTACTGAGACGTTTGATTCATAATTCCCGTTAATAGGGATATCAAATTGAAAGCCACTGGCAAAGTGGCTTTTACTGAGACGACATAGAGCGTAAAGGCTGTAGCTGCAAAATCAAATTGAAAGCCACTGGCAAAGTGGCTTTTACTGAGACTTCTTTTGGTTTAATTGATAACCCTTCTTGCTTAAATTTATTGAAAGCCACTGGCAAAGTGGCTTTTACTGAGACACCTCAGCCAGAATTTTTTCAAAACTCTCTTCCGTATTGAAAGCCACTGGCAAAGTGGCTTTTACTGAGACGGGAATAAACTGGATTTCCGCAACCCTGGAAGAAGTAATTGAAAGCCACTGGCAAAGTGGCTTTTACTGAGACTTAAAAAAGCTTACAAAATAATTTCGTTTGCTTTTTTATTGAAAGCCACTGGCAAAGTGGCTTTTACTGAGACTTTCCGAGAACTTCATGAAGATGAAGTAACATTTTATTGAAAGCCACTGGCAAAGTGGCTTTTACTGAGACGCGTTGGGCTCCCCTAATTTTCCTCCGGAATGTATATTGAAAGCCACTGGCAAAGTGGCTTTTACTGAGACCCTTTCCCTTATCTTCCAACTTTTTTTCTTTCCATAAGAATTGAAAGCCACTGGCAAAGTGGCTTTTACTGAGACGATACTATAAGTATTGCTTTCTATCATCTTTAGAAATTATTGAAAGCCACTGGCAAAGTGGCTTTTACTGAGACACGGTCTCGGTTTGGCATATCTGCTCTTTCCAGCCAATTGAAAGCCACTGGCAAAGTGGCTTTTACTGAGACGTTCCATCCGGAAAAAACGCAGCACGTCTTACCAACTATTGAAAGCCACTGGCAAAGTGGCTTTTACTGAGACATGATTTTGTTTTTACCGACCTAATAACTTCCAGACAATTGAAAGCCTCTGGCAAAGTGGCTTTTACTGAGACTCCTTTTTTCTGCTTTTTAGACGGATAAAAAGAAATTGAAAGCCACTGGCAAAGTGGCTTTTACTGAGACAACATTTTGAGACTTTTAGAAGAGTCTCTTTAATTATTGAAAGCCACTGGCAAAGTGGCTTTTACTGAGACAAATAGAGGCTAAATCATCTTTCTTTTTCATATAATGAATTGAAAGCCACTGGCAAAGTGGCTTTTACTGAGACCCTTCCCCATAGGGTATGGATTAACACCCCTATACACATTGAAAGCCACTGGCAAAGTGGCTTTTACTGAGACCGAATTGCCGGCTACTGCAGTGACATCATAGTCAAATTGAAAGCCACTGGCAAAGTGGCTTTTACTGAGACAATTTATCAGAAACTTAATGAAGCAAAACCGTTGGAATTGAAAGCCACTGGCAAAGTGGCTTTTACTGAGACTCTTCAATAAACTCCTAAGTAGCTTCCACCAGCCCTTATTGAAAGCCACTGGCAAAGTGGCTTTTACTGAGACTTAATTTGTACTTAGTGTCGTCATCAGCGCTGCAGACTCATTGAAAGCCACTGGCAAAGTGGCTTTTACTGAGACTTTAAAAAATAAAAATACATTTACAGACGCTTATATGTATTGAAAGCCACTGGCAAAGTGGCTTTTACTGAGACTCATCCCCACCTACACGAACCGATGGTAGGGTAAAAATTTTGAAAGCCACTGGCAAAGTGGCTTTTACTGAGACGATAAACTGCCTTCTCGTCTAATCCTTTCCCATATATATTGAAAGCCACTGGCAAAGTGGCTTTTACTGAGACGATGTTCAGGACGAACCCCAAGAAAAGGGTCATTTTTATTGAAAGCCACTGGCAAAGTGGCTTTTACTGAGACATGGGAACGACATATTGATTGTCGACAATCACTTTAATTGAAAGCCACTGGCAAAGTGGCTTTTACTGAGACTTATACTAGGATTAATTTAATTGTTAAAGTAATTTTTATTGAAAGCCACTGGCAAAGTGGCTTTTACTGAGACCTTTTTCCTTTTTGCCTTCATCTTTCGATTGTATGGCATTGAAAGCCACTGGCAAAGTGGCTTTTACTGAGACTTGTCCGGCGATTATGAATTCGCCAGGTTCTTTGCCGATTGAAAGCCACTGGCAAAGTGGCTTTTACTGAGACTCTTTAGATAATACAGAAAACATTATGGATATAGACAAAATTGAAAGCCACTGGCAAAGTGGCTTTTACTGAGACAGATGGATATCCAGTGCCCCGTGCTGGTCTGGACTTTATTGAAAGCCACTGGCAAAGTGGCTTTTACTGAGACTCATTATTATTAAAGAATTTTTATTAGTTTAGTATATTGAAAGCCACTGGCAAAGTGGCTTTTACTGAGACTGGAATAACTACCAAACTACCCACGACAACTATAATTATTGAAAGCCACTGGCAAAGTGGCTTTTACTGAGACGGAATTCACTCCTTCATTGCAAAACACACGGCTCCTCAATTGAAAGCCACTGGCAAAGTGGCTTTTACTGAGACTTATTGATATTTGCATCAAGGGCTTCTAAGATCTTTATATTGAAAGCCACTGGCAAAGTGGCTTTTACTGAGACTTATTGATATTTGCATCAAGGGCTTCTAAGATCTTTATATTGAAAGCCACTGGCAAAGTGGCTTTTACTGAGACTCTAATAGTAAGCAGAGAGTCTGTCTCAGTAATTATCTTATTGAAAGCCACTGGCAAAGTGGCTTTTACTGAGACGACTTAACACGAAACCCCGGAATTGTCGTTGTTCCATTGAAAGCCACTGGCAAAGTGGCTTTTACTGAGACACAATTTGATCCTTTTGACAGGAGGTTAATTCTTCAATTGAAAGCCACTGGCAAAGTGGCTTTTACTGAGACTTTTCCGATGGCGATTGCCAGGACTACCAGAATAAAAGAATTGAAAGCCACTGGCAAAGTGGCTTTTACTGAGACGAACCCCTAACCAATGCATCCAGCCAGAATAGTTTATTGAAAGCCACTGGCAAAGTGGCTTTTACTGAGACTCCTGAAAGAAAGGTCTTCACCTTCCACGCAGGTTACAACAATTGAAAGCCACTGGCAAAGTGGCTTTTACTGAGACGCCCCGAGATTTTTTTCGGCCATCGCCAGTTTTATCGATTGAAAGCCACTGGCAAAGTGGCTTTTACTGAGACAGTTTGTACCTCCGTTTGTGGTGTAATACAATGCACCAATTGAAAGCCACTGGCAAAGTGGCTTTTACTGAGACGATTCTTGTCCTTTTTTGATCCACACTTTTATAAGATATTGAAAGCCACTGGCAAAGTGGCTTTTACTGAGACTCTTTTGTAAGAAGAACAATGGTCTTTACTGGAGAAATTGAAAGCCACTGGCAAAGTGGCTTTTACTGAGACTTTTCTTCAAGCTCTTGATGTGAGAATTTATGACCAATTGAAAGCCACTGGCAAAGTGGCTTTTACTGAGACTTGGAACCTTAGTCCCACACTTTGGGCAAGTGCAATCTGAGATTGAAAGCCACTGGCAAAGTGGCTTTTACTGAGACTTCAAGAGGAACAAGTCCTCAGGGTTTCAAGTGTCACTTCCTGATTGAAAGCCACTGGCAAAGTGGCTTTTACTGAGACTTTTATTCCGCCAACCGCAGCATTTACCAGGTATATCCATTGAAAGCCACTGGCAAAGTGGCTTTTACTGAGACCGCATTCCGGGAATTTTTTCTTTCCCGGCTTTTAACGATTGAAAGCCACTGGCAAAGTGGCTTTTACTGAGACAACTCTTCTTTTGTTCCATTGTATTGGCTAGTATCACGTATTGAATGCCACTGGCAAAGTGGCTTTTACTGAGACAGCGGAGCACAACAAGTAAAGCGAGTAGGCTTAAAAAATTGAAAGCCACTGGCAAAGTGGCTTTTACTGAGACATGGTTTCACCCACGGTACGACCGAAGTTAACCTATTGAAAGCCACTGGCAAAGTGGCTTTTACTGAGTCGCAGTTCCAGTTCCTAAATCCAGGTTAACGAAAGTTGGTGTATTGAAAGCCACTGGCAAAGTGGCTTTTACTGAGACCGTTGACGGGTTAGGAATCCGGCTGGGTCACCACCATTGAAAGACACTGGCAAAGTGGCTTTTACTGAGACGGGATCATTGACCTCGTATGTTAAGTTACCTATTGATTGAAAGCCACTGGCAAAGTGGCTTTTACTGAGACAAAAGGCGTAATAAACAACAATAGGTTCAGCATATGAATTGAAAGCCACTGGCAAAGTGGCTTTTACTGAGACTCAATAGCATCTATGAAAGCGGTTTCGTCAAAAACGGATTGAAAGCCACTGGCAAAGTGGCTTTTACTGAGACGAACCTGTGGTTGCGGTAGCGGTCAAGTTGATTGAATTGATTGCCACTGGCAAGGTGGCTTTTACTGAGCCATACGTTGTTAAAAACTGCATCGTACACTGCTTTATTGAAAGCCACCTTCAAGATGATTTATACTGAAATAAGTATTCTCAGGGTGATTAGGAGTCACTCCGTGAATAATCGAAATTAATCGGGGTCTCCCTTCGGCTTCACTCAGGGAGCAGTAATCTTACGGTGGCTTTCTGCGCGGCTTGATGGAATAATTCACCGGGTGACTTCGAGTCATCCGGTGAAGGCAAAGGAACCGGAACTGACCTTTTTCAAGAATCGCTTTTATCACCAATCTGCAAAGTGAGGAAGAAAACCACCATCAAAAGGCTCCTGACTTGTCTCTTTTAGTGCGTTGACTCATACTACCTTCACAGCCTTTGCTTTTAAGGCGGTCTTGACAATCCTGGTTTTCATGCTAAATTTACCTTTGTTCGGCAAAATTAGTCTTTTAAAAT
>Ga0302250_1001005_pt1 | contig 23107 bp, 22 predicted proteins | sample AAG_RA_Asp_MG_FD_193536 | JGI IMG/M metagenome (GOLD analysis project Ga0302250, IMG submission 193536) | Enriched activated sludge microbial communities from anaerobic digester in WTTP, New Holstein, Wisconsin, United States - AAG_RA_Asp | ecosystem: Engineered > Bioreactor > Anaerobic >... | reverse complement strand
GGCTGTCCGGCATCGCATGACCCACCTTGCCCGTCACCGCCGCCAACGCACCGCCCGCCGACAACATGCCCAACGCACCCACCACCAACAGCTTCTTCAATGCAAATGCTTTCATCTGTGACTCCTCGTAATGAATAAACAAATCACTGGACCAACGAAAATCAGCTACCAGCTCCTTCTGCCCTCTCGAGACCGGCAATCGCCCGGCTGGCCGTGCGGGTTACCATGCGTCGTGAGGCTTCCTCAGCCGCTTCCGGATTCTTGCGTCGGATAGCGTCAAAAAGATCGTGATGTTCCTTGATCGTGAGCTCCATGTGCTCGGGCTCCGTCTGGAACGTGAAATCAAAAATTGCCCGCTGCAACGCACCTACCGCGTCGCTCAGTTGCTGGATGACAAGATTGCGGGAAGCAACCAGCACAGCGTGATGAAACAGGATATCCGCCTCATGAAACACCGGCAGGTTTTTCAGATTGGCTGCCATCCGGTTGAAATTCGCTTCTATCTCCACCAGATCGACGGCGGTCGCCCGCTCCGCTGCCCAACGCGAGATGGTCGGCTCGATCAGGCTGCGCACTTCGATCAGGGAACGCACCAGCGCGGAATTCGCCCCTTTTTCGAGCACCCACTCCAAGACATCGGCATCGAGATAGTTCCATTGCTCGGACGGCATGACGAACAGACCGCGATGGCGTTGCGCATCAATAAGGCGCTTGGTCGACAACACCTTGATGACCTCGCGCATGACGTTGCGCGAGGTGTCGAAACGCTCGCACAACTCGCTTTCCGAAGGGAGCGCCGACCCCGGGGCGAACTCGCCTTGGGCAATCTGTTTGCCGAACAGGCGTGTCAGTCGATCCGTCTTGGTCATATCCCTCGCAATCCCTCTCTCGATCAGCCATGCTTTTGTTTTTTCAAGTTTGTCACCACCTATGGGACAAAGTCAACATAATTGTAGTACAAACCATAAACACTGTATTACAATGAACTTCGTTAACCGCTACAATCAGCGCCCGATCAGCGTCCGATTCCGGCGCGCCGCCACTCTGCGAATGGAGCACACATGACCCCCACCGCCCCCATCAACCCCGAATTTGCCGACCTTTTCGTCAAAGAGACACTGAACCCTTATCGTGCCTGCATCCAGGGACTGGCCAATGAGCCCTGCACGGTCCAGGCGTTGTTGAAGCGCGCACACGATTTCCTGCAGGACGAGGCCGACTATCTCGGCCTCGGAGACATTTCACAAACGGCGATCGTCGAGCGCCTGGTGGCGAACCGGCCCCGCATCTGCATCATCCAGGGATCGGCTGATCACCCCGCCCATCTCTTCGACCATGAACACACGCTGCGCGCGGCGGCGCGTATCTGGCAGAACGGCGGCGTGCCGTTCACCTTCGGCATCCCGGTCATCTGCGACGGCACGGCCCAGAGCAACATCGGACAAAGCTACTCGCTCGCTTCGCGCAACCACACGGCGATGGCGGTGAACATCAACTTCGAGGGACACAGCTACCACGCGGCCTACGTAATCTCCGGCTGCGACAAGACGCCGACCGGCATCCTCTCCGGCCTTGCCGCCGCCGATCGCGCCCGCCGCGAACCCGAGCGTGGCACCGCCCCGGCCTGGGCGGTGTTCGTTCCGGCACACGTGCTCAAGGGCGGCAGTATTCCGAAAAACACGCGCAAGAAACTGCAGGATATCCAGGACGCGGCCCGTGCCGCCGGCGACCCGCAACTCGCCGACGACATCGAGGAGAACTGTCACTACATCCTGCAATGCTCGTCCGACGAGGCGTTCCTCGGCATGCTCACCCGCGCCGTCGAACAACATCTGATCGACCAGCCCGCCGCCGACGCAATCCTCAACGAACTGGCCGCCGCTACCTGCGACGACAAGGGCGGCATCTGCGCCTTCAACGGCACCGGCAACTCGTCGCGGACGCTGGTCTCGGCGCTCGGCTTCGTTCCCGAAGGTTCGGAACTGCTGGTCGACGAAGCCCCGACCGCCTTGGTCGCCCGCAACGTTGACCAGTTGTTCCGCTTGATCAACAAGCCGGAATACGCCGTCTGCGAAATCCTCAAGCACAACTACGGCAACGCCGTGCGCATCCACAACGCCACCGGCAGTTCCAGCAATCTGATGTTGCACATGCCTTGCGTGATGCGCCACGCCGGTTTCGACGTCACGCTGTTCGATTACGAGAAAATCCGTAACGCCCATCCGGTGCCGGACATCTTCGCCCACAGCCTGACGGAAGGACGCGACACGTTCGTCCTCGCCGAACAGGCGCGCGCCGGCATGCACCACGGCATGACCAGCCTGTACAAGGTGCTCAAGGATCTCAACGTACCGATGAACTGGGATGCGCCGACGGTCACCGGCAAGACCTGGGGCGAGCGCGTCGCCGCCATTCCCGAGGCAGTTTCGCCGGCCCTGCCGCAGGAGCGTTCGGTGATCCGCATCAAGCCGATCCGCGACATTTCCGGCACCGACATCATGCGTGGCAATTTCTTCTCTTCCTGCACGCTGAAGGTCGCCGGCATGTCCACTGACTCGTACAACCGCTTCAACGGCAAGGTTTTCCTGGTGCGCTATTACGAGAACGAGACGCTCTGCACAAACGACTTGCGCTCGAGCAACCTGGTCGACACGCTCTGCAGGATGCCTGAACTGACGCCGCAGATGCTGGCCGCCTTCCGCAAGTTCAACAACGCCCCGGCCGACGAGGACGTCCTGACGATGGTCAACAACGGCACGCTGGCGTTCGCCTTCGTCATCGCGGGGCAGGGACCGAAGGCTTTCGGCATGCCCGAGATGTTCGCCCCGAGCCAGTACCTGAAGCACCACGGCGTGGTGGAACGCACCTCGGTGATGATCACCGACGGCCGCTATTCAGGCGTCACCAAGGGCGCCTGTGTCGGCCACATGGTTCCGGAAGTCTTTGAGGGTGGCGGCATCGGCACCCTGATGAGCGGCGATCTGCTGTGGATGCGCCTCACCGACCGGCGCATCGACCTGATCGACAAGGACGCTTTCCTGAACGGCAGCGTCGTACCGCTCGAAGGCGCGCCATTCGAGGAACGCAAGGAATTGTTGGAAAGCCGCAAAGCGATGATCGAGAAGCGCCAGCGGCAGGTCGCTGCCTGCAACATCCTCGACAACGTTTCGAATGCCGAATTCGGCGTCGTCCCGATGGCGGTGCACCGCCGGGCAACGATTCCGTGGTCGTTCCCTTACTGAGTCGCTAACCACCACTGCCCCGGTGACAGACCGGGGCAGTCTCCGTGGATCAGCAGACCACCATGTTGTCGCGATGGATCATCTCGGGCTCGTCGAGATAACCCAGGATCTCCTCGATGTCGCAACTGGCATGACGCGCAATGCGCCGCGCGTCGCTGCTGCCGTAGTTGCTCAGGCCGCGCGCCACCTCCCGCCCATCGGCTGAAACACAGGCCACAGCCGCTCCACGCTCGAATTCACCCTGTACTTCGACAACACCGATCGGCAGAAGGCTCTTTCCTTCGTCGAGCGCCTTGACCGCACCTTCATCAAGCACCAGACGGCCGTTGAGTTGCAGGTGATCGGCCAGCCATTGCTTGCGGGCATTGAGCATCTGCATCTCCGAAACCAGCAGGGTGCCGATCGACTCGCCCCGTGCCAGCCGCGGCATCACGTCACGCTCCCGCCCACTGGCAATGACCGTGTGGGCGCCGCTGTTCGCCGCTCGCTTGGCAGCGATCACCTTGGTGATCATGCCGCCGGTACCGATGCGCGTTCCGGCCCCGCCGGCCATCGCCTCCAGCGCCGGATCGCCCGCGCGCGCCTCGGAAATCAAGGTCGCTTGCGGATCCTTGCGCGGATCCGCCGTGTACAGCCCCTGCTGGTCGGTCAGGATCACCAGGCAGTCGGCCTCGACCAGGTTGGCAACCAACGCGCCCAGCGTGTCGTTGTCGCCGAACTTGATTTCGTCGGTGATCACCGTGTCGTTTTCATTGATGATCGGCACCACGCCGAGCGACAACAGGGTGGTCAGTGTCGAGCGGGCGTTGAGATAGCGCTTGCGATCGGCCAGATCCTCATGCGTCAGCAGCACCTGCGCCGTGTGCAACCCGTACGCCGAGAACGCGCTTTCATAGACCTGCACCAACCCCATCTGTCCGACGGCAGCACAAGCCTGCAGGTCATGCACGGCGCTCGGCCGCTTCTCCCAGCCCAGCCGCTGCATGCCGCAAGCGATCGCCCCGGAGGAGACCAGGACGACCTCCCGGCCCTGCTCGCGCAATTCGGCGATCTGCCGCGCCCACTCGCGAATGGCTGCCGTGTCGAGGCCCTCGCCGTTGTTGGTGACCAGCGCCGAGCCAACCTTGACGACCAGCCGTTTCGCCTCGGCGATACGTGTTGTATTCGTAACCATTCTTCGCTCAATCCGTTTCCAAGTCGTCGGGAAAGTACTCGTCTACCGGGTTCTCGGCCGCCAACTCCGGCGGCGCCAGCGTATCCAGCGCCTCCTGCAGGGCGTAGACCAGCGGTCGGCAACCGTCGCCGCTGATGGCGCTGATCCGGAAACAGGGCGTGCCCTCCGGTGCGGCGTAGTCCTGAAGGAACTCCTCGACCCGGCGGTCGCGCTCATCCTCGGGAATCAGGTCGAGCTTGTTGAGCACCAGCCAGCGGGGCTTGGCCGCCAGTTCCGGGCTGTACTTCTCCAGCTCGCCAACGATGGCACGGGCATCGCGAACCGGGTCGGCCTCCGGATCGAGCGGCGCCAGATCGACGATATGCAGCAGTACGCGCGTGCGGGAAAGGTGCTTCAGGAAGCGGATGCCCAGCCCGGCACCTTCCGCCGCGCCCTCGATCAAGCCGGGAATGTCGGCAATGACGAAACTCTTGTTCTCGCTCACCCGCACCACGCCCAGATTCGGGTGCATCGTGGTGAACGGATAGTCCGCCACTTTCGGACGGGCCGCGGAAACGGAACGGATGAACGTGCTCTTGCCGGCATTCGGCAGGCCAAGCAGGCCGACGTCGGCCAGAACGCGCAATTCGAGGCGGAGATCGCGCTCCTCGCCCGGCTCACCCTTGGTGCATTGCCGCGGCGCCCGGTTGGTGCTCGACTTGAAATGGATGTTGCCAAGGCCGCCCTTGCCGCCCTTGGCGATCTTCACAGTCTGGCCATCGTGCGCCAGATCGGCGACGACCTGTTGGGAGTTGATGTCGGTGATCACCGTCCCGACCGGAACACGCAGAACGATGTCCTTGCCCCCCCGGCCGTAACAGCCGGCAGACGCGCCATTCTCGCCACGCTGGGCAATGAACTTGCGGGTGTAACGGTATTCGACCAGCGTGTTGATGTTGCGATCGGCGATCACCTGCACGCTGCCACCACGTCCGCCATCACCGCCATCCGGACCGCCTTCCGGCTCGTACTTCTCGCGCCGGAACGAGACGACGCCATTGCCGCCGTCGCCGGCGGCGACGTAAATCTTCGCCTCGTCGATGAATTTCATGAATTGCCCCCTACAAACGAAAAAGCCCTACCGCAAGGATAGGGCTTCCATTGCCGCCGCAGCGGACCGACCGTCGCCCGTTCAGGCTGCCGCCGGAACGATGCTCACGGTGCGTTGACGTTTCGCGCCCTTGAGCGCGAAGTCGACATATCCGTCGACCAGCGCGAACAGGGTGTGATCCTTGCCGATGCCGACGCCGACGCCGGGGTGGAACTGGGTACCGCGCTGACGGACCAGGATATTGCCAGCCAGAACCAGTTGGCCGCCGAAACGCTTGACACCAAGGCGTTTCGACTCTGAGTCGCGGCCGTTACGGGAACTGCCGCCTGCTTTTTTGTGTGCCATGTTTCAGTTTCCTTTCCGTTAGGCCGAAATACCGTCGATGCGGATTTCAGTGTAGTTCTGACGGTGGCCCTGATGCTTCTGGTAATGCTTGCGACGACGCATCTTGAAGATCTTGACCTTGTCGTGACGGCCTTGCGAAAGCACAGTAGCCTTGACCGATGCCCCTGCCACGAGCGGCGCGCCGATTTTCACGGACTCGCCCTCGCCGACCATGAGCACCTGATCGATCGTGACTTCTGCGCCAACTTCTGCCGGTATCTGTTCTATTTTCAGTTTTTCGCCAGCGGCAACGCGATACTGCTTGCCACCGGTTTTTATGACCGCGTACATGTTGGACTCCAGAGAACTAAAAAAAGTGAAGCGAAGAACCGCGCATTATACGTATTTCCCCTGCCAAGTCAAAGAGTTCGGAAACATCGCCGCGCCGTCGTCTTGACGCCACCCCGGCCGCCCCATACCATCTCGGGATTTCCCTGAAAGTGACGCGCGTTGAAGCTCGAGCAACTCTACAAACTGATCGGCCCCGACATGCAGGCCGTTGACGCGGTGATCCGCCAGCGGCTGCACTCCGACGTCGCGCTGGTCAGACAAGTAGCCGAGTACATCATCAGCGCCGGCGGCAAACGCCTGCGCCCTGCGCTCGTTCTGCTCTGCGCCGGCGCGCTCGGCTATCGGGGCACCCGGCACCACGAACTGGCGGCAATCGTCGAACTGATCCACACCTCGACGCTGCTGCATGACGACGTGGTCGACGAATCCGACCTGCGCCGCGGTCGCGAGACCGCCAACGCGCTGTTCGGCAACGCCGCCAGCGTGCTTGTCGGCGACTTCCTTTACTCGCGCTCCTTCCAGATGATGGTCGATATCGGCAACATGCGGGTGATGAGCGTCCTCTCCGACGCCACCACCATCATCGCCGAAGGCGAAGTGCTGCAGTTGATGAACTGCCACGATGCCGACGTCGACGAGGAGCGCTACCTGCAGGTCATCCGCTACAAGACGGCCAAGCTGTTCGAAGCCGCTTCCCGGCTCGGCGCGATCATCGGCGGTGCCGACGCGGAAACGGAACAGCGCCTGGCCGATTACGGAACATGCCTCGGCACGGCCTTCCAGTTGATCGACGACGTGCTCGATTACTCCGGCGCCGAAGGCGAAACCGGAAAACATCTCGGCGACGATCTCGCCGAAGGCAAGCCGACGCTGCCGCTGATCCACGTGCTGACCCACGGCACGCCCGAGCAGCGCGACTGCGTGCGCAGCGCCATCGAAACCGGCGGGCGCGACGACTTCCCCGCCGTGCTGGCGGCAATTCATGCCACCGGCGCACTGGAACATACGAAAAAGCAGGCCAAGGCCGAAGCCGATCGTGCCGCCGCGACAATAAACGCTCTTCCCGCTTCCCCTTACAAGGATTCTTTGTTAGAATTGTCGGCCTTCGCGGTTGCAAGGTCTTACTAGCAATCGCAAGCTTTCGGTCGGGGCGTAGCTCAGCCTGGTAGAGTACTACGTTCGGGACGTAGGAGTCGGAGGTTCGAATCCTCTCGCCCCGACCAACATTCAAAAAAGCCGCGTTGCGGCTTTTTTTGTTTCCGCGAGCGCCCCTTCAGCGGAGCCGCAGATGCCACTTTGCGGCCCGGCGCACGAGACCTTCTGCTATTCTTCGCAGAATCAGTCCATCCGCCAACGTCATGAAATACCTGCTCCTTTTCGCGCTGCTGTTCCTCGTTCTCTGGATCGTGCGCAAGAACCGGGAGCGCACATCGGCGCCACCACCTCCCGCGGCCCGGCCGCCTGAGAGGATGGTTACCTGCGCCTACTGCGGCGTCAATCTGCCGCTCAGCGAAAGTGTGCATTCGGGAAACCGCCATTATTGCTGTGTCGAACATCAGCATTCCGGCGAATCGCGGGAACGCTGACCCGTCATGAATTCCCCTGGTGCAACAACGCCGAAGCAGTTCTCTGACATCCACTGGAAGTCACTGCGCTACTTCAGCATCTACCGGTTGTGCATCGCCATTCTGCTGTTTGCCTCGTCGCTGCCCCGCTCCTCAGTCTTTTCATTGCTGAGTGCCGGCAAGACCCCCTTTCAGATCGAGATCACCGGCGTCTATGCCGTCTGCGCCCTCGCATCACTCCTCTTCGTGCACTTTCACCGGCAGCACTTCAATCGCCAGGTCAGTCTGCAAGTCGTCACCGACATCATCGTGCTGACCCTCCTCGCCCATACCGGAGGCGGTCTGAAGAGCGGCATGGGCATCCTGCTGCTAGTCACCCTCGCCGGCGCCGGGCTGGTCGGACAAGGACGACTGGTATTGTTCTACGCCGCCGTCGCCACGATCGCCATGCTCGGCGAACACATGCTGCGCACCTTTTCCAGCAATATTGAAGTGGTGGACTTTTTCGAAGCGGGCCTGTTCTGCACCGGGTTTTTCGCTGTCGCCATCTCGGCCCGCCTGCTGGCCAACCGGGTCATCGCCAACGAGGAACTGGCGCGCAAACGGGGCGAGGAGTTGCGGAATCAGACGGTGATCAGCCAGCACATCATCGAGGAGATGCAGGATGGCGTGCTCGTAATCGATCGCCGGGGACACATCAAGCAGAGCAACCCGCGTGTCGAGCGACTGCTCGGCCTCGGCAACCCGACCGGACGCGAACTGGAGACCTACTCGACCGAACTCGCGCAGGGCTTCCGCCGCTGGTGCGAGCACGAGCACGCCGACCCGGTCATGGTCCGCGCCCCGGCAAGCGGCATGCACCTGCGCGCGCGCTTCGTCAACGCCGCCAGCCCGCAGCGCGATGTCCTGGTTTTCCTGGAAGACCTGAGCCGGCTCCAGGAACAGGCTCGCCAGCTCAAGCTTGCCGCGCTCGGACGCCTGACGGCAAATATTGCCCACGAGATCCGCAACCCGCTTTCGGCGATCAAGCATGCCGGCGAACTGTTGCGGGAAGAAACGAGCAACCCGACCGAGGAGCGCCTCCTGCGCATCGTCATCGACAACTCACAGCGGGTGGAGAACATCGTCAACGACGTCCTGCAGCTTGGCCGGCGCGACCGCGCCCATCGCGAGCAGATCAACCTGCGGCAAATGCTGCCGTTGTTCATCGAGGAGTTCATGCTCAAGGAAGAAGCACCGGACGGCCTCATCGCAACCGATATCCAAGGCCGCGGCACCGTGCTTTTCGATCGCTCGCACTTCACCCAGGTGTTGTGGAACCTTGTCGGCAATGCGCTGCGCCATTCGCAAAAGACGACCGGAAGCGTCCGCATCCAGGTCAACGACACCCCGGACGACAGCCGCATCGAACTGCATGTCATCGACGACGGCAAAGGCGTGGACGAGTCGCTGCGGGAACAGATCTTCGAACCATTCTTCACCACGCACAGCCGCGGCACCGGCCTGGGCCTCTACATCGCCCGGGAACTGTGCGACGCCAACGGTGCGCAACTCGACCTGCGCCACACGGCATCCGGCGCCGACTTCTGCATTTCCGGAAGGAACATCGAATGATTTCAGAAAAAAACGAACGACGGCGCGGCGAGTTGCCGCGCGTCCTGGTCGTCGACGACGAGGAAGACATTCGCGAACTGCTCGACCTGACCCTCGCGCGCATGGGGCTTTCCGCCGATTGCGCCGGCAGCGTCGCCGAAGCCCGGCAGTTCCTCGAGAAAGAGCGCTACAGCCTTTGCCTGACCGACATGCGACTCCCCGACGGCGAAGGGCTGGACATCGTGCGGCTGATCGGCAGCCGTTACGGTGAGACACCCGTGGCAGTGATCACGGCATTCGGCAGTGCCGACAACGCCGTCGCCGCACTCAAGGCCGGGGCGTTCGACTACCTGGCCAAGCCGGTCGCGCTCGACCAGTTGCGCACGCTGATCAAATCGGCCATCAGCCTGCCTGCCGCGGCGACAACGGCCAGTCGCCCTGGCAGCGAGGGAACGGGTGGCGGCAGCCAGTTGATCGGCACATCGAGCGCCATCGCGGCAGTGCGCGAGACCATCGGCAAGCTCGCCCGCAGCCAGGCACCGGTTTACATCTCCGGCGAATCGGGGAGCGGCAAGGAACTGGCGGCGCGACTCATCCACCAGCAAAGTTCGCGGCACGCCGGGCCGTTCATTCCGGTCAACTGTGGCGCCATCCCCGAGAACCTGATGGAGAGCGAGTTCTTCGGCTACCGCAAGGGCGCATTTACCGGTGCGGACAGCGACCGCGAAGGCTTCTTCCACGTCGCGAACGGCGGCACGCTCTTTCTCGACGAGGTCGCCGACTTGCCGCTGGCCATGCAGGTCAAGCTGCTGCGCGCGATTCAGGAAAAGAAAGTGCGCAAGGTCGGCAGCGCCGTCGAGGAAGCCGTCGACGTGCGCATCGTGTCGGCCACCCACCGCAAGCTCAAGGAGTGCGTGGATGCCGGCGCGTTCCGCCAGGATCTGTACTACCGCCTGAATGTCATCGAACTGAAGATGCCGCCCCTGCGCGAGCGCCAGGAAGACATCCCGCCGCTGGTCGACGCCCTGCTCGCCCGCATCTGCCCGAGCCACAGCCCGGCGCTGTCGGACGAAGCGATGCAGGCGCTCTGCGCCTACAGTTACCCCGGCAACGTCCGCGAGCTGGAGAACATTCTCGAGCGGGCGACCGCGCTCTGTCTCGACGACAGGATATGCCCCGACGACTTGCAACTCGCCTCCGACGCTCCGGCTGGCGACGACCTCAACGGACATCCGGGAGAAACGCTCGACGACCAGCTGAACCGCGTCGAACGCCAGGCCATCCTCGACGCCCTGGGCAAAACCGGTTTCAACAGGACAGCCGCCGCCCGAATCCTGGGAATCACCTTCCGCTCGCTGCGCTATCGCATCGAGCGGCTGGGCATCGAGGAGCACGCGGGATGACCCCGTTCCCCCGAATGGAGGCCGGCTGGATACCGGGCATCTCGCACATCGTCTCGCCCAATCAGGACGAACGCCCTGCCGGCGAGACTGTTTCGCTGGTCGTCGTGCATGCCATCAGTCTCCCGCCCGCACAGTTCGGCAGCGACGACATCACCCGCCTGTTCACCAACACACTCGACCCGGATGCGCATCCCTATTTCGCGGCCATCAACCACCTGACGGTCTCCGCGCACTTCCTCATCCGCCGCGATGGTGAAGCGATTCAATTCGTCTCGTGCGACAAGCGGGCCTGGCACGCCGGCGTCTCGCGCTGGATGGATCGCGAACGCTGCAACGATTTTTCCATCGGCATCGAGCTCGAAGGATGCGACGACCGCCCTTTCGAAGACGCGCAATACCAATGCCTGCAGGCAATGATCGAAACGCTGCAAAAAAGCTATCCGGTCGCGGCGCTGGCAGGACATTCGGATATCGCCCCCGGACGCAAGACCGATCCGGGGCCATTTTTCGCCTGGCATCGGCTGGCACTGCCCGGTTTTCCCCCACGCTGGACACCCGCAGTGGCATAGAATGGCGTCATTCATCCGGGAAGGGAAAGGTGACGCCGCCGGCAAGCGTATCGTTCTTGCCACACATCGTGGATAGCCGCAGGAAAAACAGCATCGCCGCATTGCCCGGCAGGTTCGCGGTTACTAGAATTTGCCGTGTCTGGCGAGTCGCCGGAAGCAGGCATCCGCGCCTGTTGCCCGTCCGGGATTCAGTCAGCGTCAATGCAGCAGGCATTCGCCTGTCGAATGATCCAGCCACTCCGGACCGAAGTCATGCAGCTCCCCACAACCCGCATCCCGGTGCGAACACCACAGGAGGTTGATATGGCAACAAGCGCAAAGAAATCCCCGTCCCAAGAGAAATCACCGGCAAAAAAGAGCAGCGCAGCCAAGGCCCCCGCCAGCAAGCCCGTGGCAAGGAAAACGGCCGTGCCCAAAGCCGCTGAGGCAAAAGCGGACGTAAAAAAAACCGCGACGGCAAAAGCCGGAACCGCCAAGACAGCGACGGCGCGAACTGCAGCACCGAAAGCGGCGGCAAAACCGGCAGCACCGGCCAAGCCCACCGCAAAAAAATCCACCACGGCAGCCAAGCCAGTGACGGCCAAAGTTGCAAAAGTTACCAAGGCCGCCGCGATCAAAGCTGCGCCAGTCAAAGCAGTCGGGAAGAAAGCGGCTGCCCCCAAGGCCACCGCCGCAAAGCCCGCAAGCAAGAAAGCCGTCGCACCGAAAGAAGCAAAGCCGGCCGCGCCCAAACCGGCCGCGACAAAAGCAGCCGCAGCCAAGGCGACCCCCGCCAAAGCTTCCGTCAAGAAGCCTGCAGCGACCAAGGCTGAAACCAAAAAAACAACAGCAAAATCGGCTACCAGCAAAACCGCAGCGAAGAAAGCGGCACCTCAGGCCACGGCAGCGTCCTCGCCCCAGCCATCGACGGCAGCGGCGCCGGGAAAGAAATCCGCACTCAATCCGTCCGGCGCCTGGCCCTTCCCGACCGGATCACGTCCGAAGTAGGAAAGCGCCGCCCGAAACGGGGCATCAGCACGTGTGCCCCGTCCGGCTCTTTTTTCAGCGCCAGGCGAGAGGCGCGGGGCTCCCGATCAGAGTGCTTCCTGCTCCCGGTAGATTCTCGCCTGCTCGCGCAACCAGCCGCAAAAGGCCTGCAGCGACTCGGATTCCATCTTGTCCTCGGGGTAGACAAGGTAATAACTGCGCTGGTTGTGCAAAACCTGCGGGCACGGCACAACCAGTTCGCCCGAGGCAATCTCTTTCAGGACGAAGAAGCGCGGCATCAGCGCGACGCCAAGCCCCGCCTTCGCCGCCTCGACGAGCATGGCGAACACTTCGTAGCGCGAGCCGCCCATGGCGTTGACATTCGCCAGCCCCGCCACCTCGAACCACTCCCGCCAGGCATCCGGGCGCGAGGACTGATGCAGCAGCGGCATCTTCTCCAGCTCCGACGGCTCCACGGAAGCCTTGCCTTTCAGAAGCTGTGGAGTGCACACCGGAACCATTTCCTCGCCGAACAAATACTCCGTTATGGCACCCGGCCACACCGGATCGCCGAAGTGGATGGCGGCATCGAACGGCGTATCGATGAACATGAACGGTTCGTTGCGCGTCGTCAGGTCAAGCGTGATTTCCGGGTTATGCGACTGGAAATCGGCAAGCCGCGGGATCAGCCAGCGGTTGGCGAAGGTCGGGATGACCGCCAGTTCGAGCACCCGCCCGGCATTGCGGTGCGCCATCAGCGAGAGGGTATCGTGCTCGATCCGCTTCAGATTCTCCCGCACCTGCCGCGCATAGATCTGCCCGGCCGAGGAAAGCGTCACACGCTTCTTGACCCGATTGAACAATTGCACACCAAGGTAATCTTCCAGCGCTGAAATCTTCCGGCACACCGCGCTCTGGGTCAGGGACAATTCCTCGGCGGCACGCGTGAAGCTCTGGTGCCTCGCGGCCGTTTCGAAGGCAACGAGGAGATCCGTGCCGGGAATTTTTCTGCGCATTGCAACATTCCAAATCAGAACAATCTCGTGAATATACATCGTTTGCCATTGCCTGGAAACGTGCAAAGAATGAGCTACGTTTAATAAACGATCGTTGATGAAGTTATTTAGCCGCAGTTTATGAATCATCCCCGTTTCTAATCACACCACCGTCCCGGTCAGCCCCCGGTTTGCCATGCCGGAACCTCGCCGGGCGAGGAGACAAGAATGCTCAATGAGTCGAATTTCTCCAGCAGCCTCCAGCGAAACCTTCGCGAAATTTCCGAACGACAGAAAATCTCCCCCGCGCTGACCGACCATCTGGCCAGCTACTTCGCCGACATCGACGCCGACAATTTCGGCGATGCCCGTCTTGAAGAGTTGCACGGCGGCGCCCTCCAGCATTTCCGGCTCGGCCAGTCACGCATCCCGGACAAGGCCGCGGTCGCCCTCTACACGCCCGACTTCGACCGCCACGGCTGGCACTCGCCGCACACGGTCATCGACATCGTCACCGACGACATGCCGTTCCTCGTCGACTCGGTCACCATGGTCATCTTCAACAAGGGGCTGGTCATCCACCGCCTGCTCCACCCGGTTCTCGGCATCGAGCGCGACGCGCAGAACCGCCACCTGCGCAGCGCACCGCGCGGCACGCCAGGCACCCGCAACGAATCGTGGATCCACCTGGAAATCGACCGCATCGGCGATACGCAGCAACAGCAGGCGCTGCAGGAAGAGATCGTGCAGGTCCTCGCCGACATCCGCGCCTCGGTCGAGGACTTTGCCGCCATGCGCGAACGCGTCACCACGGCCATCAACGACCTGGCCGCCCAACCCGCGGACGACACAGAGAAAATCAGCGAAATCAGCGATTTCCTGCGCTGGACGTCGAGCGAGAACTTCGTCTTCCTCGGATACGCCCATTACGCCGTGAGCGGCGACGAACTGGCACGCACACCGGACGGCGGCCTCGGCCTGCTGCGCCGCGCCGACCATCCGCGCTTCGGCCACTGCCGCGCAGGCATCCCGAGCAAGCTCGCCGACGTCGAGAAACTCCCGTCGGCGCTGACCCTGGTCAAGGCCGACGCGCGTTCCATCGTCCATCGTTCCGGCTACCTCGACTTCATCGGCGTCCTGCAACGCGACGCCGCCGGCCGCATCGTCGGCCAGCACGTCTTCGTCGGTCTCTACGCGGCGCACGTCTACCACATCTCCACCAGCGAGATTCCCGTCGTGCGCGGCAAGGTCGCGGCGGTGCGCGCTGCCTGCAGCTTCGTCCCCGGCGGGCACAACGACAAGACGCTGCGCAACATCCTTGAGACCTACCCGCGCGACGAACTGATCGAAATCGACACCGCCGACCTGCAGCGCATCGCGCACGGCATCGTCATGCTCTACGAACATCAACGGGTCCGCGTCTTCCTGCGCAACGACCGCTGGTGCCGCTACGTCTCGGCGCTGATCTACACCCCGCGCGACCGTCTCGACACAACCATCCGCAAGCGCATCACCGGCCTCATCCGCGATACGCTGCAGGCCGAGAGCGTCGATTTCTTCCTCACTGTCGGCGAATCGCGCATGGCGCGCCTGCACCTGATCGCCCGCACCCCCGAGGGGCGTTGCTACGCGTACGACGAAGAAGCCATCGAGCGCGAGGTCGCCCGCATCGTCCGCGGCTGGCAGGACGAACTGCAGCACAACCTCGTCGAACACTGCGGCGAGGAACTGGGCAACGCCTTGCTGCGGCGCTACGGCGCGTCGCTGCCGCTGGCCTATCAGGACCAGGTGCCGCCGAGTTCCGCCGTCTCGGACCTGGAACGTCTGGAAGCCGCCGAGCGCAGCGGCCGCATCGAGATCAAGCTCAACGCACCCTACGGCGACGACGGCTCGCACCAGCACATCAAGCTGTTCTTCAAGGGCCAGCCGCGACCGCTGTCGACGATCCTGCCGGTTTTCGAGAACCTCGGGCTGACCGTACTCTCCGAACAACCCTTCCGGCTCGCGGAACTGGCGCTGCACATCGCCGACTTCGCCGTGCAATTGCCGGCCCCCGCCGCGCTGGACGACGAAATCGCCCGCCGCGCCTTCCTCGAACTCGTCGAGAAGCTGCTGCGCGGCGAGGCCGAGAACGACGGCTTCAACCGCCTCGCACTGCTCGCCGGGCTCGACGGCCGCCGCGTCGCCATCCTGCGCGCCTACGGCCGCTACCTGCGCCAGGCCGGCCTGCCGTTCAGCCAGGTCTATATCGAGCGCTGCCTGGCCAGCCATCCGCAAATCGCCCGCCTGCTCTCCGACCTGTTCGACGCCCGCTTCGACCCGAACGGCAGCGAGGAACGCGCCGCGGAGATCGACAACGAACTGACCGCGGCCCTTTCCCGGGTCAGCAACCTCGACGACGACCGCATCCTTTCCGGCTACCGCACCGCTTTCCACGCCACCATGCGCACCAACGCCTGGCAGACCGACGCCAAGGGCCAGCCGAAGGAATACCTGTCGTTCAAGATTTCCTCGAAGCTGATCCCCTTCCTGCCCAAGCCGGTGCCGCTCTTTGAAATCTTCGTCTACAGCCCGCGCATGGAAGGCATCCACATGCGCGGCTCCAGTGTCTCCCGCGGCGGCCTGCGCTGGTCCGACCGCATGGAGGATTACCGCACTGAAGGACTGGCCCTCGTCAAGGCGCAGATGGTCAAGAACGTCGTCGGCGTGCCGCTCGGCGCCAAGGGCTGCTTCGTCGGCAAGCGCCTGCCGCCGCCGAGCGAGCGCGACGCCTGGCTGGCCGAAGGCATCGCCTGCTACCAGATCTACATCCGGGGCCTGCTCGACGTCACCGACAACCTGATCGGCGGCAAGGTCGTCCCGCCGGCGCACGTGCGCCGTCACGACGGCGACGACCCTTACCTCGTCGTCGCCGCCGACAAAGGCACCGCGACCTTCTCCGACTACGCCAACGCCATCGCCATCGAATACGGCTTCTGGCTCGGCGACGCCTTCGCTTCCGGCGGCTCGGCAGGCTACGACCACAAGAAGATGGGCATCACCGCCCGCGGCGCGTGGGAAGCCGTCAAGCGCCACTTCCGCGAACTCGGACGCGACACGCAGAACGAACCCTTCACCGCGGTCGGCATCGGCGACATGTCCGGCGACGTCTTCGGTAACGGCCTGCTGCGTTCGGACAAGACGCTGCTCGTCGCCGCCTTCGACCACCGGCACATCTTCCTCGATCCGAATCCCGATCCCGCGAAGAGCTTCGCCGAACGGCAACGCCTGTTCGACCTGCCGCGTTCGTCGTGGGACGACTACGACAAGGCGCTGATTTCCGAAGGCGGCGGCGTGTGGAAGCGTGACGTCAAGAGCATTCCGCTCTCGCCGCAGGTCCGTGCGCGGCTGGGCGTGGATGCCGAACAGATGACGCCGAACGAGCTGATGAGCGCCATCCTCAAGGCACCGGTCGACCTCCTCTACAACGGCGGCATCGGCACCTATTTCAAGGCCAGCAGCCAGAGCCACCAGGACGCCAACGACCGCGGCAACGACGCCATCCGCGTCGATGCCAGCGACCTGCGCGCCAAGGTCGTCGGCGAAGGCGGCAACCTCGGCTTCACGCAAAAGGCCCGGATCGAGTACGCGATGAACGGCGGCCTGATCTACACCGACGCTCTCGACAACTCGGCCGGCGTCGGCACCTCCGACCACGAGGTCAACATCAAGATACTGACCTCCAGCCTGCTGCAGAGCGGCGACATGACGCTCAAGCAGCGCGACGCCCTGCTCGCCTCGATGACCGACGACGTCGGGCGCCGGGTCCTCGTCGACAACTACCAGCAGACGCAGGCCGTCTCGCTCGAGGCCACCTACGGACGCGAGCTGCTCAACGCGCACGGGCAGTGGATCCGCCACCTCGAAGCCAAGGGCGGACTCAACCGCGCCATCGAGTTCCTGCCCGACGAAAAGCATCTCATCGAACGCGCCCAGATGGGCCTCGGCCTCACCGCGCCGGAAATCGCCATCCTCCTCGCCTACACCAAGATCGCCCTGAAGCAGGCCATCCTCGACTCGTCGCTGCCCGATGCGCCGGCCTTCCAGCCGCTGCTCGTCGGCTACTTCCCCGACGCGGTCGCGGAAAAATGCGCGGAACAGATTCCCGCGCACCCCTTGCGGCGCGAGATCATCACCACCCAGATCGTCAGCCGCCTGGTCAACCGGATGGGCACCACCTTTGTCCAGCAGATCGGCGATGAAACCGGCGCCGATCTGGAGCAGATCGTCTCGGCGTGGTACGCCGCGTCCGAACTGCTCGGCGCCGAAGCCTTGTGGAAGGAGATCGAGGCACTCGACCTGCAGCTCCCCTCGCCGCAGCAGATGGCCTTGATGACCGCGCTGCGCGAGATGGTAAGCGCCGCCACGCTGCAGCTCCTGGCCTCGCAGAACGCCCGTGCGCCGATCGCCGAAGTCGTCGCCGCCTATCGCGACGCACTCGCCCAGGCCATCGCCGAAGCGCGAAGCGGCAAGGAAGGCGTCGAGGCCATCGCGGGACTGCTCGACGCCCGCGCGCGCATCGTCGGCGTCATCGAGCTCGTCGACCTCGCCCGCAGCGGCAACCGGCCGCTCGCCGACGTCGCCGGTGCCTGCGCCGGACTCGACGCCGGCCTTGATCTCGCCTGGTTAAGCAACGCCATCGCCAACCTCCCGGCCAGCAACCGCTGGCAGGCCCGCGCCCGGGCGCAACAGGCCAGTGACCTGCGCACGTTGCGACAGGCGCTGCTCCAGCGCGCCCCGCTGGAATCGGCGGTGGTGAATGCCGGTCGCGCCGTGGTCGAGGAACTCAAGCGCAACGCGCCGCAGGACCTGGCGATGCTCTCGGCTGGGCTGATCGAACTCAAGCGGATACTGCTTCCCGCCTGATCGGCCTCGGCTCAAAGGACCGGATGACCACCACGTCATCCGGTTTTTTTGCGGCCCTCAAGACAATGCGCGCTACAATATGCGCACCATAAATGCGCATGGAGAGCAAAAATGCCTACATTGCAGACAACCGCCAACAGCCGCAGACCCGCCGGCGGGAAAAGGGCTGCCAACCTGAGCCTCAGCACCGACGTTCTCGAAGCGGCCAGAAACCTGAACATCAATCTCTCACAGGTCTGCGATGACTACCTGCGCGAATTCGTACGACGTGAGCAGGCACGACGCTGGCGTCTGGAGCATGCCGAATTCATCGCTGCGTACAACGCCACGATCGAAACGGACGGTCTGCCACTGGACGAATGGAGAACGTTCTGATGGCCCGATTCGACGTTTATGCCAATCCCGGGACGCATGCCAAGACGACCCCGTACCTTCTCGACGTGCAAAGCGATCTACTGAGCGACCTCGATACCCGCATGGTGATTCCCCTGCGCAGCCTGGAACACTTCCCGAAGGTCCCCTTGCCCGCCAGTCTGACACCGATCCTGTCTATCGAAGGCAAGAACTACTTGCTGGAAACGCCGAAGATGGCGGCCGTCCCAAGACGGATTCTGAAATCGCCCGTTACGTCATTGGCGAATGATCAGTCCGACATCGCGGCCGCGCTGGATTTCCTGTTCCACGGCTTCTGAACGAAACGGATCACACCCACCCCAACACCCCGAGCAACGCACCGGCACCGAGCAACCACAGCAGGTGAATCCGGGTGCGCCAGACGATCAGCGTCGTCACCGCCGTCAGCAACCACACCGGCCAATCCGTAGCCGGATCACCATGGGCACTGGCCATGATCCAGCCCGTACTGATCAGCAACGCGACAACCACCGGCCCCATGCCCAGCTTGAAGGCACGCACCTCGCGACGATGGCGGTTGCGCTGCCCCCAACTCGAAGCGAAGTAGACGAGCACGCTGCTCGGCAGGAGCATTCCCGTCATCGTGATCGCCACCCCGATCAACGCGGCGCCATAGCCGCCCGCATTCATCCCGATGTTCCAGCCCATCAAGGCCACGAACAGCACGTTCGGCCCCGGCGCGGCCTGCGCCAAGGTGATCGAGTTGGTAAATTGCGTATCGGTCAGCCACTGCTGACGATCGACCAGATAACGATGCATTTCCGGCAAGGTGCTGAACGCCGCCCCGACCGCCATCAGCGACAGCGACAGGTAATGACCGAACAGCGCAAGCCAGTCATTCCAGGCGAGATCGAGTGCAACCGTATTCATCACCCTGCCCTCCCGAGTTTCGAATAGGCCAACAGACACCCCGCGACCCCTGGGCCAAGCAGAATTACAATCAGCGGCAGGTGGAACAGCGCCACCCCGGCGAAGCTGAGCAACCCGAGCACAACGCACAGCGTCAGACCCAACGGATTGCCCTTCAGCGCACTTGCCAAGCGAAATCCGGCCGCGAGAATCAACCCGGCCGCGACCGCCGCCATCCCGCGCAACGCGCCGACCGCCACCGGATGCGAACCGTAGCGCGCATACAACACCGCCAGCAACAGCACCACCAGCGTCGGTACGCACAACATCCCGGCCAGCGCCACCAACGCCCCACGCCAGCCAAAATAGCGGCTACCGAGAATGAGGCACAGATTGACGACATTCGGCCCGGGCAGCACCTGCGCCACCGCCCATTCCTCAATGAATTCCTCCTGCGTCAGCCAGCGCTTGCGCACCACCAGCTCATGCTGCACCACCGCGAGAACACCGCCGAAGCCCTGCAACGCCAGCGCGGTCAGGGTAAGAAAAAGATCCCGCAACGACTTCGGACGTGTAGGCACATCGGGCATGGTGGCGATGTATCGGAGAAATAAAGGCGAGGGCAAAAAATAGCAGGGAACAGGAAAATACGCACGAACCTCGTAAATAGGGGACATAAATAGGGGACAGACCACGGTTTATAATCCCCTCCAACCATCCTCCAACCATCCTTGAGATTCGCTCATGCCCCGTCGCCCACGCCTCTCACTTCCAAACGTACCGATGCACGTGATCCAGCGCGGCAACAACCGCCAGGCCTGCTTTTTCGCCGACGAAGACTATCGTTTTTATCTGGACTGGCTGCGCGAATATGCAAGCAAGACCGGGTGCCGCGTTCATGCGTACGTACTGATGACCAACCATGTACACCTGCTGGTATCCACCGAGTCAAATGATGGCGTCGGCGCGTTGATGAAATTGTTGGGGCAACGATACGTGCAATACGTGAATCGTTGCTATCGGCGCTCCGGCACCCTCTGGGAAGGCCGCTTCCGCTCTTGTCTCACACAGGAGGACGACTATCTGCTGGCGTGCCAGCGGTACATTGAACTGAACCCGGTTCGCGCCGGAATGGTCGAGCATCCGGCAGAGTACCGCTGGTCGAGTTACCGCGCGAACGCCCAAGGCGAAAGCGATCCCCTGATCGTGCCACACGACCTCTACCTCTCGCTCGCCAGCGATTCTCTATCGCGCCAGTCGGCTTATAGAGAACTGTTTCGCTATTCGCTGGAGCCCGGCCTGGTCGACGCCATCCGCAAGGCAACGAACGGAAACTACGTCCTGGGGGATACTCGCTTCAGCGACCACATCGCGACGATGCTCGGCCGACGGGCAAAACCGGGACAATGCGGGCGCCCAAAAAAACAGGACGAACCGAAATCGCTCGACCTGCTCTGAAACCGTAGCCTGTCAGCGTTTTTACGGGAAATTGCGCCAATGCTTGCATTTTGCTAATCTGCAAGCAGATTTTTCATCGAGAGGTTTTGCAAGATGCCATCTGTTACAGTCCGGAATGTACCCGACGAGGTGCATCGAGCCATCCGCGTGCGAGCCGCTCAGCACGGCCGCAGTATCGAGGCCGAAATGCGCGACATCCTGGAATCCGCCGTGAAACCGCAAGGACGGATCAAGCTGGGTTCGCTACTGGTCGAAATCGGTCGCACGGTCAAGCTGACTGACGAAGAGTTCGCCATCTTCGAGAGCGTGCGCGACAAAGCCCCTGCCCGTGCAACGAGCTTTGAAGAATGATCTTGCTCGACACGAACGTAATTTCGGAGCCGCTACGCCATGCGCCCGAACCCCGCGTCATCGCATGGATAGACGCACAACCCCTGGAAACGCTCTACCTGTCCGCGATAACCGTGGCCGAACTGCGCGCTGGCGTAGCGTTATTGCCGGCCGGGAAGCGCCAGATGGCGCTGCATGAGAGCCTCGAAAAAAGAGTACTGCCGATGTTCGCAGGGCGCGTGCTGCCATTCGATCTGGCTTGCACGAATACCTACGCCGAACTCCTGGCGAGGGTTCGCAAGGCAGGCAATGCAATCGGGACGGCTGATGCCTGCATCGCAGCGGTCGCCATCGCTAACGGTTTTGCCGTCGCCACCCGCGACACAAGCCCCTTCCTGGCTGCTGGTCTAGCCGTTATCAACCCGTGGCAGACGTGAGAGACTGGGCTGCAATCGCGGTCCGTCGTCCGAGAAAACGAAAGTATCTGAAATCGCTCGACCTGCTCTGAAACCGTGGTCTGTCCCCGGTTTTCTTTATTCACATCGCGACGATGCTCGGCCGACGCGCAAAACCAGGACAATCCGGGCGCCCAAGAAAACAGGACGAACCGAAATCGCTTGACCTGCTCTGAAACCGTGGTCTGTCCCCTATTATTCCGTCCGGTTTTCCGGTTTCCGCTCTCCCGGTTTCATCGCTCAAACGGGTCATAAAAAACGGGAGCCGAAGCTCCCGTTTTGAGTTCAGTTCTGACTGGAGTCAGATTAGAACAGGTGACGGAGACCAATCATGACGCCGTTGTAGCTCTCGTCGGTGGTAGGCGTCGCAAACTTATTCGCCCCCTTGTTGAAGCGGCTAGCCGGCGCAAAGGTACCAGCGTCGTCATTCTCGAGACGCATGTAAGAAGCGTAGGCGGTCGTACGCTTCGACAGGGCATGCTCATAACCGATCTGCCATGCAGCGCCGTCGGTGTCCTTGACGTCGTTGTCAGCCTGCGAATACGACCCGACAACCGTGCCAGCCTTGCCAACCGGAACGCGAGCACCAAGGGTCCAGAGGGCGTTGTCAACGTCACGAGCAGTACCAACATTTTGCGAAAGCTCGTAAGCAGCGTACACTTTGACGGCCGTGAAGTCGTAGGTCGCGCCGACAGTCCAGTCATGCGACGGATCTTCGAAGCTCGCTTCGTTCAGACGGGCATACGTCAGAGCGGCAGCAAACGGACCGTTGGCGTATTTTGCGCCGAGTTGGACGTAGCCGGAACGGGACGAGGTGTCGGTATCGACATCTTCTATCGTGCCGTACAACGCGGCGAGTTGCAGGCCACTGAACACCGGCGAGTAGTAGGCAACAGCGTCAGCTTTTTCGTTCGAGAAGCGGCCACGCACATTGCCCAAGAGGTTACGCGAGCTGATGTTGCCCATCGGTTCTGACACGCTACCGTGCCAATTGTCGCTCAGCGACGCCTGGAGGCCGACGAGAACCGTACCGAAGCCGCCGGTCAGGCCGACGTTGGCTTGACGGTTGGAACCCCAACCCGTGTCCTTACCGCCATGTTCCGCATCGGTGTCAATAGCCGTTTCCAGGTTAAAGATCGCTTTCAGGCCATTGCCCAGCGCTTCTTCACCCTTGAAGCCCAGACGGGAGGTCGACAGACCGCCGTTGACGACGCCGGTGGCGCTTTCGTCATTGCCACTCCAGCCATAGACGCCCGCGTCCAAAATGCCATAAACCGTGACGTTCGACTGCGCGAAAGCAGCGCCGGAAACCAGGCCGGCAACTGCCAGAGCGATGATTTTCTTTTGCATGTGTGAATCTCCTCTAGGGTTAAGGTCGGCAGCGCGCTTGTCGCCGCCAAACTGGACCTCTCAGTGATGAGAAG
>Ga0302250_1001004_pt1 | contig 23139 bp, 18 predicted proteins | sample AAG_RA_Asp_MG_FD_193536 | JGI IMG/M metagenome (GOLD analysis project Ga0302250, IMG submission 193536) | Enriched activated sludge microbial communities from anaerobic digester in WTTP, New Holstein, Wisconsin, United States - AAG_RA_Asp | ecosystem: Engineered > Bioreactor > Anaerobic >... | reverse complement strand
GGATAATTTTTCGTTGAGCGGGTGAACATTTATGCCACGTTATTCAGGCAAGAGACCGTACCACAATGAAATTTTCAGTCGGCAGGTGGGGGAGATCAGAAACATCCTGCATGCACTTGAGATGCGTGACCACCTTGACGAGACCGAAAACCGTCCGCGCATGGATATGTATGAGAATGACACAGAGGTTGTGATGGAGTTTGATCTGCCGGGTTTCAATGCCGATGAGATCTTGCTGCATTTGAAGGGGGTGACCCTGGAACTGGAGGCTTACAAGCCCAGGGAACAGGAGCCGGGCAGATTCATCTGCATGGAGCGTCATTTCGGGGTGTTCCACTATGCAGTCCAGATACCGTGCAGTATAGACGCATGTGCCATAAAGGCAGAGTACAGGCTGGGGGTCTTAAAGGTGATTTGTCCCAAGACCGAAGGCATTCAGATACCAATAAAGGAGATCACAACTTGAGTGATATTTTAAAAGATATTGACAAGCACGAGGCGGAAGAGCTGAAGATTCCTGAAGTGCTGCCGCTTCTGCCTGTGCGTGACGTGGTGGTTTACCCGTTTATGATCATACCGCTGTTTGTGGGACGGGAAATGTCGGTCAAGGCCGTGGATAGTGCGCTGGCCGGTGACCGTATGATTCTGCTGGCAACCCAGCACGATGTGGGTGAGGAGGAACCTTCACCGGACAAGATTTATCGTGTCGGCACCGTGGCCATGATCATGCGCATGCTTAAGCTGCCTGACGGCAGGGTCAAGATTCTGGTACAGGGGCTGGCCAAGGCTCGCATCACCGGGTTTGAAGAAGAGCAACCTTTCTATTCGGTACGCATTGAGCGGCTACAGGACACTCCCAATGTTGACATGACCCTGGAGACAGAGGCGCTGATCCGCACGGTGCGTGAACAGTTGACCAAGATGGTTGAGTTGGGCAAGCAGGTGCCGCCGGAGGTGGTGGTGATTCTGGAGAATATCCAGGATCCGGGCAGCATGGCGGACCTGATTGCCAGCAACCTGGGGCTGAAGGTGGCCGATGCCCAGCAGTTGCTGGAGACTGCCGATCCGATTGCCCGTTTGACCAAGGTCAATGAGTTCCTTAACCGCGAGGTTGAATTGCTGGGGGTGCAGGCCAGGATCCAGAATGCTGCCCGCGAAGAGATGGGCAAGAACCAGCGTGAATACTATCTGCGTGAGCAGTTGCGCGCCATCCAGCAGGAGCTTGGGGATGGTGACGGCAAAGAAGAGCTGATTGAGATCCGCAAGGCGATCGAAGCGGCGAAAATGCCGGAGGCGGTGCAGAAAGAGGCACTCAAGCAGCTGGGACGCCTGGAGAATATGCATCAGGACGCCAGCGAGGCCGGTATTATCCGTACCTATCTGGACTGGATGGTGGAACTGCCCTGGAGCAAGTCCAGCCGCGACAGCCTGGATATTGTCAAGGCTGAGAAGATCCTCAACGAGGATCATTTCTATCTGGACAAGATCAAAGAGCGCATCCTGGAGTTTCTGGCGGTGCGCAAGCTGAAAAAGAAGATGAAAGGGCCGATCCTCTGCTTCGTGGGGCCTCCGGGCGTGGGCAAGACATCGCTTGGCAAGTCCATCGCCAGGGCCATGAACCGCAAGTTCGTGCGCATGTCGCTGGGCGGTGTGCGCGATGAGGCCGAGATCAGGGGGCATCGCCGCACCTATATCGGCGCCATGCCGGGACGCATCATCCAGGCCATGAAACAGGCCGGCACCAGCAATCCGGTCATCATGCTGGACGAGATCGACAAGCTGGGCTACGACTACAAGGGCGATCCTTCATCGGCGCTGCTGGAGGTACTTGATCCGGAACAGAATCACTCTTTTTCCGATCACTACATTAACCAGCCTTTCAATTTGTCCAACGTGATGTTTATAGCCACCGCCAACCAGATCGACCCGGTGCCATCTGCGCTGCGTGACCGCATGGAGGTGATCAGTCTGGCCGGTTACACAGAAGAGGAAAAGCTGGAGATTGCCCGCCGTTATCTGGTGCCGCGCCAGATGAAGGAGAACGGTCTTAAGTCCAAACATATCAGCTTTGATGATTCGGCTGTCACCGAAATAATTGCCAAGTACACACGCGAGGCCGGGTTGCGTAACCTGGAGCGCGAAATCGGCACGGTCTGTCGCAAGGTGGCTCGCAAGGTGGCCGAGGGCAACAAGCGCCTGGTCAAGGTAACGGCCAAGAACATTCCCACGTTCCTGGGAGCGCCTAAATATCTGCGCGAGGATGAACTGGACAAAAACGAAATCGGCGTGGTCAATGGCCTGGCCTGGACACCGGTAGGCGGCGAGATACTGCATATCGAGGCCAGCCTGATGGACGGCAAGGCCGGGCTGACCCTCACCGGGCAACTGGGCGATGTGATGAAGGAGTCGGTGCAGGCCGCTCATTCCTACATTCGTGCCCATGCCGATGAACTGGGCATCAAGCCGGAGTTTTTCCAGAAACACGAAATCCATGTGCATGTGCCGGCCGGAGCCATACCCAAGGATGGCCCTTCCGCCGGTGTCGCCATGACAACGGCGCTGGTGTCGGTAATTTCGCGTACACCGGTCCGCAAGGATGTGGCCATGACCGGAGAGATCACGCTGCGCGGCAAGGTGCTGCCGATCGGCGGCCTGAAGGAAAAGATTCTGGCTGCCGTGCGTTCCGGCGTCAAGACGGTGATCATACCCTTCCAGAACAAGAAGGATCTGGAGGATGTCCCGGCTGAGATTCTGAAGAAAATCAAGATCGTGCCGGTACAGATGATTGATGAGGTGTTGAAACTGGCGCTGGAAAAATATCCGCCAGCCATGGCTAAAGCAGATCATGGCAAGCCCAAACTGCCAGTAGCGAAGTCCGGCAAAGCAGCAAAAGGGCGCAAGGGCGCCGAGGCGTGAGCCTCAAGGAGTTAGGCGAATTCGGTCTGATTGATCGTATTGCCTCGCATGCTACGGCTGGTCACGGCGTTGTCACCGGTATAGGTGATGACGCCGCCGTAACGGCGTTGAGCCCCGGCATGCAGCTTTTGACCTCCACCGACATGCTGCTGGAGGGGGTGCATTTCCGGCGGGCGTGGCACGACCCGCGTCGCCTGGGGCGCAAATCCCTGGCTGTAAACATCTCCGACATTGCCGCTATGGGTGGCATCCCCCGCTGGGCGCTGCTCTCGCTGGCTATCCCTCCTGACCTCTCCGTTGAATACCTGGACGATTTTACTGACGGCTTCCTCTCCATGGCCGCTGAACACGGTGTGACCCTGATTGGCGGTGATACCTGCGCATCTTCAAACGGCCTGATCATCTCGGTGACAATGATGGGAGAGCAATCTCCCGAAAAGATCGTGCGTCGTTCCGGTGCCTGCCCTGGTGATGATATCTGGGTGACCGGCACGCTGGGGGATGCGGCCTTGGGGCTGGCGATACTGGAAAAACGTCTGCCTGGTGCTGAAGACTCTGCAGCAGACAGTCTGATCTCTCGTCTGCTGGATCCTTCACCACGGGTGTCAGCTGCTACTGCCCTTGTCCGGGCAGGTGTGGTGACCGCCATGATCGACATCAGTGACGGACTGCTGGCTGATTTCAGCCATATAGCCGAAAAATCCTCAGTTGGCGGCGTGATTCAGCTTGATGCCCTGCCGCTTTCCGGGGCATTCAGGCAGTCATGCGCTCAGGATCCTGACACTTTTGCCTGTTATGCCCTTGCCGGTGGTGAGGATTATGAACTGGCCTTTACCTCTCCTTCTTCCGCGCGCGAAAAAATCAAAGACATCATGAAAAATTGTGGCATTTCCTTCACACGTGTTGGTATAGTAACCGAAACGTCAAATGTGAATATCCTCCAGGCCGATGGTGCCCAATACAACCTACAACTATCCGGATTTAATCACTTTAGATAACAAATAAGAGCTGAAAGGGAAAACTATGCAACACGTAACCATTCCACCAGACAAGGCACGTCTTTGTGCTGATGCCATCCGTTTTCTGTCTGCGGACGCTGTAGAAAAGGCCAACTCCGGTCACCCCGGTCTGCCGATGGGGGCTGCTGACTGTGCGTTCGCCCTGTGGGGCAATTACCTGAACTTCAACCCGGCTGATCCTGCCTGGCCCAACCGCGACCGTTTCGTTCTTTCAGCCGGTCATGGTTCGATGCTGCTTTATTCCCTGCTTCATCTGTTCGGTTTTGACCTGGGCATCGAAGAACTGAAGAATTTCCGCCAGTGGGGCAGCAAGACGCCTGGTCATCCCGAGTTCGGCCATACCGTAGGAGTTGAGGTGACTACCGGACCTTTGGGACAGGGGTTCGCCAACGGTGTAGGTATGGCGCTGGCTGCAAAGATGGCGGCAGAGCGGTTCAACACGAAAGAGTTCAAGCCGATTGACCACACCATCTATGCCCTGCTGGGTGACGGCTGTCTGCAGGAGGGGATCAGCTACGAGGCGGCTGCTCTGGCCGGACATCTCAAGCTGGGCAACATGGTTTACATCTATGATGACAACGGCATCACCATTGAGGGGCAGACCAACCTGGCCTGGTCCGAGGATGTGGCCAAGCGTTTCGAAGCGTGCGGCTGGCATGTGCAGAAGATCAACGGCCACGATTACAATCAGATCATGGCGGCGATTTCGCTGGCAAAATCGGAGAAGGAACGTCCGTCACTGATTATGGCCAAGACTCATATTGCCTATGGCAGCCCTGCCAAGCAGGATTCGGCCGGCGCCCACGGCTCTCCGCTGGGCAAGGATGAACTGGCCGCAACCCGTGCCAATCTCGGCTGGAACTATGATGCCTTTGATGTGCCGGCAGAGGTCAAGGCCGTCTGTGACAGCAGGGTGATCGAGCTGAAGATGCGCTATGCCTCATGGCAGCGTGGCTTTGAGGGCTGGCATGCCGCCAATCCGGAAAAGGCCAAACTGTGGGATGAAATGTGGCGCAAACGCCTGCCTGCCAACCTGATGGATGAGCTGGTTGCCTCAGTGGCCGGCAAGGACGGCGCTACCCGTTCCCTGTCGGGCTCGGTGCTGCAAAAGGTGGCTGCGCTGGTCCCGGCTGTGGCAGGTGGTTCAGCAGACCTGGCGCCTTCCAACAATAGCGACATCAAGGGTTCCGCATCTGTTCAGGCCGGCGCATTCGGTGGCCGCAACCTGCATTTCGGTATCCGCGAGCATGCCATGGGTGCGGTCATTAACGGCATGGCTCTTTACGGCTGTTTCATCCCTTACGGCGCTACCTTCCTGGTGTTTGCCGACTATTGCCGTCCCGCTATCCGTCTTTCCGCGCTGATGAATTTGCAGGCTGTTTATATCTTTACCCACGACTCATTCTTTGTCGGTGAAGACGGCCCGACCCATCAGCCTATTGAACATGTGGCCTCACTGCGACTGATCCCCGGGCTGCAGGTCATCAGGCCGGCTGACGGCCTGGAAACTGCTGCTGCCTGGGATGCCGCGCTGCGTTATACCAACGGTCCTACTGCCCTGATTCTCTCCCGCCAGAAACTGCCGCTGATATCAAGACCTGCTGCGTTCAAGCAGGATGATGCGGCCAAAGGTGGTTATGTCGTATCTACACCGGAAGGCACCCCGGATGTGGTGATCATGGCCAGTGGCTCCGAGGTGCATGTGGCTGTAGATGCAGCCAAGCAGATGGCAGCTGACGGCATCAAGGCGCGAGTTGTTTCTGTGCCGTGCCTGGAACAGTTCTGTGCGCAGCCAGCAGAGTATCTCAAAGAGGTGCTGCCTGCCGGGGTGCCCAGGGTGGCCTTTGAGGCTGGCCGCGGCGAGTCCTGGGGTTGTCTGATCGGCATTGATGGTCTGTTCATCGGCATCAGCCAGTTCGGCGCCTCTGCGCCGGGTGAGGTGCTGGCTGAAAAATTCGGTTTCACCGCACCGCAGGTGGCTGAAAAGGTAAAGGCGTTCTTAAACAAAGCATGATTATTTGCCACAGAGAACTCAGAGGAAACACACACAAATTTTTCTATGATACGTTATATGTGAGTTTGTGAATTTGTTTATTAGGCAGTCGCTCTGTGTCCTCTGTGGCGAAAGCATTGTGGTTAAATGGAACTGATTGAACAGTTGAAAAAACCGCTGATCTTCTCCGGTCTTGATGAGGGAGACCTGGCCGAACTTGCCAGGATTACCCAGCAGCGCAAGTTCAAAAAGGGCGAGACGATCTTCTGTGCGGGTGACGAGGCCAATGGTTTCTACTTGCTGATTTCAGGCAGTATCAAGCTTTGCCGGATTGCCCCGGACGGCCGTGAAAAGGTGCTGCATTTTGTTCAACCGGGCGAGACCTTTGCCGAGGCGGCTTTTTTTGGTGACGGCACATACCCGGCTGAGGCGCGGGGCATGACATCCGGTGAGCTGTTGTTTCTGCCCAAGTCCGGGTTCATGGAGCTGATGTCCGTCAATCCCGGTTTTTCGTTAAATCTGGTGGTTTCCTTGTCCCTGATGCTGCGCAGGTTTGCCCGGCAGATCGAGGAGCTAACCTTTGCCGATGTGACATCGCGTCTGGCTTCTTTCCTGCTGCGCCGGGCTGATGAAAAGTCTACCAGCTACGGCGGGGTAACCTATGTGGAACTGGGTGTGAAGAAGGGGGAACTGGCCTCCCGGCTGGGCACGGCCAGCGAAACCATCTCGCGTACACTGCGCAAGCTTAAGGAAGAGGGCATTATCGAGGTGCAGGGAAATCGGGTGGTGATCCTGCAGATGGATAAATTGCAGAAGATGGCGGAACGTCATGAATAGTAACAAGGCGGCCCAGTGTGGCCGCCTTTTGTGTTGCAGAGCTTTGAAAAACTACTGCGGAGAGCCATCTGCGTCGTTGCGCGGTACTCGCAACCTCGGCTAACTACCTGTTATGCCTCGGTTGCTCTGTTCCGTGCGCCTTGCATCCGGCCTTCCTCATGACGTTTTTCAAAGCCCTGGTTGATGCGGTCTTTCTGGCGGTCATAACTCAGAGGAGTTTCAATTATGCTGATTGTAATGAATCATAATGCTGTTCAGGCTGATATTGATGCTGCCAAACAAGTGATCAGTGAAATGGGACTGACAGCAGCGCCGATCCCCGGCAGCGAGCGCACCGCCATCGGCGTGTTGGGCAACCAGGGCTATGTGGATGACAGCAAGATTCTGGAACTGCCTGGTGTGCAGCGGGTTATCCATGTGTCCAAGCCGTACAAGCTGGTTTCGCGTGATTTTCATCCGGAAGACACTATCGTTGATGTTTGTGGCGTCCGCATCGGTCAAGGTTGCAAACCTGTAGTGGTGGCTGGCCCCTGTGCCGTTGAGAGTGAAGAGCAGATCATGAGGACTGCCCAGTTTGCCAAGCAGGCCGGTGCGGATATGCTGCGCGGCGGGGCTTTTAAACCTCGCACCGGGCCGCATACCTTTCAGGGGCTGCGTGAGGAAGGTCTGGTGCTGTTGGCCAAAGCGGGCAAGGCGAGCGGTCTGCCGATTGTGACCGAAGTGATGAGCCCGGATAATGTGGGACTGGTGGCCGAATATGCGGACCTGCTGCAGATTGGTGCCCGCAATATGCAGAACTTCGACCTGCTCAAGGAGGTGGGGCGGATGCGCAAGCCGGTGCTGCTGAAACGCGGTATGAGCGCCACTATCGAAGAATTTTTGGCGGCCGCCGAGTATATCCTGGCTGAGGGCAACGAACAGGTCGTGCTTTGCGAACGGGGCATCCGCACCTACGAGACTGCCACCCGCAATACACTTGATCTGGCGGTGGCACCGCTGATCAAGGAACTTTCCCATCTGCCGATCATGATCGATCCCTCCCATGCCACCGGCAAACGCAGCCTGGTATTGCCGATGACGCTGGCGGCTCTGGTAGCCGGCGCTGACGGTGTGCTGATCGAGGTTCATCCGGAGCCGGAAAAGGCCCTATCAGATGGACCGCAGTCATTGAATTTTCAGGGGTTTGAACATCTGATGAATGAAGTCAGACGGCTGCTGCCTTTCCTGCACACCTGATCCCTGGTGTCTGTCTACCTAATGGACTGATTTTCAAACGGAATGGAGGTATTTCGGATTTGGGTGAAATGCCATGAAAAGTCTTGAAAACAGGCGTTTCAGCATGTAATAATACAACCGTAAGAGATGCTCTCTCTGCCCTGTTCGCTAGTATTACGTGCCCGGGCGGAATAATTGTTGAATCGGGGGACTGTCGTTACCGTGGTGTGCTGCCCCATTGCGCGGGAATTGCCTGAAGCGGTACATGGTTGCCCACATTGAATGAACTCGCTGGAGGCCCCTAGTGGCTGACGGCAGGGCGGAGAGAGCTGAACAATGGCAGGGTGCTTATGGCACCCTGCTTTTTTATGTGGAGCGGAATTCCTTCCTGTATCTGCCGGGTGAGATGCTGAATGCCCTGATAAAATGTTTGCGCAATGATAACGCCGATCCGAATCCAGCTTTTTGTGCAATCACTTCCACCGAGGCGCCTGACGTTTCCAGCAGCTTCTGGGCCAGTTCCAGACGCTGCTCCAAAAGCCATGCCAGCGGGCTGGTGCCGGTGTATTGCCGGAAGTGGCGCGTAAAGGTCCTTCTGCTCATGCCGGCGCGTGCGGCCAGCGTTTCAATGCTCAGTTCCTGGTCCAGGTTTGAACAGGCCCATGTCAGCACCTCGGAAAAACGGTCTTCCGGCAGCGGAGCGCGGATGGGGCGCTCAATATACTGGGCCTGGCCTCCTTGGCGGTGCGGAGGCACCACCAGACGCCGCGCCAGCCTGGCCGCTGTTTCAGCACCGTACAGCCTGCGCATGATGTGCAGGCAGCAGTCAATTCCCGCAGACACCCCAGCCGAAGTAATTACATCACCTTCATCAACATAAAGCACATCCGCATCAACCGAGATCAATGGATACATCTGCTGCAATTGGTCGGCCCATCCCCAGTGGGTAGTAGCCTTGCGACCATCCAGCAGGCCAGCTGCGGCTAGGACAAACGTCCCCAGGCAGAGCCCCACAATGATGGCCCCACGGCCATGGGCGGCATTAAGCTCATCAAGCATGGCAGCAGGCGGTATCTCTGAACTGTCACGCCAGCTGGGCACGATGATGATGTCCGCCTTGCTCAGATCTGCAAGGCTGCTGTCCACACTGATCTTAAAACCGGTTGTGGTGGAAATGGTGCCGGTTGCCTCTGCGCATACCGAAAGGTTGAATTCGGGGATGCCGACGTTGTTGCGGTTTTCTCCAAAGAACAGGCAAGGGACTGACAGGTGGAACGGGCTGATATGGTTAAAGGCAATGACGGCAATGTTTAACGGTGGCATTGAGAAACCTCCCGGATTTGGCCCGATATTATCTAAATATGTCATAAGGGTCACTGTTTTTAAAAGTAAAAATGTTCAATACTGAACTCATCTGAATTCAGGGAGGTTTGTATGAACAGGGGCATGTTTCGACTGGCTGTTGTGCTGTTGTCATTGGTCATGATTATCGGGAGCCTTGTGTCTCAAACTATTGCTGCCGAGCCGGCAGCCCAGGAGAAATCAATGAAAAATACGAAACCGCGCAGGGCATTGATTGTCATTGATGTGCAGAATGAGTATGACGGCGGTGGACTGCCGATCGAATATCCACAGGTCGGACAGTCGCTGGCGAATATCGGCCGGGCTATGGATGCGGCAAAGGCCGTCGGCATACCGGTGATTGTGGTGCAGAATGTGGCCCCATCTTCATCACCGATTTTTGCGGAGGGAACCCATGGTGCAGAGCTGCACCAGGTTGTCAGATCCCGGGGATGGGATCATCTGGTCCAGAAAAAGTTGCCTGGTTCATTCAGTGGTACGGATCTGGAGGCTTGGCTGCGTAAGAACAGGGTGGATACGCTTGTGATTGTCGGTTATATGACGCACAACTGTGACGCAGCGACAGTGATTCAGGCTGTGCATGCCGGATATGCCGTGGAGTTTCTCAGCGATGCCAGCGGTTCGCTGCCATATCGAAATCGAGCTGGCCAGGCGACGGCGGAGGAGATGCACCGGGTTTTTATGGTGGTCATGCAGTCGCGTTTTGCAGCAGTGATGAGCACAGAGGAGTGGATAGGTATTGTTAACGGTAATGGTGTGCCGGTGCGCGACAATATCCTGGAATCGAACCGGCAGGCACGTCTGAGCGGAAAATAGTTGGGGAACAGCAGATGCAAAAATGGCAGCCCGTTTCAAATTAGGCTGCCATTTTAAATTTTAGTCAAAAAGGTTATTACGGTCCCTGGTCCCCTGAGAGCGGAATCACCGCGCCATGGCGGAGTCCATCATCTTGTAGGCGCAGAACTCGCCGCACATGGTGCAGGCGCCGTGGTCGGAGACCGGCGATCTGTCGCGCACCAGTTTGGCGCGCTCCGGGTCCAGCGACAGGGCGTACTGTCCTTCCCAGTCCAGCTTTTTGCGGCATTTGGCCATCTGAATATCCTTTTCCATAGCGCCCTTGACCCCCTTGGCGATGTCAGCGGCATGGGCGGCGATGCGGGAGGCGATTACTCCGTCACGCACATCCTGAGCATCCGGCAGGCTAAGGTGCTCACTGGGGGTGACGTAGCAGAGGAAGTCTGCTCCGGCCGCAGCGGCGATGGCGCCGCCGATGGCGCAGGTGATATGGTCATAGCCCGGTGCGATATCCGTGACCAGCGGTCCGAGCACGTAGAAGGGGGCGCCGTGGCAGAGACGTTTCTGCAGCTGGATGTTGGCTTGAATCTGGTTTAGCGGTACATGCCCCGGCCCCTCGATCATCACCTGCACGCCGGCCGCCTGGGCGCGTTGGGTCAATTCACCCAGCACGATCAGTTCATGGATCTGGGCGCGGTCGGTGGCGTCGGCCAGGCAGCCAGGGCGGAAACCGTCCCCCAGCGACAAGGTCATGTCATAGGCCTTGGTGATCTCCAGCAGTTTGTCGAAATGTTCGTACAGCGGATTTTCCTGCCGGTTGTAGGACATCCACTCCACCGTGAAGGCGCCGCCGCGGGAGACCACATCCATCAGGCGTCCCTCGTTCTTCATCCGCTCCACAGTGCTGCGGATCACGCCGCAATGCACGGTGATGAAGTCGACACCATCCTCGGCATGCTTGATGATGCCATCGAAGATGTCGTCCACAGTCATGTCCACGATGGCCTTCTTCTTCACACGTACCGTATCCACAGCCGCCTGGTAGAGCGGCACGCTGCCGATACAGGCAGAGGTCTCCGCAACTACGGCGCGGCGGATCTCATCCACCGGACCGCCGGTGGAAAGGTCCATGATGGCGTCGGCGCCATATTTGACAGCAACCCGGGCCTTTTCCAGCTCCTTCTCGATATCCGTATCATCGGCGGATGAACCGATGTTGGCATTGACCTTGGTGCGCAGCCCTGTACCGACCGCCAGTGGTGTGCCGTTAGTATGTTTGTTATTGTGACAGATGACGATATTACCGGCAGCAATGCCGTCACGGATGAATTCGGCAGAAACGCCTTCGGCCTCTGCGGCAATCTGCATTTTTTCAGTGATAATACCGTTTCTGGCGTATTCCAGCTGGGTCATGAATAACTCCGAATGTTAATTTGAATCATGATGCGGATTCAGGTGAGTTTACCGCGGCAAAATGGTTGACCGGATTACGTCCCTTGCCGATCGGTTTGGCCAGGCTGATAGCGGTTGTAATGAAATTTTTGGCCTTTTCAGTAGCGTTTTTGAGCGGTTCCCCCTGGGACAGCAGAGCAGCAATGGCGGAGGCGTAGGTGCAGCCGGTACCGTGGGTGTTAATGGTAAAGATGCGCTTGTTGCTGAAACGGAAACACTCCCTGCCGTTAAAAAGCACATCTGTTGAGTTGCGTCCGGTCAGGTGCCCGCCTTTGATGATGACATTGGCCGCCCCCATGGCATGCAGTTCCCGGGCGGCCTGCTCCATATCGTTTTCTGTGCTGATGGCCCGGCAGAGCAGTCTTTCTGCCTCAGGGATGTTGGGGGTCAGCAGGTACGAGAGCGGCAGCAGCTGCTCCTTGAAAATCTTGATGGCTTCCGGCTCCATAAGGGCAGCACCGGAGGTGGCAATCATGACCGGGTCGATCACGAGGGGCACAATGGTGCGCCGCTCTGTCAAATATTCGGCGACGGCTGAGATGATGGCTGGTGTATGCAGCATGCCGGTCTTAATGACATCGACATGGATATCTGACAGCACGGCATTTAGCTGCTCGATGACAAAGGAGGGTGGCAGTCCGTGGATTGAACTGACTTCTCTGGTGTTTTGTGCGGTCAGTGCGGTCAGTACGCTGGCAGCATAACTTCCCAGCAGTGTGATCGTCTTGATGTCTGCCTGGATACCGGCACCGCCGCCGGAATCACTACCGGCAACAGTGAGTACAGATCCTCGCGGGTATGATTCCCTGCGGTTGAAAAGCAGACGGAACTCCATGGCGGCCATGTCTGGACGGGGGCTGGAGAGTATGGAGGAGATGATGGCCAGGGCATCGGCGCCGGCGTCAATCACCCTACAGGCGTTGCTGGTGGTGATACCGCCGATGGCAACGACGGGAATACGGATCTTGTCGCGTATGGCTGAGAGCCCGGCAGTGCCCGGCATATGGGTGACATGCTTGCTGCCGGTGGGGTACATGGCCCCGAAACCGATATAGTCGGCCCCTTCATTTTCCGCCTTGAGCGCTTCTTCAATGTTATGCGTGGAGATACCGATGATCTTGTCCGGTCCGAGACATTGTCTGGCTTCCGCCAGGGAGGCGTCATCCTGTCCTAGGTGAACGCCGTCGGCGTCAAGCGCTTGGGCCAGTTTCAGGTCATCGTTGACAATGAACGGCACACCGTAGTCCCGGCATAGTTTTTTTAGCTCTGCACCTTCGCTGAGGCAGGCATCGAAGTCCTTGTCCTTGGCGCGATACTGCAGTACAGATACGCCGCCGCGCAGCGCCAGTGTAACCCGCTGGACCAGATTGGCCTCGTGGTCGGTAATCAGGTAGACACCCTTGATACCGGGCTGCCGGGGTGTCTTGTTTATAACAAGACGCAATGGCTGCTGTTTGGTGTTCATATCGATTCCTGACAAAAAAGCCGCGCTGAATTAAGACAAGTCAGAGCGGCAGGAGTATTTACATTATCCAATGCAGCCGCTTTCCTACGCCGGGATCAACCGGATCAGGTTCAAAGGGTCTGATTCAAAGGAATCATCTCAGTTCCGCAGAACTCCCCCAGGGCCTTGCAAAGACCTTACACTACTGGAACTTGGCCGTTGTGTCAATGGGGTTGACAACCCGAGATGCGTGTCGGTTGTCCGTCGGCCGTTATTGATTTTTTAATCATTACGGACACGGGCAACGGGCGCCCGTTTCCCTTTACACTGCAGGAGTGACGTGGTAATACTCGAAGCAGCAAATTGCTTAGATATTTTCACATCTTGGATGAGGAGTGATAAATTGTTTGACAGTCGTCCTACCATTGCTGAAATCGATCTGAAAGCCCTGCGATACAACTATAAAATCATCCGTTCCACCATACCGCCCAAGACTGATGTGTTGGCTGTTGTCAAGGCCGATGCCTATGGCCATGGTTTCATGGATATCAGCCGTGAACTGGAACAACTGGGGGTGAACGCCTTTGGTGTGGCCTTTCTGGCCGAGGGAATACAGCTGCGCAAGGCCGGCATAGACAAGCCGGTACTGCTGCTGGGCGGAGTTTATCCCGGCCAGGAGCGCAAGTGCATCGGCTATAATCTTTCTACGATTGTGTTTACCATGGAACAGGCCCAGGCGCTTAATAACGCTGCCGGCAAGCTGTTCCGCAAGGCCCAGGTGCATCTGAAGATAGATACCGGCATGGGGCGTCTGGGCATATGCTATGCCGATGCACCGGCATTTCTCAAAGAGCTGAGGCGGCTGCCCAATATTGCGCTGGAGGGGGTGATGTCACATTTTGCCAGCGCTGATGAGCTGGATGAACCCGGCCAGCATTTTACGCGCATCCAGGCCGAACGCTTTGTCTGGGCGCTTTCCGAGGTACGCAAGGCGGGATTTGCGCCGCGATATGTGCACATTTCCAACAGCGCTGCCACCATGCTCAAGGAATTGCCTAGCTGTAATCTGGTGCGGCCCGGTATAGCACTTTACGGGTCCATACCTTCTGGTGATTTTCATGGCAAACTGGATATCAAGCCGGTGATGAGCCTGAAGAGCCGTGTCGCCATGCTGAAATGGGTTGAGCCCGGCACCACCATCAGCTACGCACGCCGTTTTACGGCTGCCGACAGGAGCCTGATCGCCAGTGTGCCGGTTGGATATGCAGACGGTTACCCCCGGTCGCTGACAAACAAAGGGGTTGCCTTGATACGCGGGCAGAGGGCCAGAGTGGCTGGTACCGTCTGTATGGACTGGATCATGCTGGATGTGACCGGCATTGAGGGAATTTCAGTGGGTGATGAGGTGCTACTGATGGGGATGGATGAGGCCGGTAACTGTATTCATGCCGAGGAACTGGCAACTGCCGCCGGCACGATCCCTTATGAGCTGTTTTGCGGGATTAGCAAGAGGGTGCCCAGGGTATATCTTAAGTGAAAAAGTTCAACAATCAGATAGTTCACGCAACGACACAGCGACGCAACGAAAAGAAGAAAAACATAAAACTTTATTCACGCGATTACACAGAGTGTCAGAGGCAAAAATATAGAAACAAATCTTCATATGGATCTGTGTCTGGATGAAGAGAGAAACAGTCCGTTAAAAGCCAACATATTAGTTATGTAGTCTTTTTACTTTTTTTGATTGTTGTCTTACGTAGCGTCGTTGCGCCGTTGTGTGAGTATAGATTTTTGGGAGCCTTTGATCGATGCATAAATTGACACAAATGGTGAAAGCTGCTGGTTGCGGCGCCAAGTTGGGTCCGGCATCGCTGGCAGATGCGCTGGCCGGGCTGTTTGATGAAAAACACCCTGATTTGCTGGTGGGCACGGAAACATCCGATGACGCCGGCGTTTTCCGTATCGCGCCGAACATGGCCCTGGTTGAAACGGCTGATATCATCACACCGCTGGTGGACGATCCTTATATCTTTGGCCGCATTGCGGCCACCAATGCCGTCTCTGATGTGTACGCCATGGGCGGACGACCGGTCACCGCCATGAACCTGGTGTTTTTCCCGGCCTGCGCTTTGCAAGGCGAGATCCTGCGCGAAGTGCTGGCCGGCGGTCTCAGCGTTATGAAGGATGCCGGTGTCTGTCTGGTGGGCGGACATACGGTGGAGGATGATCAGCTTAAGTACGGTCTGGCGGTCACCGGGCTGGTCTCGCCGGAGCGGATCGTGCGCAACTGCACCGCCCGGGCTGGTGATGTGCTGATTCTGACCAAGCCGGTCGGTTCCGGCATCATTTCCACCGCCATCAAGGGGGAAATGGCCTCGGATGCCTCCATGACCGATGCGGTCAAATGGCTGACCACCCTTAACCGAACAGCTTCCGAGCTGATGCTGGCATGCAATGCCAGCACTGCAACCGATGTGACCGGTTTCGGCCTGATCGGACATGCCAGTGAAATGGCCAGGGGCGCCGGAGTGACGCTCTGTCTGGAGCTGGCAGCCGTGCCGCTGATGCATGGCGTTACGGAACTGGTGGCGGACGGCATGGTGCCTGCCGGCGCCTATCGCAACCGCGATCACTACAGCCAGTTTTTGACCGGCATGGACAGTCAGGATGAGCGTTTGTTCCCGTTATTTGATCCCCAGACCTCGGGCGGTTTTCTGATGGCGTTTGCGCCGGAGGATGCCGAAAAGTTCATGGAAAAGGCGTCGGGGTGCGGCCTGTTTGCCTGCCGGGTTGGGAATGTCAGGGCGTTTGCGGGTAATTATGTGGAGGTTGCCTGAACATGTACGCACTGGCGATTGATCTGGGGACTACAACTCTGGCTGTATCACTGGTTGACACCGCCAGCGGTAAGCGTCTGGCTTTGGCCGGTGCCATGAATCCCCAGCGCCGTTTCGGGGCGGATGTGGTTGCTCGGCTGGATGCGGCGGTGCATGCCGAAGAAACATTGCTGGAAATGTCGTCAATGATCCGCGCCGAATTGCTGCGTCTGGGCAGGGACGTGTGCGACAAGGCCGGTGTTGACTGGACAGATATCAGGCGGGCCGCCATAGCGGGTAATCCGGCCATGCAGCACATCCTGCTGGGACTGTCGGTCAAGTCGCTGGCTTATCCTCCTTACCGCCCCCTGTTTACAAGTGGTAAAGCCATCACTGCCTCCGAGATTGGTTGGCCCGGCGAGGCTGCGGTCTATATCTTTCCCATGCCGGGCGGCTTTGTCGGCGGCGATACGGTGGCGTTTCTTTTCGGGCAGAGTCCGTTGTCCGTGTCCGTTGACCGTGCCCGTAATAATAACGGCCTCCGGCCCCCGGCCCCCGGTCCCCGGCTCTTCCTCGATATGGGTACCAACGGCGAAATGGCTCTGGTTGCGGGTGATACGATCTGGGCTACATCAGCGGCCGCCGGGCCGGCCTTTGAGGGGGGCAACCTGTCCTGCGGCATGGCTGCGCTGCCGGGTGCTATCAGCTCCGTTAGTATTGCAGATGGAAAGGTCAAAATCTCAGTCATAGGGGACAAAACTCCAATCGGCATCTGCGGTTCTGCCGCTATCGAAGCGGTTGCCGGGATGCTGTGTACCTGTGTGCTTGAGCGCACCGGGCGCCTGCGTGACGCTGCTGAAATTCCTTCCAATCTCGCTGCCAGGCTGATTGACAAAGATGGAGAAAACGCCTTTGTGATTTATCGAGATGCCCGGCAGCATCTGTTGTTGACTCAGTCGGATATTCGCCAGATACAGCTTGCCAAAGGTGCTATCAGGGCCGGTATGGAAGTGCTGTTCGACAGGTCCGGGATATTGCCGGATGGGTTGGAACAAGTTGTTCTGACCGGTTCGTTCGGGGCGGTGCTGATGCCTGGGTGGCTCAAAACAGTTGGAATTTTCGACGAAAATATGGTAAAAAATACATTTTTCATTCCTGAAGGGGCGTTGGCTGGAGCTGAACTTCTCCTTTGCAGAGACGGCGGTATTCAGGAGGTTGAAAGCCTGGCCGCACGTTTCAAGGTGATCCCGCTATCCGGTACCCCGCTTTTTGAGAGCTTGTTCCTTAAAAATATCGACTTTCCGCAACAGCTTTAGGATTTATATCAAATACAAACATAGACAGGAGTAGGACCAAGATGGCCAAGATTACCAGGGCGCTGATCAGCGTCTCAGACAAGACAGGTGTTGTTGAGTTTTCCAGAGAACTGGCCGGTTACGGCGTTGAGATACTTTCCACCGGTGGCACCGCTAAGCTTTTGCGTGAGGCTGGTCTGACCGTCAAGGATGTGTCCGAGTTTACCGGCTTCCCCGAGATGCTGGACGGCCGTGTCAAGACCCTGCATCCCAAAGTGCACGGCGGCCTGCTGGGGATGCGCAGCAACCCTGCCCATGTGGCCAAGATGAAGGAGCACGGCATCGAGAACATCGACATGGTCGTGGTCAACCTCTATCCTTTCGAGGCGACCGTGGCCAAGGAAGGGTGCCTGCTGGCGGATGCCATCGAGAACATCGACATCGGCGGACCGACCATGCTCCGCTCGGCGGCCAAGAATTATCCTGATGTGACCGTGTTGGTGGACAGCAGCGACTATGCCGCTGTGCTGGCGGAGATGAAGGCCAATGACGGCGCTGTTTCGCCCAAGACCAACTTTGGGCTGGCGGTCAAGGTCTATCAGCATACCGCCGCCTATGACGGCGCTATTTCCAATTACCTGGGGGCCAGGCTGGGCGAAGGTGTGGAACCGTTCCCGGCTACCTTTACCCTGCAGGTGAAAAAGGTGCAGGACCTGCGCTACGGCGAAAATGCGCACCAGTCGGCCGCATTTTATGTGGAGAAAAATATAGCCGAGGCGTCCATCTCCACTGCAAAGCAGCTGCAGGGCAAAGAACTCTCCTACAACAATATTGCCGATACCGATGCCGCCCTGGAGTGCGTCAAGCAGTTCAGCGAAGGGCCGGCCTGCGTGATCGTCAAACATGCCAATCCCTGCGGTGTGGCAGTGGGCAAGAACATCCTGGAAGCCTATGACCGTGCTTATTCGACTGACCCTGAATCGGCATTCGGCGGCATTATCGCCTTTAACCGCGAGTTGGACGGTGAAACCGCCAAGGCAATCTGCGACCGCCAGTTTGTGGAGGTGATCATTGCGCCGGTTGTATCACAGGCTGCCATTGAAGTGGTTGCCGCCAAGAAGAACGTGCGTCTGCTGGAGTGCGGCATGTGGCCGGAGCAATCGGCGCCGCGTCTGGATATGAAGCGCGTCAATGGCGGCCTGCTGCTGCAGAGCGCCGATCTGGAACTGATTGATGAACTGAAGGTGGTATCCAAGCGCCAGCCCACCGAACAGGAGATGAAAGATCTGCAGTTTGCCTGGCGGGTGGCCAAGTTCGTCAAGTCCAACGCCATTGTCTATTGCAAGGACAACATGACCGTAGGGGTGGGTGCCGGTCAGATGAGCCGTGTCAACTCGGCCCGCATCGCCGCCATCAAGGCCGAGCAGGCCGGGCTGCAGGTGCCGGGCGCTGTAATGGCCTCCGATGCCTTCTTCCCTTTCCGTGACGGCATTGATAATGCGGCAGCGGCGGGCATTACCGCCGTCATCCAGCCGGGCGGCAGCATGCGCGACGCCGAGGTGATTGCGGCGGCAGATGAACATGGGATGGCGATGGTGTTCACCGGCATGAGGCATTTTCGTCACTGATCAGGCGGATTATTCAGGTCAAAATCGTTGCGCGCGGATAAACTTCGGATAACTTCTGATTATAATCTGATTCAACCTTTTTATTGTTTTATCAGACTTAGATCCGCTCTTATCCGATTTGATCCGCGTGAAGCCTGCTTTTGATTTTATAAAACTTGATATTTTTGAACCTACCAAATAATGAGGAGTGTCTCATGAAAGTTCTTGTTGTGGGCGGCGGTGGTCGTGAACATGCCCTGGCCTGGAAGATAGCCCAGTCTCCGCTGGTGAAGAAGGTCTACTGTGCCCCCGGCAATCCGGGCACGGCAGCTATTGCCCAGAATCTGGACATCAAGGCTGATGATGTCAGCAAACTGCTGGAATTTGCCTGGAATGAGCAGATTGATCTGACCGTCGTCGGTCCGGAGCAGCCGCTTTCCTTGGGCATAGTGGATATCTTCCGTGACCACGACCTGAAGATCTTCGGCCCCACCAAAGCTGCTGCGCTGATCGAGGGGAGCAAGGCCTTTTCCAAGGATCTGATGCAAAAGTATAACGTGCCGACTGCCGCTTACGGTGTGTTTACCGATGTGGCCGAGGCCACGGCATTCATTGACAAAACCGGGGCACCGATTGTGGTCAAGGCTGACGGCCTGGCAGCGGGCAAAGGGGTGATCATTGCTCAGACCCGCGACGAGGCGGTGGCGGCGGTTACGGATATGCTCAGCGGCAACGCCTTCGGTAGTGCTGGTTCCCGAGTGGTCATCGAAGAATTTCTGACCGGTGAGGAGGCATCATTTTTGGCGATTACCGACGGCAAAACCATCGTCCCGCTGGCCAGCGCCCAGGATCACAAAAACATCTTTGATGGCGACCAAGGGCCCAACACCGGCGGCATGGGGGCTTATTCACCGGCACCGGTAGTTACCCCGGAGGTGCATGAGCGCGCCATGACCGAGGTGCTTCGCCGTGCGGTGGACGGCATGGCTGCCGAGGGGCGTCCTTATCAGGGGATTCTCTATGCCGGTCTGATGGTCAAGGATGGACAGGTGAAAACCCTTGAGTTCAATGCCCGTTTTGGTGACCCGGAATGTCAGCCGCTGTTGATGCGGATGAAGTCCGACATCGTACCGCTTTTGATGGCGGTGGCCAAGGGAGACCTGTCCGGCAAGAGCATCGAGTGGCACGATAAAGCCACAGTGTGCGTGGTCATGGCGGCCGAGGGGTATCCCGGGGATGTGCGCAAGGGTGATGTGATTAGTGGACTTGATGAAGCGGCCAAGCTGCAGGATGTGTATGTGTTTCATGCCGGTACTGTCCTCAAGGACAGCCAGTGCGTGACCAGCGGCGGCCGGGTGCTGGGTGTGACCGCCATGGGTGATACGGTTCAGCAGGCCATTGACAACGCCTATAGCGCTGTTGAAAAGATCAGCTGGCAAGGTGTGCAGTACAGGAAGGATATCGGACGCAAGGCCTTGAACAGGGGCTAACGCGCTTCGCATTCAAACGCTAAGTTCGTTGGCCTTGTCGTCTGCTCCTCGACGTACTGTAGTGTACGACTGCGTCGCATCCTCCTCGCCGCCTGCTTATCATTTTGAATGCGAAACGCTATGATTGTTTGAAATTAGCAAGGGGATAATTATGGAAAAACCACAAGTACTTATTGTCATGGGCAGTGACTCTGATCTGCCGATCATGCAGGAAGCCGGCAATGTGCTGGAAAAGTTCGGCATTGACTATGAAATAAGGATTTCGTCGGCGCATCGTGCCCCGGCTAAAACCGCTGAGCTGGCTTCAAAGGCGGCTGAGCGCGGCATCAAGATTATCATTGCCGGTGCCGGTGTGGCGGCTCATCTGGCCGGTGTGGTGGCCTCTAAAACTACTCTGCCGGTGATCGGCGTGCCTACTCCGGGTGGCGCTCTCAATGGTGTGGATGCGCTCTATGCCACGGTGCAGATGCCGGCCGGTATTCCGGTGGCAACCATGGCCGTGGGCAAGGCCGGTGCCAAGAACGCCGGTCTGTTTGCCGTGCAGGTGCTCAGCCTGAATGAGCCGAAGCTGGCCCAAGCCATGATCGAGTACCGCAAGCAGATGGAACTGGAGCTGGAACAGAAGGATGCCGAGCTTCAGGCCAGCAGAAAGGCCGGGACTAGGAAATAGTGACCGGGGACCGGGAGACATGGATCAGTAAGCAGGGAACAGGGGACAAAGAACAGGGATCGACAAAAGTCTTTACAAATTCCTATCACCCAGCCCCCAGTCCCCAGTCCCCAGTCCCCACTTTTTCCTTTATCATCCCTGTCAAGCCGGGCGGATACGTCAGCGCGCTGGAGGCATTGCGGCGCATTGATGCGTCCGCCTTTTGCTTTGAGGTGCTGGTGGCTGAGGGTAGGACCCCCAGTCAGCAGCGCAACCAGGCGGCTTATCAGTCACAGGGCGATTATATCTATTTTCTGGATGATGATTCACAACTGTCGGCTGATGCCTTGCAGTGGTGTCTGGCTGCGTTTGAAGATAGGGCTGTGGCGATTGTCGGCGGGCCTTCCCTGACGCCGCCCGGAGATTCCGTGCTACAGCAGCTGTTTGGCCTGGCGCTTTCTTCACTGTTCGGCGCCGGTGGTGTACGTAACCGCTACCGTGCGGTGGGGTTGCCGCGTGAGACGAACGAAAAGGAACTGATTCTCTGTAACATGGCCTTCAGACGTGAAGATTTCGCCGGTTTTGGTGGTTTTGACGAGCGTCTTTACCCCAATGAGGAAAACGAGCTGATGGACAGGATTCATGCCGCCGGCCACAAACTGGTGCATGTACCGGAGATGGCCGTTTATCGCAGTCAGCGACCAACCATGAAAGCCTTTATGCGTCAGATGTTTGCCTATGGCCGGGGCAGGGCGCAGCAGACCCTGATAGCGGGCATCGGCTCTGTGCCGGGATTTGTGCCGCTGTTTTTCTTGATCTACCTGATGTTGCTGCCGCTAGCCCTTCTTTGGTCCTGGTGGCTGCTGCCTCTGGCCGCATACGTGTTTCTGGCGCTGTTTTTTTCTCTCTTGGCAATAGTCAGCGTCAAATCATTTTATCCGGCGGCACTGCTGCTGATTTATCCGGTTATGCACTGCTGCAACGGCATGGGGCTTTTGTATGGATTTGCAGTAGGCCGGCCGCGGCCGGTGGCCCGAGGGGTTGTGGCGGTCAGGCATTTGAAAACATTTGAACAGACTGAGTGGTAAAAAAAACGGGACTGGGGACGCGGGACTAGGGACCGGTAACCTTCAACTTCATATATCAACCAATTTTTGAATATAGTTTCTCTGAGAACTCTGTGTTCTCTGTGGCAAACAAGATTTTCAATGGAGCATAATGTGGATTTCAGTATCGTAGTACCCATATACAACGAACAGGATAACATCGAGGCGCTTTACAGCGCGATTACCACCGCCTTGGATAGTTGCGGCCAGCAATTCGAGGTGATCCTGGTGGATGACGGCTCGGTGGATAACTCATGGAATATGCTTGCGCAGGTTGCTCAGCGTGACAGCCGCTTCAAGGTGATCAGGTTCCGCCGCAACTTCGGGCAGACCGCTGCCATGTCTGCCGGTTTTGATGCGGCCAGCGGCGATATCATTATCCCCATGGACGGCGATCTGCAGAATGATCCGGGTGATATCCCGCTTTTGATACAAAAGCTGAACGAGGGGTACGATGTGGTATCCGGTTGGCGCAGCAACCGCCAGGATACCTTCGTCACCCGCAAGATTCCCTCCATGCTGGCTAATGCTCTGATATCACGCATGACCGGCGTGCATCTGCATGATTATGGCTGTACTTTAAAGGCCTATCGCCGTGAGGTGCTGGACGGAGTAAACCTGTACGGCGAGATGCACCGCTTTGTGCCGGCACTGGCCTCACAGGTGGGTGCCAAAGTTACGGAGATGCCGGTAAGGCATCATCCGCGTATTCACGGTGTCAGCAAATATGGCATATCCCGTACCCTGCGCGTGGTGCTGGATCTGATCACGGTCAAGTTCCTGCTTTCCTACTCCACCAAGCCGATCCAGCTTTTCGGCAAATGGGGTGTCTATACCCTGATGGCAGGATTTATGAGCGGCGCAGCGACAGTGTATATGAAGTTCTTTGAAGAACTGAGCATGAACCGCAATCCGCTGTTGATCCTGACGGCCTTGCTGATATTCATGGGGGTGCAGTTTATTGTGCTCGGTCTGTTGGGCGAGGTCAATGCCCGCACCTACCATGAGGCCCAGGGCAAACCGATCTACGTTGTGCGTGAACGTATAAATATCGGGACTGGGGACTAGGAACTGGGGACTGGTATGAAAGACCACAAGGAACTTGATGTCTGGAAGGAGAGCATTGAGCTAGTAGCGGAGATC
>Ga0302250_1001003_pt1 | contig 23155 bp, 15 predicted proteins | sample AAG_RA_Asp_MG_FD_193536 | JGI IMG/M metagenome (GOLD analysis project Ga0302250, IMG submission 193536) | Enriched activated sludge microbial communities from anaerobic digester in WTTP, New Holstein, Wisconsin, United States - AAG_RA_Asp | ecosystem: Engineered > Bioreactor > Anaerobic >... | reverse complement strand
CAAAATTCACCCAATCCATTCAATGCCACGACGCGCATTTCCTACTCCATCAAGCAGCCCGGACAGGTGGTGCTGGCGATCTACAATCTGCAGGGTCAGCGCGTGCGCACCCTGGTCGCCAAGCCGCACGAGACCGGCAGCTACTCGGCGATCTGGGATGGGCGCGATGATGCCGGGCACGATCTGCCCACCGGGGCCTATCTCTACCTGCTTAAGATGCCTGATGCCGAGCTGAGCCAGAGGATGACCCTGATCAAGTGATCCCGTTGGCCGGGCAGCCGGTTTTCTGTTGGACAAGGGCGGATCCCCACGAGGGTCCGCCCTTTTTTATGCCCTGTCGAGACAGCAGGAGTGGAGCCGGACGGCAAAAGGGCCATTTTTTCCGTAGTAAATAGCAAAATATGTGCGTATATTTTAAGCTATTCAAAACTCCGGCCGGCACGCGCCGTATCCGCCCCGATCGTAACCCAGCAAAAGAAGGAAAGCATGAAAAGGACCGCATCCAATCCCCTGATCCGCAATATCGCCATCATCGCCCATGTCGATCACGGCAAAACCACCCTCGTCGATCAGATGTTTCGACAGAGCGGGCTCTTCCGCGATAACCAGCAGGTCGAGGAGCGCATCATGGATAACATGGATCTCGAGCGCGAACGCGGCATCACGATTGCGGCGAAAAACTGCTCGGTCAGCTGGGAGGGGATCAAGATCAACATTCTCGACACCCCGGGCCATGCCGATTTCGGGGGCGAGGTCGAACGCGCCCTCAAGATGGTCGACGGCGCCATCCTCCTGGTGGATTCCTCCGAGGGGCCCCTGCCGCAGACTCGCTTTGTCCTCAAGAAGGCCCTCGAAGAAAATCTCAAGATCATCGTGGTGATCAACAAGATCGACCGCAAGGATGCCCGGCCGCAGCAGGTCCTCAACGAGATTTTTGACCTCTTTATCGATCTCGATGCCTCCGAGGAGCAGATCGAATTCCCGGTCCTTTATGCCATCGGCCGCCAGGGCATTGTCCAGAGCTCCCTCACGGAGCCGGGAAGCGACCTCCGTCCCCTCTTCGCCGCCATCCTCGAGTATATTCCACCTCCTTGCTACGATCCGGAGGAGCCCTTCCAGATGCTGGTCTCTGACCTCAACTACTCCGACTATCTCGGCCGCCTGGCCATAGGCCGGGTCTTCAACGGCAGCGCGCATAACAATGACGCCCTGATCTGCATCACCGAGGACAAGGGTGAAATCCCCCTGCGCGTCACCCGGATACAGGTCTATGACGGCATCACCCTGCGCGAGACCGACCTGGCACAGCCCGGCGACATCATCAACCTGGCCGGGATCGAAGAGGTTCACATCGGTGACACCATCTGCACAGCCCAGGCGCCCAAGCCCCTCAAGCGCATCACAGTCGACGAGCCGACCATCTCGATGCTCTTCACCATCAACACCTCCCCCCTCTCCGGACGCGAGGGGCGTCATGTGCAGTCCGGCAAGCTGCGCGAGCGCTTGATGAAGGAGGTGCTGCGCAATGTCTCGATCCGGGTTGAGGCCGGCGAGAGCCCCGACCGCTTTATCGTCAAGGGGCGCGGGGAGTTCCAGATGGCCATCCTCATCGAACAGATGCGGCGGGAGGAGTTCGAACTCTGCGTTGGCCGGCCGAGCGTGATTTTCAGGACCATCCACGGCGTCCGCCATGAACCGATCGAACATCTGTTCATCGACTGCGAGGAGCAGTTCCTCGGGATCGTCACCGAAAAGCTCTCGCGGCGCAAGGCGCGCATGCTCAACCTGGTCAACCACGGCACCGGCCGGGTCAGGGTCGAGTTTTCCATCCCTTCGCGCTCCCTCATCGGCTACCGCAACGAGTTCCTGACCGATACCAAGGGCACCGGCATCATGAATTTCCTCCTCGACGGCTATGAGCCCTACCGCGGGGATTTCGTCTCACGTCTGACCGGTTCGATCGTCTCCGACCGCTCGGGCGAAACCGTACCCTACGCCCTCGGCAACCTCGAGCCGCGCGGCATCCTCTTCGTCGGCCCCAACGAGCCCACCTATGAGGGCCACATCATCGGCGAGCACAACCGCGAAAACGATATCGACGTCAATCCCACCAAACAGAAAAAGCTGACCAACATGCGCAGCTCGACCAAGGATGAAGCGGTCCAGCTCACACCCTTCACACCCCTGACCCTTGAACGGGCGATAGAATTTATCAAGGATGACGAGATGGTCGAGGTGACCCCGAAATCGATCCGGCTGCGCAAGGCCATCCTCACGGCCCAGCAGCGCAAGGACTATGAGCGCCAGCTCAGCATGGCCGAGTCCGCCTGATCGTTTTGGCGCCGTTGGAGGCCATAGCCGCGCGGCGCTGCCCCGGTCGTGACCGCCACCCCTGCGGGACAAACGAAAAAAGCCCTGACGGCATGACCGTCAGGGCTTTTTTCATTCCTCAAGACGAGGGCTCATCCCTGGGCTTTGAGTTTTTCTATCCAGGCGAGCAGGGCTTCGGGATAGCTGCCATAGGACTTGCCCCCCACGCTCCAGGTGGAGGGCTGTCCGGGCTGCAGCCCGTTGCCAGAGGCGAGCCGATCGATCTGCCCCTGGGCGGCAGAAAAGTTCTGCAGGTAAAAATGGGCCTCCGCCAGTCCCAGCCGCACCGAAGCCGCATTGACCCGGGGGTTGTAGGCAAAGTTATACGAGGGATTGATGGTAAGGACCTTTTCAAAATCGGCGATGGCTTGCGTGTACTGATTGAGGGCAAGCCTCACAAAGCCGCGCCCGGCGCAGGCGTCGGCGTTGATCGCCTGCAGGATCAGGGAGCCGCTGAAATAGCCGGCGGCCTTTTCGAGGCTGTCCACGAGCGGATGGGCGTAGCACCAGCCCAGCCCGGTGAAGGCTTCGAAGGACTGCGCCTGGTCCTGGCGGAGGGCCTCGAACATGGCCACCGCCTGGCCGATCTTCTCCTGCCGGAAAAACTCCCAGGCAGCTGCAGCCATGTCAGCAGGAGCCATAATGGTCTGAAAGGTGCCCTCCTCGGAAGCGACCGCGCCTCCCTCCGATCTCGAGCGGACGATGTAGTAGTAGAGGGTATTGGACTGCAGCGAGGTAAGAGTGCGTTTGTGGGCGGTGGATTTGAGGGCGTTGCTGCTGTCCTTGCGGGTGTAGGAGCCGCTCTGGGTGCCAAAGAGCACCGCCGAGGTGGCATCGACATCGGTGGTCCAGCTGATCGTCGCCTGGCTGGCCGAGAGCTCGCTGACTTGTGGGATATCCACGATCCTCGGCTTGGGATAGTTGACCGGATTGGTGCCGTTGTCGCCGCCGCAGCCGGCGCTCCAGAGCAGGGCGCCGACGAGGGCGGCGAGCAGGATGCGGCCGCCGGTGGCTATGGATCCGGTAACAGGGGAACTGGTATTCATGCGCTTTCCGTCTTTTCTGGATGCGGGTTGCATTCATCGCTCCCTTCTACTGGAGGATGAGCATTTTTCGGGTGAAGGAGCCGCCGGGAAAAACACAGCGGTAGAAATAGACCCCGCTGGCCACGGCGTTCCGGTTTTCATCGCGGCCGTCCCAGTGCAGGGTATGCACACCCGCCGCGAGAGTACCCCGGGTCAGGAGGCGGATGCGTTCTCCGAGGAGGTTGTAGACGGCGACCTCGACCTCCCGCTGCAGGGGCAGATCGAGATGGAAAGTGGTCGTCTCCACGCCGCGGCGGAAGGGGTTGGGATAGTTCTGATGGAGGCCGAACTGCCGGGGGATGACCTGAGTGACGGAGGCCAGGCGGAAGGTACCCAGGCTCTGTGCCGAGGCCTTGACCACGCCCTCCTCAACGGCGCCGGGCAAAGGCTCCCATGATCCATCCGGCCGCTTCTGCTCGATGAAATAACGCTTCTCCTCCTGCGGTGGCGCGGCGACGCGCAGCTGCACGGGGCGCGCCAGGCTCAGCCGCTCCGGGCCAATAACCCACTCGGGATCGGCCTCCGCCCCCACGCCCTTTTCGGGCACCAGCGTCAGATAGAGGTCGTGGGGGAGGCTCCTCTCCCCAACCTCAAGCGAAAAGCGGCCATCAGGTGAGGAGAGCATGCCCCCGCTTTCGGCGAGCATGAACTGGGCGGTGAAAAGCCGCTCGCCCTGGCCCACATTTCCGGCCAGATCCTCACCGGTGGCCTTGATTTGCATGACCCCGCTCTGATCAAGCCGGTAATCGGCCTTGTAGATAAAGGCCTCGCCGGGTACGCGCAGGGCGGGGAAGATGCTGCCGCCGATCTCGACGGCGGGATTCCTGAGCAGCACCTCAGATGGGAAAAGATAGATGTCCATGTAGCGGTTGAGCACGGGATTCTGGGCGATGCCGATGGTGAAGGCCGGCGCCTGCAGATCCGGGGCCCCGGTCCGGAAGCTCCAGCTGAAATCATCGGCGGGCGACCCCTCAGCGATGCCGTTGCCGTTGCCGTCCAGCCCGACGCCCCCCTCCTGGGGGATGCTGCCGCTCAGCCAGACCGTGATGAGGTCCTCGGGGAGCAGATTGACATTGACCTGAAAGAGGAGACGCCGCTGGCTCTGATCGTAGGTGATAAAACCGACGAGGGGGCCCTGGGCAGCGCTGGTCACCCTGAAGGTGGCCGCCGTGATCGAGTCGCTGATCACCCGTTGATTGAAATCAACCTGGACGAAAAAGGCCTGCTTGAAGTAGGAGACTCCCCCGGCGTCCGCCTCGGGAGAGATGACGCTGATCCCCAGGGGCTGGCGGGTAGTCTCGGGTTCGGTCTGCAGGTGGAGGAACTGGATGCGGTTGTCGGTGGTCGTGACCGTGCGCATCCAGATGGCATCCAGCGCCCCAGGCTGGACCCGCCGCGGCGTCTCCGGATATTCGTTGGCAACATCATCACTGCTGATGTTGCCGCCCGAAAGCCATGCGCCCTTTTTGCACAGGGCGAAAAAGATGTCGCTGTCCGAGGCGGAGGGTTTGGCGAGCGCGGGGCCATCGGCTGTCTCGGCGGGAGCGGAGGCATAGCGGCCGAGGGTCGCCGATCCCTGATCGTCGCGATAGACGAGATAGAGGACCCCCAGGGAATCGCAGGTCAGACTGGGGGCGCTGACATTGCCGGTGGTCGACTGGGCCACCGGGATGGGCTCAGACCAGCTCCCGCCGTCGTAGCGGATATACATGATGCGGATATCGCCCGGTGTGTAGTTGTCGGTGTAGGCGAGGTGGACGACCGAGCGGTCGTCGATCACCAGGGAGGGATAGCGGTCATAGAGCACGCCCGAGGCGGTGACAGCGGCCGGGCTGCTCCAGGTGACATGGTCCGTACTGCGGGTGTGCCAGATCTTGCGGCTCTCCTGGTCAAAAAGGCCGTCGGTCCAGGCCACCCAGATTTCGCCCGCGGGGGTGATATCGATGACGGGGACGTGGCAGCGCCGGTCGCCCGCGCCGCTGCTGATCATCGTCTGGGCGTTCCAGGTCAGTCCGCCGTCCCCCGAGCCGGCGTAATAGATGTCGCCGGCATAGTCGTCGTCATAAAGGGCGATATTCCAGACCACATGGGGATTGCTCTCCGCATCGGCCGCTATCGCGGCATAGAGGAGGTCGTTCTGGTCGTGGGAGCCGATGCAGACGGGCGCCGACCAGCTCAGGCCATTATCGTCCGAACGGCTGTAGTAGATTTTCAGCTTGTCCTCGGCCGAACCGGCGCGGGCGTGCCAGGCGACGTGGAGGCGGCCGAGGTGATCGGCGACGACGGCGGGCATGCCGCTGTGATAGAGGCTCTCATCGACCAGGCGGGGATCGGACCAGGTGGCGCCGTTATCGGCGGTGCTCTTGTGGTAAACAAAGCGTCTGCTTCCCGAGACCTGATGGTAGAGCAGATGGAGCGTGCCGTCCTGGGTGCGCGCCATGCTCCGGCCTGAATAGGCATAGGAGTGGCTCTGCTCGACGACCGCGATGGTATTATCGCTGCCGGAGGCCGTGCGAAACTGAAAGTCGGCGCTGTAACGGGGTCCGTTGCCATAGGCGTCGATGGAGCCGACGCGGTAGTGGTAGGTGGTGTTGGGTTGGAGACCGGTCAGGGTGACGAGATGCGAGGTGACCAGGGCGGTATCGGCCAGGGAGCTGCCATAAGCGCTGCTCAGTCCGTACTCTAACAGACTGGTGGAGCGTTCATCGGTGGTCCAGGTGATGGTTGTCGAGGTTCCGGTGGGGATCAGCTCCTGGGGTCCGGTGAAGATCGTTGGCATGGCCCGGTCGGTCAAGTCGCTTGTCACCGAGTAGGTAAAGGCATTGCTGGAGCCGAGGCTGATGGCGGTGAGCACATCGGCCTCAGCGGAGACGCCGATATTGTTGAGGGGAAACTGCCCTGTATTGGTCGCATCCAGGGCGACGCTTTGCACGGAGGGGGTGGCGCCCGGTGTATAGATCCGGGCCCGGAACTCCGCGCCGGGCTTGCCCTGCAGATGAAGCACAGCGGTCGAGTCCTCGCCGGTGAAGCGGTAATAGCCCATCGAATAGTTGGGGAGGGTTCGATTCTGGTCTTTCAGGGGATAGACGGAGTGCGGAGTCGAGGCTGGCAGGCTGGGCAGGCGGATTTTGTTATAAGAGTAGTAGCTGTTCTCGCCCAAAGCGGGATTATCCGCATAGTTGGCGACGGCGAAATTGCTAAAAATATCCTCAAAACTGAGGGTGATGCCGCGCTTGATCAGGGCGCTGCGCACCCCCTCCAGACTGTTCTTGGGATCCTTGACAATGGCGCCGATCAGCTCCGGGCCGAATTTCTCCGCCAGATAATAGGTCCAGAGGGCGACTTTCTGATAGTCCCAGAGATTTTCGTCGCTGGCATCGAACTGGGTGAGCGAGCGCTCGGGATGGAGAAGATAGTAGGTCGGCATGCGCAGGCTGTATCCGCACAGCACCTCGCTGTACTCGGAAGCGCCCTCGTTCACCCAGAGGCCGCCTTCGTCCTCATCGGCATCCTGGCCGTTATGGATGAGATGCTGAAACTCATGAGCGACGGTCGCCAGGGCGCCGGCATGGGAGGGATTCTGGGGGTAGCAGTCGACGTTAATGAGATCCTTGCGGTTGCTGTAGGTGCCGTTGGTCTGATCGGTGGGGCTGAAATAGCCGGCGATATAGACCCGTTTGCCGCTGTCCGGGTCGTAGTTATCCTTGATATCGTGAATGAGAATATAGACATAGCCATCGCCGGAGCGGTTCGGCGGCGGGCCATAGATCCCGGTGACCAGGCTGTAGATGCCCTGATTGGGGTCGAGTGAGCCGGCAGGGGTGCGGGATTCGAAGGCGGTCTTAAAGTCCGCAATATCGGCTGCGCTCACCCGGTTCGACGCCAGATCCTCAGCGCCCACAAAGATATAGGTCTGTGCGGTCTTTTCCCGGCACACCGCCTTGATGGTGGAATAGGCGGAAGTGCTAAAGTCGACCGTAAAAAAGCTGAGGGTATCCCCGACCACATGGGATACCCCGGCTTCCTTGGCCAGGGCAGCAGGCAGTTCCGGTGACAGCCGCCGCGTGTTCTCGATGAGAAGCTGCTGCTGTTGCGCGATGATCGGGGTGCCGCAGAGCCGCCCCTCTTTCTCCTCCAGCTGGACGAGGCCGCCGGGACCGGGTTCGGCGGCCGGGCTGGTACTGGAGGCCACCAGGAGGATGCATATGACGGTGAAAGGGAAGAGTCGTTTTCGCATATCAATCCTGTAAGCTGCAATGGAGATGAAAGCCGCTGTCTTCTTCTGATGGGGTAAGGTACGATAATTTGCCACTTGTCGCAAGATTTTTTTCGGCAGCTGGATGACAAATACCTTTTTTTCAATCAATGGATTGGTTAAATTAAAAGAATAGAAGAGAAGCAACATGGATCACAGCCATGATTGAAACCGTTTTTACCCGCGCACAGGATGGATTCCGCTGGCTTGATTCGGTCCAGCCCAGCAGCGAAGAGCTGGGCTCGATCGCGGAGACCTACACCCTCCATCCCACATCGGTGCAGGACTGCCTGCAGCCGGAGCATCTGCCCAAATTCGAACGCTTTGACAATGCCTACTTTCTAATCGTCCGCGGCTATGACGAGAACTGCCCCGGTGACGCCGACACCGTCCAGGAGCTGACACGCAAGACCGCCATCTTCTGGAACTCCCATTTTTTCATCACCATCCATCGCCAGGACCAACTCTTCATGGAAGGTATGCGGCGCTTATGGAGCGCGCCCGGGGTGCAGATTCCGGCCGAACCCTCAATCCCCCTTTTGCATGATCTGATCAAGCGGGTCCTGATCAGCTACGAGGCCCCCCTCGAAGCGGCCGACAGCCGGCTCGATGAATATGAGGAGAAGGTCTTCATCAGTCAGTCCGAGGCCCGCATCCTGCAGGAGCTCTACCTGCTCAAGCGCAAGGCGACGGTCTTTAAGAAGATGATCTTCCTGACCAAGGATGTCCTCAAGAGCCTGAACATCGAATCGCGCCAGCACCGCCCCCTGGTGCAGGACCTCATCGAGACCGCCGACCGGCTTTTCTTCCTCGCGGACCAGCTGCTGGAAAATACCAACACCCTGCTCAACATGCACATCTCGCTCTCTTCGCAGCGGACCAACGAGGTGATGCGCGTCCTCACCCTCTTTTCGGTCTTTTTCCTGCCCCTGACCTTCATCGTCGGCATCTACGGCATGAACTTTGACTTTATGCCTGAACTCCGCCATCCCTTCGGCTATCCGGCCATTCTGGTCGTCATGATGCTGATTGTGCTGGGTGTCTTTCTCTGGTTCCGCCGCAAGGGCTGGCTGGGCAAGCGGGGAGAATAGGAGAGATAGATCTGACCGGGGTTGAGCCGCGGCCCCGGTCAGAGCGACGCGAAAATGAACCGGCAGTATGGGCTCTCAGGCAGGCGGTGCCGGCGAGACGCCTCAATCCACCTCTTCGACCTCCTGTTCGTGAATCCAGGCGAGACGGCCGTCCAGCAGCTTGACCTGATACCACTCTCCTGCTGTGGAGGCGGTCTCCAGCTCGACACCACCGGGCACGCGCACCAGCACCTTGCTGTTGTCATCCGGCTTTTCATAGAGAGGAATGCGCTCCGAGCCCTGGCCGTTGATGCGGATCCGGCGCGAGAGAGTCGAGGAGGCTTGTTTCTCAGTGAACGAGAAATCATATTCTTTCAGCTCCAGCCCCAGCCCCTTCAGTTCATCCCAGTAGAGCCGCTGCTTTTCCACCCGCTGCAGGGCCTTGCGGTACTTTTCCTCCCTGCTAACCAGGCTGGCGGCAGTCCGGTACTTTTCCACCGCCAGAGTATAATTGCCGACCACCTCGTGAAGTACACCCAGGTTGAAAATCGCCGCATGGTTGTAGGGATCCTGTTCGAGGATGGCACTGTAGTTGATAAAGGCCGAGTGCAGATCATAACCGTCGATGCTCTCCCGTGCGGCATCAGCCGGGCGCTTGAATTCCTTGCCCTCGATCTTGGCAAATTCAAACTTTTGCTGCTGGAAGCGGGGCATGAAGTAATCGATCAGCTCCTTGGCGATCGTCTGCAGACAGAGGTCGACGGTCTGGTCGGCCGGCGCCATCTCTGTACTGCGCTCGTCCTCGCAATGCTTGAGCTCCTGCTTGCTGCTGGCCTCCCGGGTGCCGAAGAGCTGGCCGGTCTCGACGTTGACGATGCGAATAGTTGCGGAGACGGTGGCGATGCGCTTGTTGCACCAGACCTCCTTCTTCTCCTCGGTCTTGTTCTTGCCCGACCCCTTGGTCGTGGTGCGGGTCTCCGCCTCCCAGCTCTCCTTGACAGCGGCGTTGATCTGGCCGGTGACGATGGCATCGACGCCGAGCAGCCTGCCGACCTGGGCGGCCTGGGACTCATCCACGAGCCCGCTCTGCCCCAGTTTGAGCTCTTCCAGCAGCTGATCCATGCGCTGCCTCTCCACCACGACGAAGACATTGGTGCGCGCCCCAGCCTGAAAGCTGCGTCCCTCCTTGCGCTTCATGCCGAGGAATCCCGAACCGACACTGCGGATGCCGCGGTCGGCTTCGACCATGCTGGCGATGAGCAGATCGGCGAGTTTTTTGCCGGCATCGGCGAAGGGCTGCGGTTTGTCCTCCTTGCCGCTGACCGCGACCCTTTCGATGGTATCGAGGACCTTGTCGATGTTCTTTTTGCCGGAGGGTTTGGGCTGGATTTCATGCCGCGAGGTGACGGTGAAATCGGCGATCGCTACCTGGCGTACCCCCGCCAGAATCTGCTCCGGGGGGGTCAGAATGAAGCACTTGAGCTCCTGTGCGACCGCCTCTCCCGCTCCCAGGCTGGCAAGGGTCAGTGTATACAGGATCATCCCCAGTCTGAAGAAAATTCGATCATGTGCCATAAGTGTACTCCCGCTTGATCAGACTCCTGCCCTTTCCCCCTGGCCTACTTTCAAATTATTATCCAAGGGGATAAAAGTCAACACTTATTTGGCCTTGTTGCTGGATGCAAAATGTGATTAAAAGCACCAACTTTTATCTTTTTTCAATGGCCGAACAGTTGTATATTATAGCAAATTTCCCCCGAAACCGGAACGACACCAGGTGCAAACAAGATCCAAGATTACCAACATCCTCCTTTCGGCCGTGGTGTGGTGCATTTTTCTCGTTCTCCTCGTCCTCTGGCTGCCCTTGACCTCGTTGATCTGGCTGCTGGACCGTGATCCCGCCCGCTACCGCACCGGCCGTTTCTTCCGCTGGCTGGCCCACCCCATCGCAGTTCTGGGCCCATCCTGGCGCGTGCGCATGGCGGGTGTCCGGATCGAGAATCCGCGCCGACCGTACGTCGTTGTCGCCAACCACCAGTCCATTCTTGACATCCCCATGCTGGCCCTCATCCCCATGGAGTGCAAATGGATCGCCAAGGAACCGCTTTTTCGCATCCCGGTCTTGGGCTGGATGATGCGCATGGCGCGGGATATCCCCCTCGACCGCTCCAGCACGCGCAGCGGTGTCAAAGCCCTGCAGGCGGCCAGAAACGTCCTGGAAGCCAAATGTTCGGTGATGATCTTTCCGGAGGGGACCCGGTCTGAGGACCGGCGGGTCTACGATTTCAATGACGGCGCTTTTATGCTCGCCATCAAGGACCAGCTACCGGTCCTCCCCCTCGCCATCGAGGGAGCGAGCGACTGTATGCCCAAGCATTCGTGGATTTTCGGCGATCCCCACGAGATCAAAATCGAGATCCTGCCGCCGGTGGAGACCACCGGCATGTCCAAGGAGGATCTGCCCGCACTGCGCGACCGGGTGCGCGGCGACATCATCAGGCAGATCGCCGCCTGGCAAAACGTTTCGGTTGAACAAGTCGATGCGGCCGGCGTCGTGCGCCCGCCCGCATGGTAAATCCTGATTCTCTTCACGATCCCATTTCCAGGAGCTGTTTATGGAGCAGATGCCCCCCTACTCCGCTACCCAGCAGCAGACCATGCCCGCCGCGGCGCGGCGGAAAAGCCGCTGGTGGATCGTCCTTCTCATCCTCTTTCTCCTTTTCGTTTTCGGCGTGATCTTTTTCATGGTCGGACTCCTGGCCCTGGTCAAGGGGCCCTTTTCAGAAAAACCGGTGGAGATCAAGCCCGGCTCAGTGGTCGAGCTGCGCGTCCGCGGCCAGCTCGGTGAGAATCTCCAGACCGCCCCCCTGAGCCTGCTCGGCACGGAGACGCAAAGCGCCACCTTCCTCGAACTGATCAACGGCATCCAGCGGGCCGCCACGGATGACCGCATCCGCGGCCTCTATTACCGCTCCGGCGACCTCCTCTGCGGCATGGCCAAGGCGGTGGAGATCCGTGACGCCCTGATCAAGTTCAAGGAGTCCGGCAAGTTCTTCAAGGCCTATCTTGATATCGGCGGCGAACTGGATTACTTTTTCGCCTCGGCAGCCGATTCCATCTTCATGCCGACCGAGGGCATGCTCGAGCTCAACGGCTTTGCCATCGAGGATCTCTTCTGGAAGGAGACCCTGGACAAGATCGGCGTCCAGTTCTACGTCGAGCAATTCGAGGAGTTCAAGTCGGCGGGCGAGTCCTACAGCCGGACCGGCTTCAGTGCTCCGGCCCGCCAATCCCTGCGCGAGATTCTAATCCAGCGCCAGCAGATCTTGCTGCAGGCAGTCGCAGCCGGCCGCAAGCTCGAGCCCGCCATGGTCTCGGCTGCCTTCAACCGCGGCCTCTACAGCTCGGACTCTCTGCTCGAGCTCGGCTTCATCGACGCCATCCGCTCCGAAGGCAGCGTCCGCGATCACCTCCTGACCCGGGAGTCCGAGCAGGACAGCAGCAAAAAGATTCCCCTGATCTCGATGGCCCACTATGCCCGCAGCGCGGACAAGAGCGGCCAGGAGGTCGTTCAGGGCAAGCAGATCGCCCTCATCTATGCCTCCGGCGTGATCATGCCGGGCGAAGACGAAATGATCCCCCTGCTTGACGAGGCGACCATCGCCTCGCGCAAATTCGTGCGCTATATCCGTCAGGCGCGCGACGACAAACGCATCAAGGCCATCATCCTGCGCATCGACAGCCCCGGCGGGTCGGTGATGGCCTCCGACGAGATCTGGGAAGAAATCGGGCGTGCCAGGAAAATCAAACCGGTCTACGCCTCGATGAGCGACGTGGCAGCCTCGGGGGGATATTACATCGCCATGGCCTGCGATACCCTCATCGCCCACCCGGCCAGCATCACCGGCTCCATCGGCGTGATCTCGACCATCCCCAATCTCAGCGGGGCCCTGAAGAAAATCGGCGCCCACACCGATTCCCTCAAGACAGCAGAGGGGGCCCTCTTTCTCAATCCACTCTATCCCTTCACGGAGAAGGACAAGAAGAAGTTTCGCCAGCTCTCCGCCAACATCTATCAGCGCTTCGTGCAGCGCGTCGCCGACAGCCGGGGCAAGTCCTTCGAGGAGGCGCGTCTGCTCGCCCGCGGGCGGGTCTGGACCGGTGAGGCCGCCTACACCCATGGTCTGGTCGACACCCTCGGCGGCCTGCGCACGGCCCTCGATCTGGCCAAACGCCGCATCGGCATCGGCGCGGATCAAAAGGTGCGGCTGCGCGTCTTCCCGCAGCCCCAGGAACCGTGGGATCTCTTTAAAAAGCTTTTCGAACAGCTGAGCAACCAGAACAGCAGCAGGAGCCGGCTCGAGGCGGCCACCCTCGCCTCCACTCTGCCCGCCTGGCCTCTCCTGCCCGAGCAGGTCCGCAGCCAGCTCGAATACCTGGCGCTTCTTCACCGGCTCGGCGAGAGGGAACGGATTCTCGCCGCCATGCCGTCGATTGCGCCCCTTGCCGTAAAATAAGCGCCCGGCCCGGCAGAGCGCGTCGCGCGCGAAATATCCACCGCCGCATTTTGTTATTATCATAACAGAATGCGGCGTTTTTATTACAGCAGAGGTCAAATCAGTATGGAAAAGATTCAGGTTCCGATCGAGGGGATGACCTGCGCAGGCTGTGCGGCGCGGGTTGAAAAAAGACTGAAGAGCCTGCCCGGCCTCAGTGAGGTTGCCGTTAATATCGCCACCGGCAAGGCCACCTTCACCCTCTCCGGTGAGGGGACTGGGCTTGCGGAGGCGGCCGCAGCCGTGGCCGATGCGGGCTACAAAATGGTGCTGCCCGCGCCGGCAGCTGCACCCCTCTCCGCGGATGCCCCGCGCGAGCGCGACGAGACCGGCGAATCCCTCCGCCGCGACCTGCGCACCGCCCTCCTCTTTGCCGTACCGGTCTTTCTCATCAGCATGGGGATGGAGCTGCCCTTTTTCCAGCGCCGCTGGCCCCTCTCCCACGAGACCACAGCTGTACTTCTCTTTCTTCTCACCACACCGGTGATGTTTCTGCCGGGGGCCCGCTTTTTCAAAATCTTCTGGCGCAACCTGCGCCATTTCACCGCGGACATGAACAGCCTGGTGGCCGTCGGCACCGGCGCGGCCTACGGTTACAGCACCCTGGCCGCTCTCTTTCCCCAGCTTTTCGGCGGCAGCGCGGTGGGCCATATTTACTTCGACTCGGCCGCGGTGATCATCACCCTGATTCTGCTCGGCCGCTGGCTGGAACACCGGGCGAAGCAGCGGACCGGCGAATCGATCAGGGCCCTGCTGGCGCTGCAGCCGCAGAATGCGGCCGTCCGCCGCGGGGGGGTGATCGTGGAGATTCCCCTCGGCGATGTGATCCCCGGTGATCGGGTCGTGGTCAGGCCCGGTGAAAAGATCGCTGCGGACGGTCTGATCGTCGCTGGCGCCTCCGCCGTCGACGAGGCCATGATCACCGGCGAAAGCCTGCCGGTGGATAAAAAGCCGGGCGACCGTGTGACCGGGGGCACGCTCAACACCACCGGCGCCCTGGAATTCACCGTCACCGCTGCGGGCGGAGATACCGTGCTGGCAAGGATCATCCGCCTCGTCGAGGAGGCCCAGGGCTCCAAAGCACCCATCCAGAGGCTGGCCGACCGCATCGCAGCGGTTTTCGTCCCAGTCGTCGTCCTCATCGCCCTGCTGACCCTTGCCGCCTGGATGATTATCGCCGGGGCCTCGCTGGATCGGGCTCTCGTCCCCTTCGTCGCCGTCCTCATCATCGCCTGCCCCTGCGCCCTGGGCTTGGCCACCCCGGCGGCAATTGTGGTCGGCACCGGGGCGGGAGCGCGCCAGGGCATATTGATCAAAAACGGGGAGAGTCTGGAGACCGCCCATAAAATCGATACCCTGCTCATCGACAAGACCGGGACCATCACCCGCGGGGTGCCGGAGCTGAGCGCAGTGGCGGCCGGAAACCTCACCGAGTATGAGCTGCTGCGACTGGCGGCCTCGGTCGAGCAGATGTCGGAGCATCCCCTCGCCCGGGCGGTGGCCGCAGCCGCGCAGGAGCGCGGCATCTCCCTCATGCCCTGCGAGGAGTTTATAAGCCATACCGGGGCCGGGGTCAGCGGCCGGATCGGCGGTCGGCTGGTCCGCATCGGCCGCGAAGAGTTCATGGCCACCGGGGGAATTGAGCGCTCGGCCTGGCGTGAGAGAGCGGAACGCTGGTCGGGAGAAGGCAAGAGCCTGCTCTATGTGGCGATTGACGGGCGGATTGAGGGGCTGCTCGCGGTCGCCGACACCATCCGGCCAGAATCGGCCGGGGCCATCCAGGCCCTGCGCCGGCGCGGCATCCGCGTGGTGATGCTCACCGGCGACCATCCGGCGGCGGCTGCAGCCATCGCCGCCGAGGCCGGTGTGGACGATTTTATTGCCGGCGTGCACCCCGAGGAAAAGGCAGAAATCGTCAGCCGTGAGCAGCGGGCCGGCCGCGTTGTCGCCATGGTGGGTGACGGCATCAACGACGCTCCGGCCCTGGCCCGCGCTGACATCGGCATCGCCATCGGCGGCGGCGCCGATGTCGCAGTCGAATCGGCCGCCATCACCCTGCTTGGCGGCGACCTCAGCCGGGTGGTCAAAGCCATCGACCTCTCACGGCGCACCCTGCGCACCATCAAACAGAATCTCTTCTGGGCCTTCATCTACAACATCGTCGGCATCCCCCTCGCCGCCCTGGGACTGCTCAATCCGATGGTGGCCGCGCTGGCCATGTCCTTCAGCTCGGTCTCAGTGCTGGCCAACTCCTTGCGGCTGCGTTTCGAGCCCGGCCTCTCCGGCGCAAAAAAGGAGAGCGCTGCGAAAAAAGAGTAGCTTTTTATCTAAATTGCCCTTATTTTTCATGCTATGAAGAAGAAAAGGCCGGGGAGCGGGGCGGCGCTGTGACGGCTGGAGAGGCCCGGCTGACAAAGGACTAGAGAAAGGAGCTCCTATGCTCAAGGGACACCCCAAGGGTTTGCTGGTTGCCTTTTTTGCCAACATGGGTGAGCGTTTCGGTTTTTACACCATGGTGGCCATCTTCATCCTCTTTCTGCAGGCCAAATATGGCATGAACGCCGCCGCGGCCAGCCAGGTCTACGGCATCTTTATGTTCTTCGTCTACTTCTTCCCCCTTCTGGGCGGCATCATCGCCGACCGGGTGTTGGGTTTCAGCAAGACCATCAGTATAGGCCTGGTAGTGATGTTCGTCGGCTATATGATGCTGGCAATCCCATCGCCCATGAACCAGGGTTTCGGTCTGGTCGTCTCCGCCCTGGCGGTTATTGCCCTCGGCACCGGGCTCTTCAAGGGCAACCTCCAGGCCCTGGTGGGCAAGATGTATGAACCTCCCGAGTACGCCGCCAAGCGCGACCGCGCCTTCAGCATCTTTTACATGGGCATCAATGTCGGCGCCATGCTGGCCCCCACCGCCGCCGAGATGATCAGCAACTGGATCCTGGCTAAAAAATCCTTCTTCTATGACGCCCATATCCCGGCCCTCGCCAACCAGTTCCTCAATGGCGAACTCAAGGACCCCGGCCACTATCTCTCCATCGCCCAGGCCCAGGATGCCAGCGTCACCCTCTCGACCCTGGGCAACTTTTCCCAGGCTTACATCAACCAGCTCAGCCAGTCCTATCATTACGCCTTCAGCATCGCCTGCTTCAGCCTGATCATCTCGATGCTGATCTTCTGGCTCTTCCGCAAATACTACAAGGATGCGGACTATATGGTCGGCAGCCAGTCCAAACAGGCCCAGCCCGCCCATGTGGAGACCCTGACGCCCACGCAGACGCGCGACCGTCTCATCGCCCTGGGCCTGGTCTATTTCGTGGTCATCTTTTTCTGGATGTCCTTTCACCAGAACGGTGTGACCATGACCTACTTTGCGCGCGACTATACCCAGCCCAGCGTCGGCAAATTCACCAACCTCTGGTTCGATCTCTTCGGCCTGCTGCCAATCTTTTTCGCGGCTATCGGCGGTTATTTTACCCTCCGCAAGAGCAGCTCACCAAAGCTGCGCATCGGCGGCCTGGTCGGGGCGGTCTTCTTCCTCATCCTGGCCTGGCTGCGCTACCGCAGCTATGGCGAGGTCAATCCCTTCACGCCGCAAAAGTTTCAGCATTTCAATCCCTTCTTCATCGTCGCCCTTACCCCGGTAGTGGTGGCCATCTTTTCCTGGCTCAACACCCGCGGCAAGGATCCCTCGGCCCCGCGCAAGATCGGCATCGGCATGCTGATCACCGCCGCCGGCTTTCTCATCCTCGTGTTGAGTTCGATCGGCCTGCCCAGCCCGAAGGAGCTCTCCGGCCAGGTGGCGCCGGCCGCATCCCTGGTCAGCCCCTACTGGCTGATCAGCACCTATCTGACCCTGACCATCGCCGAGCTCTTCCTCAGCCCGATGGGGATCTCTTTTGTGGCCAAGGTGGCGCCGCCCAAGTACAAGGGCTTGATGCAGGGAGGGTGGTTCGCCGCCACCGCCCTCGGCAACTATCTGCTCTCGGTCATCGGCTATTTCTGGATGCGGGTGCCCCTCTGGGCGCTGTGGACCATCCTCGTCGTCTGCTGCCTGCTCTCCGCGACCTTCATCTTCTCGGTTATGAAGCGCCTCGAACGCGCCACCCAAAGCTGAACCGGCCTCCTGCTTCTGCGGCGCCCACCGCGGCGCCGCAGAAGTGCCGGAGGGACCTGCCATGATCATGCCACTTTACCTCGACGACGATATCGCGGCTTTTGACAAGCCCGCGGGTTTGGCCACCATTCCTGAACGTCTCCCCTCCGCAGACTCTTTGCTCAGGGCAGCGGAGGCCGCCCTCGACCAGCGGCTCTTCATCGTCCACCGGCTCGACAAGGAGGTCAGCGGAGTGGTCCTCTTTGCGCGCCATGCCGGGGCGCACCGCCATCTCAACAACCTCTTCGCCGGACGCGAGGTGGCCAAACGCTACCTGCTCCTGGCCCTGGGAGAGTTCGAGGCCGCGGAGGGGGTTATCGAGGCCCCGATCCGACAGTTCGGCTCGGGCAGAATGGGCGTCGACCACCTGCAGGGCAAGCCCTCCTCCACCTCCTACACCCGCCTCAAGTGCTATGAAGGCACCACCCTGATCCGGGCCTTTCCCCGCACCGGCCGCCGCCATCAGCTCCGCGTCCACTTTTACAGCATCGGCCACCCCATCGCCGGCGACAGCCGCTACGGCGACAAGGCGCTCCAGGCCATTTGGCCGCGCCTGATGCTCCACGCCGAAGGCATTGAATTCTTGAGCCCGGCGGGAGAAATGGTGAGCCTCCATGCGGCGCCGCCCTCCTCCTTCATGGAGCTGCTGGCCGGGCTTGCAGAGGCTTAAACCGACGCCACGCCACGGAGGTAATCATGGAAAAGCTGCGCATCGGCACCTGCAGCTGGAAATACCCCTCCTGGGAGGGACTGGTCTACTCCGCTCCGGGGGGTATTGATTATCTGCACGAATACGCCCAACGCTATCCCACCGTCGAGATCGACCAGTGGTTCTGGTCGCTCTTCGAAAACAAGGTGGTTCTGCCCAAGGCGGCTGATGTCGAGAACTACCTCAGGGCCGTGCCCGCGGACTTTAGCTTTACGGTCAAGGCCCCCAACAGCGTCACCCTCACCCATCCCTATGGCAAGGTGCAGGGGGCAGCACCGGCCGCCAATCCCTTCTTCCTCTCGCCGGTGGTGATGGGCGACTTTCTCGCTCGCATCGAACCCCTGCGGGAGCGGATCGCCCTGCTTTTCTTCCAGTTCGAATATCTCAACCGCCAGAAGATGGCTTCGCAGGGGGAGTTTCAGCAGCGCATGCTGGAGTTCAGGCGCCGGCTTCCCGCAGATCTACCCTGCGGACTGGAGATCCGCAACAGCGGCTGGCTCAACCCTGCCTTTTTCGACTTTCTCCTCGCCGCTGAACTGCGGCCGGTGCTCATCCAGGGCTACTGGATGCCCCCGGTGACCCAGGTCTATGCCCGGCACCGGGAGCAGCTCCTCCGCCATCCCCTGCTGATGCTGCGCCTGATGGGCAGCGACCGCCAGGGGATCGAGCGCGACGCCGGCGGCTCCTGGGACCGTATCCTATGGTCGAAAGAGGAGGAGCTGCCCGCCATCGCCGCCATGATCCGGGAGATCCTCTCCGCCGGGGTTGAGATCTATGTCAATATCAACAATCATTATGAGGGTTCAGCGCCGCGCACCATCGCGAGGCTGCAGGCGCTTCTGGAGGAGGCAAATTAGAGGTTGCGAAAAAGCGCGAATTTGGCTAATTTTACACATCTTGAACAACCCGGAAGGATAAAATGAAAAGATACCACTGGTTGAGCTTTCTGTTCGTTATCACCCTCGGGGCCTGTGACAAGGACTCGGTCTCGGCCGACAACAAGCCACCGGAAAAACCCGAGGGCTGGCAGCTGGTCTGGTCCGATGAATTTTCCGTCAATGGCTTGCCCGATCCCCTCAAATGGGGGTACCAGACCGGCGGCAGCGGCTGGGGAAACGACGAGAAGCAGTATTATTACGCCGATCGCGCCGAGAACGCCCGGGTCGAGAATGGCATGCTCATCATCGAGGCACGCCGGGATAACTTTGAGGGCCACACCTACACCTCAGCGCGCATGGTCACCAGAGGCAAGGGCGACTGGACCTATGGCCGCTTCGAAATCCGTGCCAAGCTTCCGGCCGGCCGCGGCACCTGGCCCGCCATCTGGATGATGCCCACCGAATCGACCTACGGCAGCGGCGGCTGGCCCGACAACGGCGAGATCGATATCATGGAACATGTCGGCTACAACATGGGGACCGTCCATGCCTCCATCCACTCCAAAATGTACTATCATAAAATCGGCACCCAGAAAACCGCCACCACCAGGGTCAATGACGTCTCCCTCAAGTTTCACAATTACATCCTCGAATGGGATGCGAACGAAATCAGGGCCTGGGTCGACACCACCCGCTATTTCACCACCCCCAACGAGGGCAAGGGCTGGGAATACTGGCCCTTCGACAAGGATTTCTACCTCATCCTCAACATTGCCGTCGGCGGCAGCTGGGGGGGAGCGCAGGGCATCGATGACACCATCTTCCCCCAGCAGATGGTCATCGACTATGTCCGCGTCTACCAAAAGGAGCAATAGGCTCCCCTCCGGGAGAGCCTGGACACCCAACTGTACAAGGTGGAGGCTATGAAATCACTCGGCAGGTGTTTTATATTGCTGATTCTTCTCGGCCAGACCCTGGTGCCAATTCCCGCCCTGGCGGACAAGGCCAGCGAACAGAAACAGCGAAATGCGGATGTCGCCACTCCGGACGCCCTGGTGCGCGCGGCCTATGAGTCGATCTCGGGCCCGGCCGGCCGCAATCGCAACTGGGACCGCATGCGCAACCTCTGGCTGGGCAGCGCCCGGATTATCCTCTCTTCGAACAACTATGAGGGAGATGCTATATATGAGGTCATGACCCTCGAGGGCTTTATCGAGCGGGTCTCCGATTGGTACAAGCAGGAGGGATTCTACGCGCGCGAGATCGCCTCGACCACCCAGCGCTTCGGTAATATCGCCCAGGTCTGGAGCACCTTTGAGATACGCAGGGGATCATCCACCAGTCCGGTTGTCTATCGCGGTATCAACAGCTGGTCGATGGTCATCAATAAGGGCCGCTGGTGGATTTCGCAGCTCAACTACGACTTTGAAAGCAGCCGAACTCCCATCCCGGAGCGTTATCTCAAGCAGCCATGAGCGATCACCCCTCCTATCACATGACGCCGGAGGAGTTCCGCCGGCTCGGCTACCGTCTCATCGACTGGATCGCCGACTATGAGCAGCGGGTCGCCGACCTGCCGGTCCTGTCGCGCGCCGAACCCGGCAGCATCCGCGCCCAGCTCCCCGCCGCACCGCCCGAACAGGGCGAAGCCCTCGACCGGGTCTTTGAGGATCTCGAGCGGATCATCCTCCCCGGCATAACCCACTGGCAATCCCCCAACTTTTTCGCCTATTTCCCGGCCAACACCTCCGGCCCCTCCATCCTCGGCGACCTGCTCTGCTCAGGCCTCGGCGTTCAGGGCATGCTCTGGGCCACCAGCCCCGCCTGTACCGAACTGGAAACCCATCTGCTGGACTGGATGGCTGAGCTGCTCGCCCTCCCCGCGGAATTCAGGTCTGCGGGCGCCGGCGGCGGGGTGATTCAGGACTCTGCCTCGGGCGCAGCCCTCTGCGCCATCATCGCCGCCCGCGAACGCAAGACCGGACTGGTCAGCAACGAGTCAGGCTGCGACGGCCGCCTGACCGCCTACGCCTCGACCGAAGCCCACTCCTCAATCGAAAAGGCGATCAAAATCGCCGGCATCGGCCGCAAAAACCTGCGCCTCATTCCGGTCGACGAGCGCTCCGCCATGCGCACCGGGGAACTCGAAACCGCCATCCGCACTGATATCGCAGCCGGCCGCCTCCCCTTCTTTGTGAGCGCCACTATCGGCACCACCGCCGCCAACGGCCTCGATCCCCTCCCCGAAATCGGCCGCATCGCCTCCCAAAACGGGCTCTGGTTTCATGTCGACGGGGCGATGAGCGGCACCGCCGCCCTCTGCCCCGAATTCCGCTATATCCAGGAGGGACTGGAGTTCGCCGACAGCTACTGCACCAATCCGCACAAGTGGATGTTCACCAATTTTGACTGCGACTGCATGTTCGTCCGCGACCGTAGCGCCCTCATCCGCGCCCTGTCCATTCTGCCGGAATATCTGCGCAACCGGGCGACCGAGTCGGGCGCTGTGATCGATTACCGCGACTGGCAGATTCCGCTCGGCCGCCGCTTCCGCAGCCTCAAGCTCTGGTTCGTCTTGCGCCACTACGGCCGGGAGGGACTGCAGTACCACATCCGCCGCCATGTCGCACTGGCCCAGGAGTTCGCCGGCTGGGTCACCGCCCATCCCGATTTCGAACTCGCCCTCCCGCCGCCGCTCAATCTGGTCTGCTTCCGCCACCGCGGCGGTGAGGCCGCCAACCAGGCCATCCTCGATGGGATCAACCGCAGCGGCAAGGCCTATCTCTCCCACGCCCGCCTGGCGGGCCAGCTGACCCTGCGCCTCTGCGTCGGCCAGACCCGCACCGAAGCCGAACATGTGAAGGCGGTCTGGCAGTTGATCCAGCAAGCCGCCGCAGCATGGCAAAAAACTCCTTCACCCAAAAGCAGAGGAAAATAATGACGTCCGTCCAAACGCAGGAGATGCGCACCTTCCCGGGCAAGGGTGGTCTGCCCATGCTGGAGATCGAAAACAGGGCCGCCAAAGCACTGATCAGCCTTTACGGCGGACAGGTGCTCTCCTGGCAGCCCCTGGGTGAAGAACAGGTGCTCTTTATCAGCGCAAAGAGCTGGTTCGAGGCGGGCAAGGCCATCCGCGGAGGAGTCCCGGTCTGCTGGCCCTGGTTCGGCCCCCACCCCTCCGGCGGTGGGCTGCCGATGCACGGCTTCGCCCGCCTCCAGGAATGGCGTCTCCAGCATGTGACCTCCACCCAGGCCAACGAAACCAGCGCCGTGCTGGAACTCGAGGATTCTCCCGCCACCCTCGCCCTCTGGCCGTACCCCTTCCAGCTTCGCCTCCAGGTCGACGTCGGCGCCCATCTCCGCATCGCCCTGACCATGACCAACCGCGACACAGAGGAGGTCGAGATCACCGCAGCCCTTCATTCCTATTTCCAGCTCGGGGAGGCGGAACTGGTACACATCACGGGGCTGGACGACACCTTTTACATCGACACCCTCCAGCAGGAGCGCACCACCCTGCAGCAGGGGCAGATCAGGATTGACCGGGAGATCAACCGCATCTATCTCGAAACCGGCAGCAGCTGCACCATTTATGATCCGGTGCTGGCACGGCAGATTGTGGTTAAGAAGGAGGGCAGCCGCTCAACCGTGGTCTGGAATCCGTGGCAGGAGCGCAGCCGCGCCTTCCAGGACCTGGGCGGGGAGGAGTACAAGAGATTTGTCTGCATCGAAGCCGGGAATGTGCGTCAGGATCGCATCGTGCTCGCGCCCGCTGCCAGCCATACCCTGGCGACGGAATTCACCCTCATCCATTAGCCTGGAGTGCAACGAGAGCAGGATAACCTCCATTTTATGCTTGCATTTTTGATTTATTATTTCTATTTTAATCAGCTTGGTAGGAAAATATTTAATACAGCATAAATGAGCAGGAGTTTTTCCAATGTCGAGAAAATGTGATATATGCGGCAAGGGCCCGCTAGTCGGCAACAATGTCAGCCACGCCCACAACCTGACCAAGACGCGCTGGATGCCCAACATACGCAAAATGCGCATCGTCGAAAAGGGCGTGACGCGTA
>Ga0302250_1001001_pt1 | contig 23162 bp, 8 predicted proteins | sample AAG_RA_Asp_MG_FD_193536 | JGI IMG/M metagenome (GOLD analysis project Ga0302250, IMG submission 193536) | Enriched activated sludge microbial communities from anaerobic digester in WTTP, New Holstein, Wisconsin, United States - AAG_RA_Asp | ecosystem: Engineered > Bioreactor > Anaerobic >... | reverse complement strand
AAAAGCAGATTTACTGATGCTTGGCAAAAATACAAGAGTCCCTATTATCGGCTGGTTTTTATCTTTCTTGAATGATGTATTTGAAAGTTCATTTTTTGGCCAGATTATAAGAGTTAGCTTAATTGTAACGGCAGTCTGGGCTATTTTGTCATTCAGTTGGTTGATTTTTGTAGGCTGTTTAGTAGCAATACTTTTTATAGAATTTTTGCCTAGTATTACAAGGCTTGCTGGGTGGTTAAAAGCAAGGCGAATTTTTGCAAGAACCAATTTGTTGGATGTAGAAAATACAATAACAATAGAGCAGATACGAACCTTGCAGAATGAAATACTTGTTACAAGCGATCGCTTAGCATTGCTTCAGGAAACATTTATGAATAATCCTCGGCTTTTTGCGTATAACTACGCTATGTGGGTGAGAAATGTTGGTAATTTTACCAATTTAGTTTTTGTAAATCTTGATAGATTAACAAGTAAGATACCAATAATAGGCGGTCCACTGAATAAATTAACAAAAATTCTGCATAGGCATACTATTTTCTTTATAGGTTTTCTTGCCGTATTTAGAGAATTTCTCGGCTCTATGATTTTTAGAAATCTTCTTAGCTACAGGTATGATTCAAATGTGGGTAAGGGGCTTTTTGGTTTGTATGTTACTCTGCTTGGCGATGTAAGCGTTAGAAACTATGTCTTCCATGTTTGGGGCAGATGGCTGCAGGGACATTTGCATATTCAGATGGCTTCTTATCTTGGCAATACTCCTTTCCATAGTGACTTCATATTTGATGCAAACGGCGATCCTATTCAGAGGGTCTGGAATTTATACGCCGAGAAAAATCCAGGCGGTCTGGCAGAGCTTTTAGCGAACCCAGAAACTTCAGAAGTTATAAGAAGCTGGTGGGGACTTCGCGCTATTTCAGATTATAGTTATTTTCCAATTTCACGTTCCCCAAAAATTACGGATATTGAATATCTAGGATTTTTGGATGATTTGCAGGAAAGAGAAGTTATAGAAAGAGATACCCTGCTTTATCGCATACCTCTTGCCACAGGCGATACAGGGGGCGATATGCATGATCAGGACTCAAGTTATTATCAGTTGAGAATATCACCCGGCGGAGGAGTCGGCTATCTTATTGTAAACCAAAGAGTGTACAGAATTTCTGGTAACAAGATATCAACAAAAAGTTTAGCCCTAAAAGCAACAGCTCTTTCTATGATTCTTCAGGTTATATGCGGAGATTTTAATTCTTATAAACCAGCTACAAAACCGCAGGTGAGTGCATATTTAAGAGAGCGCAATATAGAAGAGCCCCTTATAACTCATGTTACTCCAGGCCAGCAAGAAGTAGAGCAAGGGACAGTGGAGATGGCTCCTGGAACAAATGTTACAGTACCTCGAGCTTTAGTAATTTATCGTTTTGCGCCCAATGATGTTGTTGAAAACGGCAACCCGCTTTTCGGAACTCTTGTTTTTGCCCAGGATATAGCCAATGACTTGGCGCAAGGACATGAACAGCACCTCAGCGAAATATATACACGTTTAGGATTAAGTCCTCATGTCGGTGCCGCTGCCAATACTGAATATGCTTTAAGAAATGTTATGGAGCAGATGAACAATGAGGTATTGCTTAATCAAACTTTGGGTTATGTTGATAGAGGGACATTTGGTTTGGCAGATCAAGCAGTTGAAAGATTGTTAAATGCAAATGCCCCTGTTAGTTTAATGGGTATTTTCGGAGCCGCTACTTTAGCAGATTTACAAACAAGATCAGGGCTGGATTTAAGAGGAATTTTATCATTGTCTTGGTATACGGAAAATCCTGTTTACAGAAATAATGTTTATCAATGGATTTCGTTTAATATAGGGACTAATGATTTTGAACAAAGAAATATTTCAGAAAGTGATTTGGACGCTCAGGGTATTATTACAAGAATTCCAGATGAAGGTATAAGACGGCAACTACAAGATGCTATAGTTCAGGCGAAACCGAGTGAATTTGAAATTCTCACAGGAAACATATTGTCTGCTAATTCATTATATAGTGTTTATGGGGTAACCAGCGCTACATGCAGATTTTTTAATAGAGTAAAAACCTTAACAGAAATAAGAAATTTTGGAAACATTTTTAGACATCAATATGAGATAGATCGTCCAAAAACAGGCCGTTTGCAAAATAGTTTTGGCTCACACATAACCAACTCACTGCGCGGTTATAGAACAGCCAGAGCGGCCGGAGACGCATCCTCTATAAATGCTATGTTTGAAGCAAATGTTTATTTTGCTGTTGCAAACGAAATTTTACCGGCTCTAGCAAACAGTATGCAAAGCGTAAATGCTTCTTTCGCAGATGCTTTAAGGATAATAGCAATGGCTTATTATGCTTTTGATTCTATGGGTGCGATGGGTGTCAACTATCTTATGACTGGCGATGATACCGCGGAAAGAGCGACGAGAAATTACGAATTTATAAATAACTATATAGCAGCTGCCAATGTAACCACATTCAATAATTTACTGCGTGATGCAGTATTAAACGGCCTAGGCCAAAGAGAAGCGGTAGAGGAAGTATTTCCTGCTAACAGAGTTATCGGAAATTATCCGAGAGCAACTTTTGCCTCTGATGTTGACGGGATAGACCAGCAGGTTGAAGAACAGCTGGAACAAAATAGACGAAATGCTATGGTAGACATACAGCGCGAAAGAGGCCCGCAAGATATAACTATTGATATTGATGGTCATAGCGTTACTGTACAAATACCGCAAGGCGAACTTGGTTTCTATCAAGAACAAAGAACAAAAGATATCGTGAAAGCAAGAGCCATTGGAGAGCCTGCCGCTGCAAGTTTAATAGGCGGCTTAAGAACACCTTTGCTATTTTCTTATTTTGCGCACTATAATCCGCAAAAAATAAAGAACCAGGTTGAGACAGAGGTAACAAGGACATTAGAAGAATATAATGCTGCAACACGTTCAATGACTGATCGCGACAGCCAAACAAGAGAACTTATTAGTCAAATATCTCTAAGAGACCCAGACGTACCTTATCCAGATGGAGCTAATTTAGGTGATTTAACATTCCAGCAATATTTATTGGAAGTTATGGAAAGAAACGGGTTGCATTTGGGGTTGCAGCGAGCGGATTTAACTCTTCCATCACAAAACATTGAAGACGTTGCCACTATTACACTTTTTGATTGTATTATGCAAATATATCTCGATTATTTACGCGTGAGAGGCGGAGTGGATATAGATGATTTAAGAACAAATAATCCGCAAATTTTGGATTGCTATTTAATAACAAGAGTTGATAACGTATTACAAATATTACAAAATTATTTGTCGGTTCCCGAAGCATTTAGTAATGTGCCAATAAACAATGAGGCGCGAGAACAGCTATTTTGCATTTTCGCAGTGTTATATAACTTTAATAATTATATCGCATCACGTATATACGAAGGAGCGATGCAAGATTTAGCCGTCGGAAGCTGGGTCGCCGGTGAAACGTATATGGGTTCGTATTCGCTGGATGTATTGCGCGGAGGAGATGTTAACCTTGAAGAAAACAGGCCTGATCTACAACTTAGTCTTGATGTTGCATCATCGCTTTTAGGTCCTTTAGGTTTAGAAATTCCAGTACCTGAAGGTAAACAACGAGATCCTCGTCCTTGGAGGCAAGGCAGATCGTGGTTATATATGGTTCCTGGTGTTGGTAGTGGGAGGCATAAACCTGCCAGAGTTCCTGCAGAACCGACAGTTTCAGCTGATTTCCATAGTGTATTCGTAAATAATTTAGTAAATGCTATTAATGCTGAATGCAAAAGAGAGGGTGCTTTTGCAGATTGTATAACTTTTTGCTCTCAGGATGCAGCGGGCAATGCTATTTTACCTTCAATGGAAAACACAGGCCAACCAATAGAAATTTATATTGCTGGTCTTGCCGGAAGAATCCACAGTGACGACAGAGCAAATAAAGAAAGAAGAATAGCGCGGGCGCTTAGAGAACAATATCCTTTCTTAAGCAATCGTACTATAAATGTCCATATCATAGAAATCCCCATTATCCCTGACGTTACTACAACAGAAAAGCCACTTGCTGTGCTTGAGAGACAAATTAATGCGAATCCATCTTCGCCATTGGCGCAAAGCATAAGACATGGATATTTTATTATGAGAACCACAGGCCTTGAAGCATTCTTATTTGACCAGAATGGAGCAAGAGCAAATACTGATTTATCTACCTGGATGACAAGAAATTCAAGACTTGAATTCAACACGGACAATCTTATGAATGCGCTAGCCGAGCTATCGCACGGTTCAATAGACCAGATAAATCATTGGCTGAATATAGCTTTACAAAGAGATGCAACAACAGGTAACCCTACGCCTTTGGCCAGTGCGGCGATACAGGCTCTTATTGAACATAGACGCGGTAGAATAGTTGCTTTATATGGCGAGGAATTTCTCAATGAGTTGGAAGAAAGAGGTTTATTTACTACTAATGTATTAACGTTACAAAACGAACTACAAGCACTAATTTCAGAGACAGGCGGTTTAAGCCAGGCGACTACCAGTTCCGGCAGGGTTGAATTTCTAAATCCGGAAGCCGAAAGTAATTTAAGAAGTTTAACAAACAGTATGATTCGCGCTTTTGCAAGACCGCAAAATTTCACAACTCAGGAAATAAACGAAGCGCTTACAGCCGATTTAGACTCTGTAGTGCAATTTTTACAAACAACCTTGAATAATACTGAACCGGGTTCTCCGCTGAATGGTATTTTATCAGCCATAACACCTATTGATATTCTGAATACTTTGGACCATATAAGAGCTCATTTATTAACCGATGACGGCACGCCTCTTGAAATAATGGAAAACTTATATAATGCGGATATTGCAGCCGGCAATCAAAGACGTGCGGTTATAATTCAGATTTTTGTGGGATATATACAAAGTAATATTTTCAACAACCCGCATGCTATGTGGAATATGTACAGTAATGATATAAAAATATTGCTTAATTTGTTCAGCCCTATTCCGCAGATGCATCATTTTGGTTTTTATGATACATCGCAATATTGGCTTACATTTGCTCCGATTATATTCTTCCCGGGTAAATCAATTTTCAGAGCGCCTATATTGCCAAGGCCTTTTAATGACACAAAACTTGAAGTACAACCTAGCATGCTTCCTGTTTTGGGCGTAAGATTTCTTGCAGGTATGGCGCCGGAAGCCGCAGTGCTAAGCGGGATGAATAGAAGTCTTGAATCGCTTCCGAGCAAAGCGTTTAACGATTTAACAGAGGATACAGGCAAAAGCGAGCAGATGCTTTCTATGCAGGCCCTTGAGCCGATTACCCCGGGCCAGGGAACTGTTCTTAAAGCAGCGTTCCGTCTCTCAATGGAGCAAGAAGGCGCTATTAACAGACCTGTTTTAAGAGCTTTCGGACAACTTTTATATGAGAGGGGCATACAGGCTTCCTGCAATGATATGGAAAATAACCCAATAGATGGCGATGATGCAATCGCAGGTATTTTCCGCAATATACTTACTCTTCAAGCAGTTCAGAGAAATGGTGATGAGAGAATAACCGGAGGAGCGAGCGGTTATGGCTGGTTTAATTATATATTCTTCGGTGGAACTATGGCCCAGCTGCATGGAAGCCCGATAAGTTGTTTTAACCCGGGCATAGGCCTTGCGTATAGAGACGGAATAAAATATGACTTATTACGGCATGATTATCCCTATGATGATGCGCAGCAGCTTCTTAGATTGGTTAATGGCGATACACATAGCCGCTATGCAGTTGACCCGCAGCTTGTCTCGTCATTTGCGCATGCCTATTCACATGAAATTTTAAATAGAGCAGTTCTAATGGTAACAGCAAGAATTAATGCTGGACAAACCGGAGCAGAGCTTATTGCGCCTTTATCTTTTACTGAACAAGGTACTATGCCGGATGCAGAAATTACTTTGATAAACCGCTTACTTAATGAAGCAGGCCATTTTACGCTTGCGGCAAGAGCAAGCGAATTTTATACAAAGAAAGTTATGCCGTTTACGCAAAATAGAAATAATGTAAGAATGACGGATGAACAGTGGCGTGAAATAGGTCCGATTTATGACGCCCTGGGAATAAGAATTATTATTCCATCGCCAGCGTTTTACAATGCACAAAGCATATATCAGTATAACGAAGAAGGCAGGCACGATGAGCCCACAGGCATTACTTATGCGGACGCAGAAACACAATTAGAAGAATCGCGTTCTTTAACAGAGAGATTTTTTACAAGTTTATATAATATTGCTGGTAGAGCAAGCAGAATTTTTGAAACATCCGCTCAACTTAATCAAAGGCCGTTGCTTCGTAATTTATTATTGGCGGCAGATTTTATAATCCCTAATGTTGCTTTTATTTGGTCTCTTCCTGTCTTAGGCAGCTTAGCAGGTATTTTAGGTTTTACGTTTGGCGGCGCTTCATTTATTGTGCCACTGGTTGCCATTATTGCGGCTTTTGTGTTGATAGCAGGTCTTATCAGCGCCGCTATGCATTCAGATAGAGGTTCAACAGCAAGAACACTGTTCTTTACAGGGGCAGCTCTTGTTTTTGCAGGCCTTGTATTATTTGCGCCATTTGCAGTAATTTTAGTTTTATTAAATATGACAGGTAGATTCCGAGTTAGCAATTTACCTATGCTGTTCGCGTATACTTTATCAGCTATTAGAGTGGTTGCTTCTTTTACGGTTTTTACTTTAGGTAGATGGCTTATATGGAATCCTTTAATGGCAAATTTAAGATTTTTAAGAAATTGGTTAAGAAATTTAGGAGGGCCTCAAGAACCCGCGCCAATGTCGGTAGCACCAATCGTACCTCCTTTGCCAACAGTTCCGCCCACAGGAGCTACGTCAACGCCAACTCCTACTCATCCGCTGGCAGACGCATTTTTAGTAAATGGGTCAAATTTTCAAGCTGTAGCTGCAATTTTACACGCAGCCCTAAGCGACGCAGGAATACCTGATATAAGAATTATTTTTGTTGAACCAAGACTCGGCATAGCACCATTAACCCCAGGCTATAACAGGGAAACAGATACTTTAGAAGTTTCTTCTGATGTAATACGATCTTTATCTAACCAAGAAAGCGATCTATCAAGACTCAATATGCACATACAAAGTTTAATTAATCATTCTATCAGAAGACTTCAGGAAGAAAGGCCAGCATTTGAGGCAGAAATAGCGCCAGCTCCAACATCGACAGCAATGGGTTCTGTGGTGCCAATGGCCGATATAAGAGAAGCATTAGAAAGAGCCGGCATACCCATAACTAATATTGTTGTCGGCGGCTATGAAATTGATTTAATGCAACCTGCGTATAATCCTGAAACGAGGACTCTAACTATTTCAGGTCAGTTTACAAACGGGAATTTTACAAGAGATTTCTTTGATGAATTTGCAAGAAATGCACGGGATATTATTATTGCTGCAACAATAGCTTATGAAGGAGCGGCAAGAGCGAGTGAACCGTCGCTAACTCCTAGTTCACCAACGCTGACACCGACCCCGTCTCTGGATATGGCACCAACTCCCAAGACGCAGCACCTTACTGTAGACGGCCAGACAGTTGCAGTCGGTGATACGGTTTATTGGGTTGCCAGATCTATACAAGATAAACAAGAACACGGAGAATTTATAAGAAATATAACAGTTCAGACTATAGATTCGGTAAGCGGTAAAATAAACGTTGGTTTAGATAGTGAAAAAAGCATACAAGATGTTTGGAAAGACCGAGAACAGATGGCGCGAGAGTTCCACGAACCAATATCTATAGCCGGTTCTGCGTCTACGGATATGTTAGATGGTGCTGTTTCCCCGCAAGATATGCAACAAAAAGTAATAGATATTTTAAGAGACCGGCTTCAAGCCGAAGGTATTGCAGCCAATATTATTATCGGCGGGCCGGAAATAATACCAACTGAGCCGGTTTATGATTTGGCTACAAATACATTAACAATTTCTTCTCGTTTGCCAGAAGTGTTAAATAGATTTAGATATGCCAGCGATCAATTTAACTCTCGCATAGAACAAGTTCTCAGAAATGCCAGAGAAAGCGTAACAGCTGGAGTGGGTCCGGCAACACAACAACCGTCGCAAGCCGAAGTATTAACTCAAATTCTAGAAGCTATAAGTAGCGATCTAACGAGCCGTGGACTGTTGCAAGAAGTAACAAGAATAACAATTGGGCAGACAGCGAACAATTTAGATACTTTTGAATATAATCGGGAAACCAGGCAGGTTGTTATTAACGAAAGATATGTTGCAGAGCTTATAAACGCAGCTTCGAGTTTAAGGGCAGATATGATAGATGGACTTGCTTATGAAATAGGAGAAGCTATATCCCAAGGCCAGGAACCAATGGCCAAGAAAGCAGTTACCCCAACTACAATTGCTCTTAAAACAGGTTTTAATCTCGGCATAGCAGCTATCCTCATAGGAGTGCTGGCTTTCTTTGGTATGCCGATAAGCGTTGTTGCAATAGCATTTGTATTCGCGCTCTACACAGTATCTAACTTTCTCTATAACTCATCGGCAATGAGACTGTACACAAGAGCCCGTCCTGACGGAGCTAAGGTAGATATGACTAGTGATGAATTAACATCCAACATAAGAAGTATACTGAAAGAACAGCTAAGGGCGTTAGGCATAAGTGAAAATCGTTCAAATGATATAGTGAGTTTATTAGGAGGAATAGACATAAAAATAGGCACACCCAAAAAGAGTCCATGGGCAGAATATGACAGAGCCACAGACACACTTATAGTATCCGATAAAATAGCCAGGTCTTTAAATTCTGTAATAGCAGTATTATTAAGACACGAAGCAATTCACGTTATACTAAAACACCGTGCTCCACCTACATCTAAACTTGCGCGAATTGTTTTTCATCTATCAGGTATTTTAAGCCACCTTCCATTAATGGAAGAAATAATCGCCAATTTCTTTGAGGCGATATCTGTATTCAACTATTTACGCCAACAGCCCAAACCACAAAAAGTAGCAATTGTCCTAGGCACACGTCCTGAAATTATAAAACTCTCGCCCATAATAAAATATTGCAAGGCTTATGATATACCATTTGTCCTTATACATACAAATCAGCACTATTCAAAGAGCATGTCTGATAGTTTCTTTGAAACATTAGGTTTGCCAAAAGCAAAATATAATTTGCATTTTTCCGAACAATGTCCCGAAGAAAGAAGAAGCACGCAGGAAGGGGCAGTCAGTTGGATGGCAGAACAAATTGCTCCTATACTTGAAAAAGAAAAAGTGGGTGTCGTAATAGTTCAAGGCGATACAAATACAGTGTTAAGTGGTGCAAGAGCAGGCAAAAGAACAGGAGTAAAAGTTGCTCATGTTGAGGCTGGTCTGCGAAGCCACGATATGACAATGCCGGAGGAACGAAACAGAATCGAAACAGGAAGATATGCCACCTATCATTTTTGCCCTACAACTTTACAGATAGACGAACTCAGCTCTGAAAATCTTAGAACAGAAGATATAAACGGTCATATGTATGTTGTCGGAAACACTGTTGTTGATGCCGTAAACGCAGCGAGAGCATTAATAGAACAAGATAGAGAAGACGGGCAACATAAGCTTATTCCAGAAAATCTTTTCGAGCAATATGGTGTAACGCGCGGGAATTATTTCTTACTCACAACTCATAGGCCTGCAAATGTTGATAATAAAGAAACCTTGCAAAAACTTATTGCTGCTCTTGAAAACTTTTCGAGACAACACAACAATATGCCGATATTATTTCCAATTCATCCAAGAACTAAAAATAATCTTGCAAAATTTGGTATAACTCTCCCATCTTGTTTTATTGTTGTGGAACCGATAAGCGATTTCTTTACAATGGTTACGTTAGAAGAAAATGCCCGTCTTATATTTACTGATTCAGGCGGAATACAGGAAGAAGCGTGCGCGCTGAAGATTCCATGCGTTATTTTAAGAGCCAATACTGAAAGGCCCGAAGCAGTTACTGCGGGAGGCTCTGTTCTTGGTTTTGCCGACCAAAACAATATACAACCAGGCGAAATAGAAGCTGCGGCAGAAAGAATGTGGAACTTGCAAACGGTAGCCTGGCAGAATCCATTTGGCGAGGGTCATGCTGCCGAACTTATTATGGCAAAAATACTTGGCGACACATTAAATCCGCAAAGAGAAAGAGGCACTATTATAAACCAAGATTTTGCCTATCAGACACTCGGTCTTAATAGCGGCGTAAGCTTGCAGGATGTGGAAGCGCGTTATGCACAGTTACAAAGCGAAGGAAAAGCTGACAGATTTGTCCAAAGCGCATACGAATATCTAAAAGCCCGTTACGAAAGAATCCAAAGTGTCGATACAATTGGGTTGCATCTATTAGCAGGTCAGGGAACAAGAATGCAGTCTACCCCGAATAATCCTAAGCCTACAAGAATTTTAAATGGTAAGCCAATGGCGGAATATTTCTTGGATGCAGCTCAAGCAACAGATTTGCCTGTAATAGGCGTGGTGGGTTTTGGCGCTACAAAAGTTAGACAAGTCCTTGGCGATAGAAAAGTTGCTTTGTATGTTCAACAAGGCACAGAAGATGGAAGAGGCCAATTAGGCGTAGCGCACGCAATATTGCAAGCAGACAAAGTTTTAGAAAACTATCAAGGCGATGTCTTGCTTATATGCGGAGATTTGCCTGGTTTGACGCAGGAAACAATACAGAATTTAATGCAAGCCCATAGAGAATCAGGCGCAGCCTGCACATTCTATACGGTTATGTTAGACAACCCTCAAGGATATGGCAGAGTTATAAGGGATGAACAGGGCAGAGTGCAAAAAATTGTTTCGCAAAAAGAAATAGATGTTTTATTCAGATCTGGAATATTAGAAAATCAAATATTGGCAGCCAGGTATCAGCATACAAAAGAGTGCGAGATGGGAGTGCTAATATTTAACTGGCAGAAAATGAGGCCTGCCCTTCAACAATTAAGACAAATTGCAGAAGCGCAGGGAAAAGAAGATTATATGCCTGCCGCCATAGAAATACTTTCTCGCCAAGGAGAAACAATACATACAATAGAAGGCGATCTAAGAGATCTTGGCGGAGTCAACACATTTGAACAGCTTAAAGAAATGGAAGAATACATAAAAGAAAGAGATGCGCAAAGAGCGGCAGCCGGAGTTGCACAGATATCAGGAAAAATTTCAAGGAAAACAGCCGCTCAAATAACATTGGCGATACCGGCATCAGTAAGACAAAGCACTGAAGCGTATCAAAAACTTATTACGGTGCTTAATGGTTTTATAGATAGAATGTCTAACTTATTACCAGAAAGCATGCCGCAACAAGAAAAAGAAAGCACAATACAGAACGCAATATCGGTTGCTTTTACATCAGCGCGAATAGCAGCTTCAGATGTTGTTGGCAGTCTTGATATAAACGAGTTTGTTGAAATAGTTGAAACAATTGCTATGTTTGTCGCGTACAGCCTGCAGAACAAGGTTGATGCGTCGGAGACTATCGCAGCCCTGCCAGATCTTGCAAAAGAAATCAAGGGCGAAAGGTTTAAGGTTATTCTGAGTACTTGGCTTCCTGTATTTAATAATGGCATAAGCGCACATAGTTGTTTTATCGCTGCAGCAAAGGCTGCAAACACTTTTATGCTAAAAGACCCTAAAGACTTAACGCCGGTTGCATGGTTTGTTGGGACAGTTGTTAGATTAGTTACAAAAGCGCATGAATTAACAATCGATAGTTCACAAGTTGTCAAAATAGTAAATTTTGCATCTAAACAAGCTAGTGGTGATGCCGATAAGGGAATAGCAGCCTTAAAACAGTTTGAAGCGGAAGGACGCCTTACTGTTCTGACAGTACAACAGGAAGATTTAGTTATAATAATTAGAAAAGATGAAGGGGTATCTCAGGAAGCTACAAGAAAATTTGAAGAAAATATATCACAAAGAGGCGGAAAGGTCAAAATTGTATACCTTGAGCGTGGCGAAGATATAGGTACAGTTTTAGAAAGCGTATCGTCAGTGTCTGATGCAGGCAGAGTTGCCGTAATGGATTTACAGGCTAATGATCGAGATGCGCGCGGTCTTATAAGTGTACTGGATGCTTTTATACAGGAGTCTGAAGTAGAGACTTTTGTTATAGAATACCCTATGCTTGCTTCACTAACAAATGAAAATATAAGCCAAATGACTATAGATGAGGTTTTTGATACTGCCAATAGAATGATAGTACTCTGCCCGAGAATACATTCACTTTCGCTTGATAATATATTTGGTAGAGTGCCTGCAGCTAGCGTGGATGTGAATAGAGCCTTGGAAAGAATTTTAAAAATGACGCCTGTCCAAAGAAGTCAGGTAGTAGAAGGCGTAAGAACATTTTTTAATAATATGGATAAGCAAAACATTATAGGCAATGTGTTTTCCGCTGAAGAATTTTTACTATTGCATGATATAGGACAGCATGGGTTAACTCCTCAATTGCAAGGAGAGTTCTTGAATAGATGGACAAAGCTTTATGCAGACTTAGAATTTGCGATTCAGGTTCTGCAAGCAAAAGGCGATACGGCATCTATACAAATATTAAAAGAATTCAAAGCCCTTGTCATAAATTTAAGGAAAAGTGTGCTAGCTGGTTCAACTGATGTTCAAGCAGCTAAACAGAGCTTAATGGGTGATTTAGCTAACGCGCAGGCAAGTAACTGGAAGCTCAAAGCATTCCAAAAACAAGGTGAGAAATCAATAATAGTTAGTTCTGGTATAATTGAGACCGATCCGTTCTTGGCACAAACCGTAACAAATCAATCAAGAGCCAGAGGAGATGCAGCGCGAAGAGTTTCAAAAATGGTTCTGCCGATAGTTAATCCAAAAATTACAAGAGATAAAATACCGGCATATCTTATGGCACTTGGCATGGAAGGTGTTTTTGATTATGTAATTACTTATGATGAAATGAAAGCGAAAGCTCAGCAATTAGGTTTAGATATGGCGCAAAACATAACTCAAATAGTTCAAGCTATTGTACAAGAAAAATTTGGTGAACAATTTGCCAAAAATGCAGTTTTTATAGGCGGGACAACAGTGCTTCAGAATGATATAAGTCTTGCAGCACTTGCGACGGGCATCTTAGAAGGCGATGTTGACTCGGCTAATATAGCACTCTCAATACTCATTGCTAATGGCCAGATTCCGTCTGATGTTACAATTGATAAATTTAAAGAAATAAGCAATATGACCGAAGTTACCGGAATAAGAAGCGATTATATACGTCGTGTAAGACAAAGCATTAGAAGTATTGAAGAGTCGGTGTAACGCAGTTTATCCGCCTTCGCCAGTAGCAGCGTCTCGTAGAAGATAAGCTTCGGCGAGATGGCCTACTTCGCTGTGACGCTTTCGCTCACAGCTTCGTAGAGCCAGCCTATTACTACAAAGCTCAATCGTGAAAACGATTGAGCGAAGTAGAATGTCGCCCTCAACTTTAGAAGACAGACCTCGCCGAAGCAAAGCCCGCTTCGCTTGCGAAGCGAGGCGAGCGTAGGCGGGTAGAACATCAGGGCTCCATAGTTTATAGTGCAGAAGATAGAAAACAGAAAATTGTCATTGCGAGAAGCGAAGCGACGAAGCAATCTCAACATGAGATCGCTTCGTCAGTCACTTCGTTCTTTCCTCGCGATGACAGTTATTTCCTATTTTTTCAACTATAAACCATAAGCTATAAGCTAAGCTTTTTGACTTCTGTCTTCCGTCTTCTGAACTAAACAAATTATTTCTCATTTTATTAGTTTTTGGTATAATATACCCCTATGAGACAAGCTACACAATATATCAAGTTCACTATATTTTCTATTATATTTACCCTATTAATTCCCAGCACATATTTGTTTTCCCAAGAAAAAGACACAGAAGCAGGGCAGGCAATTCAAAATACCCAACCCAAAGAAGTCATAATAGATGATTTTGAAAAGGGACAGACAGAGGGTGTGTTTTATAAAAGAGAAACTTCATTAGGAACCTATCAAGGAACATGGGCAAAACGTCCAAGCTACACAATCATAACAAAAACAGAAGAACCCAACCGTGGAAAAATTCTGGGTATAGAATTTAAAAAAGAAGGTGGCTGGTGCGGTTGGTATACACTATTGCAGGGTTTAGATGCGAGCAATTTTAATTCATTAACATTTTGGGTAAAAGGAGAAGAAGGCGGCGAGCGTTTCGATATAGGGCTTGCCGATCAGAGAATGCAGGATCTTGAAATAGATGCTGTCTATGCAGGTCCGGTTAAGGCTTTTATCGAAGGTGGCGAAGTAACCAAAGAGTGGAAGAAAGTAAGAATTCCCCTTGCAAGAGTCGGCTCTGAAATTGATATAAAACATATGGGTTCGATTGTTCTTTGGTTTAGATACGGCGGGGTAGGGAAAATTTACATGGATGATATTAAGCTTGAAAACGACCCTGAGATTACAAAAATTGAAGAATATAATATGCCTATAGTTTTAAATGAATCAAAAGCAAAAAGAAGCATGTGGGTATGGAAAATAGACCCCGTAGAAAACCCAAGAGCAAAAGAAGATTTATTCAGATTATGCGAAAGAGGTAAAATTAATGTCATATATCTTTATTTTGGAGACTACAGAGAAGGAACCGATAAAGAATACGATTTAAGACTTGAAGAATTTTTAAATCAGGCAAAACAAAAAAATATAGGCGTAGAAGCTCTTACCGGAAATCCTGTGTGGGCGCTTAAAGAAAACCATCAGGCAGCTCTTGTATGGCTTGAGGAATTTTTGAAGTTTAATAAAAATCATCAAGCCAAGTTTAGAGGAGTTTCGTTTGATGTTGAGCCGTATCTTACAAATGAATGGAATAGCGACAGAGAAAGAATAAAGGCCGACTATATAGTGCTTCTTGAGAAATGCAGAAACTTAATAGAAAAATATGGCGGGAATTTTGAAATAGGTGTGGCCATACCGATATTTTACGACAAAGAAGATAACGGCGAATTTGAAAAGAAAATTTTAGAATATATGGATTATATTGCTTTAATGGATTATTATGACACTGCTAAAGACATAATAAAAGGTGCTCAATTTCATTTAGACCTTGCCGCAAAAATGAACAAGTATGTTATATTAGGCGTTGAAACACAGGACCTCGTTACAATGCAACAAGGAAAACGCCGTAATACGTTTTTTGAAGAAGGCTGGGAAGAAATGGAAATGATTTTGAAAAAGGTTGAGAGCGGTGTAGATGAATATAGGTCATTCTGGGGAATCGGAATGCACTGTTATTGTAGCTACCGTCTTCTTACACGCGGGAGGAACGTTCCTACCAGAGAAAGACCTAAAGACAACTATCAAATAATGAGTTATGAAAAATCATTTCCCATAAAGATAGACGGTAATTTAGAAGAATGGAATAATATAGAACCTTTTAGAATTATAGCCCAAGATAATGTTGTGTATGGTGCAGGTGCTTGGGAAGGCAAGGATGATCTTTCTGTGAAAGTTTGGTCAGCGTGGGATAAAACAGATCTCTATCTTGTTTTTGATGTTCTCGATAGTAAGTTAGTTCAGGAAAGAAGCGGTGGAGATTTATGGGAAGGAGATCACATAGAGCTTTGGCTTGATGTTGACTTGGTAAGTGATTTAAACGAAGCGGTAAACTCCAATGATGATTTTCAGATAGGGTTAAGCCCTGGTAATTTCTCAAACCTAAAACCTGAAGTATATATTTGGACGCCTTCAGTTGATGAAAATCTTTTAGGGCTTATAGAAATTGCTGCACAAAAAAAGGAAGACGGTTATACGATAGAAGTTAAAATACCGCAGGATGTTCTTTTTTCAAGTATAGAGCCAAGAGTAGGAGTAGAACCGCTTACGGAATTATCAAAAATTCACTATATATACCGCTTAGAAGGAAGTCCATATATGGGTTTTCACAAAGGTTTTAAGATGGGCATAATGGTTGATGGAAGCGATACGGATGATAAATTTCAACCTCAAAAATGTCTTGTATCGAGTTCAAAAGACCGCGTTTGGGGTGATCCGACTGTTTTTGGAATTTTAAATTTTGTCGGAAAACCTGAAGATGTAGCAGCAGAACAGAAATCTGGGAAGAAATAGTTTATAGTTCAGATGACAGCCCTTCGGCAGGCTCAGGGTCCCTCGCTAAAGGGTTCTGAGCAGAACAAGGAAAAAGCAGAAGATAAAATACGGATGTGCACTGTCATTGCGAGCGAGCGTAAGCGAGCGAAGCAATCCCTGCTTTAAATAAAAAACCAAGTTTGTGCATCGTGATTTGTAATTTGTTTGTATATTGTTTATTGTAAATTGTAATTTAATGTAATATGGCTTACAAGGCGAGATATATTGAACAGGAAGCGGACTATCGGACTTCAGACTTCTGTCTTCAGTCGTCTGTCTTCTGAACTCTAGCTTAAAAATATGAATAAAAAAATAATTCTATTATTAATTTATTTTTGTATATTGTGTCTGCCAATGTTTGCCCAGGTTGAACAAGACAGCAGTGTTCCTCTTAGTGACGTTCCAGAATTGCCTCAAGACACTGTTTTATTCGAAGCAGAAAAAATGTTTGGTTATCGAGGCCGCATAGGTACTTATGTGCTTTCACCCAGCAAAGTAGGTATTTATGCAGATGACAAAATTTTGTATGAAGGCAAACCAAGCATAAGAATAATGTATGAGAAAGAAATAAAAGATATGACTTTTTGCGGAGCTTACATTATTATTTTAGGAGACCTTTCGTCATTTCACACAATGACCTTTATGATACGCTCAGATAAAATAAATGGAGCGGCCTTTACCTTGGGAATGAATGACACAATTTCAAACAAAAGAGAAGATGCCGTATATATTGGTTCGGTTTATCGATACTTGGCAAATGGCATAACGACCGAGTGGCAAAAGGTTATAGTGCCGCTTTCGGATTTTTTTGGTCCAAACTTAGAAAAAGTATATAGCATTGTTTTTGAATTTATTGAACCGGGGCCAGGGCAATATTGGATAGCAGATCTTAGGTTTCACAAAGACAATCTGATTAATAGACAAAATGAAATAAGCCAAAAAGGTTACCTGTTGCTTAATGATTTCGATCACCCGCCTACATATCTGAATCTTTTAGGCAGAAAATCAAATGTTTATAAAAAATTGCCATCCGTGTGTAAATATGATTTAACAACAGAAAAACCATATCGCGGAGCCAGGTGCCTAGAGCTTAAATATGATAAAAAAGCAACAGGTTGGTGTGGTTATTATACTTTGCTTAATCAGGTAGACGGTGAATATTATGATTTATCTGGTTATAAATCAGTTGCTTTTATGATAAGGGGTGCACGTGGTGGTGAAAAATTTGAAATAGGAATGGCAGACAAAAGCTGGGTTATAATAGGGGACTCCTTAAAGGCAGGTTCCATTGATAAATATTTACCGAAAGGAGTAACAACTGAGTGGCAGGAGGTTGTTATCCCGCTTGAAGATTTCGGTCAACTCGATTTAACGCAGATGGGTTCATTTGTTATTAATCTTACCGATAAAGATTCAAGCACTCTTTATATAGACGATTTAAAATTTATATTAAAAACTGAAGCAGAATTACTGGAAGGTTGGGATTTTTAGTTGGCGTTAGTTGAGTTTTGCTGCTTCAATGTTCTATTGTTCTAAAATTAATTATTGGTTGTATTGTAAGCTCAGAAGATTGATGACAGATGACGGAAGATAGAAATTCGATGCTTGTCATCTGTTTTCTATTTTCTGTTTAATGAAAAAAAGGAGGAAATATATGAAATTTTTTAGCAAATTGATTTTTTTAATTTTTGTATTTGCCATTTGCGTATACCTTCATGCAGAACAACTTGTCATTGATGATTTCGAATCAGGTGCTGGCAATAAGTTAGGTGGCAGAACCAGTGTATATCAAAAAGAGCCTTCCAGGGCAATCGCCATTACAACAGGAAATGTTTTTTACGGCCAAAGCGGAAAAGCTCTTATGATTAAATACGATAAAAAAGGAAGCGGTGGACCATACGGAAAAGGCGGATGGTGTGGATATTATACACTTCTTAAACAAGGCAACCAATATTTTGATGCTTCAAAATATAAGGCGATAACTTTTTATGTCAGAGGAGAGAACGGCGGAGAAAATTTTGTTGTTGGAACTGCCGATAAACATTGGGACATGCTGGGAGATTCAGTAAAATCCCGTCCGATAGGGGAATACCTTGAGCTTGGTAAAATTACAACTGACTGGCAAAAAGCAATAATTCCCTTGGAGGAATTTTTTATCGATCATAAACAATTTTCAGCTATTTCAATATGCTTTGAAAATGATTTGTACCCTGGCGGTGAAGCAAGGGGCACAATATATATTGATAGCTTGTCATTTGAATAAAAAAATAATTGAGAGGTGATTTATATGAATCTGTCTTTCTTAAAAAAAGACAAAAAACGAACGATGTTGTCAACAGTCGGTATTGTATTTTTTGTACTTTTAATAGCTGGTGTATTATTTATGCAGTCTAGTGTTTCGAAGAACAAAATAAAAACAAAAAAACCATTTTACAACGAAAATGAATTAAAAATGGTTTCCGAAGCAGAAGAAACAGAACAGGGAAAATCTGCAGTATCTCAAGAAGCAAGACAGGTAAAAGTAGATATGCCTGCTGACATGGCGCAGGGTGATAGTTCTTTGTCTTCACAGGATAATTCTATAAGTGAAACTGAGACGGATGAAACAGTCCCTACCTCACCAGCAAGTGATGAAGAAATTGACCCTACCAAACCCGTCAGCTATAAAGCTCCTTCTGCGGATGGCAGTATCGTATTGATTGATGATTTTGATTCAGAAACCGAGATATTAAACAAACTGTCTAACAAAGCGAATGTTTACGTAAAAGCGCCTTCAAGAATAATGATAAGCTATGTTCCTTATGAAAGAGATGGGAAAATTACAACAGTGTTAATGATTAAATATGATAAAGCGAACGAAGGCGGGCCATATGGAATCGGCGGGTGGTGTGGATACTACTCGTTATTAAAAAACGAAAAGGAAGGATTGTTTCTGGATGCGTCAGATTATAATTATATAACCTTCTGGGTTAGAGGCGAAAAGGGTGATGAAAACTTTGTTATAGGATTGGCTGATAAACACTGGGAAAAAGTAGGCGATTCTCTTAAGAGTGAAGAGATAGTAAGTTATATAGAAGGTGGAAAAATACCGGTTGATTCTTGGGTTAAAGTAAGAATTCCATTGAGTATATTCTTTCTTGACCGTACAAAATTGCAGGCTCTTACCATAAATTTTGAAGGTGATTGTTTTTCGGAAGGCAAGGGAGCCGGCACTATTTATGTGGACGATATAGCTTTGGAAAAATAAAAAATCATATGCCAAAAAATATTTTTAAGCTGATTTTTTTGTTGGCTTTTTTTATACTCGGAAGTTTTTCATCATTTTCTCTCTATGTTTCAAATGCTTCAGAAATGCCTGCAGTAAAAAGGGCAATGTGGGTTTGGGATACCAATATTGTTCCATCTCCTGTAAAAAGCCAGGAACTTATAAAATTTTGCAAGACTCATAATATTTCCATACTTTATGTAACCGCCTATAATTTCAACACTGAAGAAATAAAAAAACATTACCGTGTTTTTAACAAGCTAGCCCATAAAAACTATATAGAAGTTCACGCGTTGGCGGGCGATCCAAGATGGGCAATAGAACGCTATCACGTCCAATCGTTAAAATGGGTTAGTGATATTTTAATTTTTAATAAAGCAAGCGTTGAAAATGAACGCTTTGACGGTATGCAGCAGGACGTAGAGCCTTATGCGTTGGGTAAAGCATGGGAAGATAATTCTTCTTTTTTAGTCAAAGCGTATCTTGATTTAAACGGGAAAATCGCGAATCTTATCAAACAGGAAAAAGCGCGTTTAGTTTTTGGTGTTGCAATACCTTTTTGGTATGATGAACCAAATTTCTGTGTTGAATGGAACAATTCTGTTAAACCTGCTTGTTTCCATGCTTTAGATACAGTTGATTATGCTGCGGTTATGGCCTATCGAAATTTCGCCGATACTCCTAACGGAACCATAGCGTTATCAAAAGATGAAGTAGAATACGCGACGAAAATCAGCAAAAAAGTTTTTATAGGGCAGGAAACAAAAGATGAAATCTATCCTGAATATATTACATTCGCTAACTTAAACGAAAAAGCCCTGGAAAAAGAAATTGGCAAAATAATAGAAGTTTTTAAAAACCAAAATGGTTTTGGCGGCATAGCAATACATTATTATGAAAGCTATCAGGCTTTACTTAGAAAAACCGGTAATATATGAAAACAAATAAAATTTTTAAGTTTACAATTTTGATTTTATTCTTAACAGCTGTTTGGGCTAGTGCCGACACCATTTATTTAAAAGATGGTTCGGATATAAAAGGAGTTATTGTTGAAGAGCACATAGACAGATTTTTAATAAATACCGTCGAAGGAGAAAAAGAAATATATAAAAATGATATTGAAGAAGTTTTTTTTGATCAGCTGGAACAAAATTATTATTATCTTGGAAATAGGTTATTGAAAAATGGTTTTACGCTGCAGGCAAAAAATTCTTTTTACAAAGCAATTTTTATAAAACCAGATTACAATGAAGCCATAGGCGCCATAGGCAGAATGCGCGATGATTATATAAAAACCAAAAGAAACTGGGTGCCGCCAGCAGAATTACCTCAAGTATTACAAAGCTGTATAGGAATAAACATAGAAAAAGAAGACGACTATTGCTACGTTACAATCGTTTTTCCGAACAGCGAAGCTTCAAAGGCGAGAATACTAAAGAATGACAAAATAATAAGCGTGTGGGATAAGTCAACGAAATATATGGAAAAAGATGAAGTTATAAAATCTCTTATTGGCCCATATTTGTCGCCTATTGAATTCAAAGTAAAAAGAATAGTAATGTTACCCCAGATAAAAAAAGAGAATATTTTACAAAAAATTTTTAAAAAATACAGGGATATACCAATTGATGTTTTATTTGAAGGATTTTTTATTGGTAATAAAAATGTAAAAAACTTTGGATTAGAAGGAGCGGATGAGATAATCAGCATAAATGGTAAATCTACAAGATATATGCCTCATAAAAATGTTTTATCTCTTATTAACAAAAATAAAAACCAAGTTAGCCTTGAAATAACAAGAAAAATAAGGCTAAAAAGAGGTTTAGATAAAAGCTTACAATAAATGTCAAAAAAAATTCTTATATGTGTCCTTACTTTAATCATTTTAGGTGTTTTTATGTTTGAGCAATCTGTTGCTATGGAAAAGTCCGAAAAAGGTCGGGCTATGTGGGTTTGGCATACGCCTCCTCTTATGGTTAACGAAAATCAGAGAAAAGAATTTTTCGATTTTTGTATAAATAAAAACATAAAAACAATTTTTTTACAGCTCGTTATAAGTTACAAAAAACAGGAAAACGGAAACTATATCGGGGAATTGTCGTACGAAGATAAATTAAGAGCTTTTCTCAAGGAAGCAACAAAAAGAAAAATAGATGTATATGCCTTGGATGGTGCACCTGAGTTTGCATTAAGAGAAAATCATCCGATACCAGTTTGCATAGTCGAAGCTGTCAAGCGGTTCAATAACGCTTCAAAAGAAGACGAAATATTTTGCGGAATACATTTTGATGTGGAACCTTATCTTTTACCAGTTTTTCAAACTTCCATGAGAAATAACCTTTTCCTGCAATTTCTTGAAATGAACAAAAAATGCAGCAAAATAGCGCATGAAGCAAAGCTTATTTATAGTGTAGATATGCCTTTTTGGATGGATACGGATGAATTTACTATTGAATTTGAAGGCAAAAGTAAACCGCTTACTTTTCACGTGATTGACATATGCGATAATGTGGGTATTATGGCGTATAGAAATTTTGCTTCCGGAGAAGACGGCATTATAAACTGTGCACAAAAAGAGATAGAGTATGCGGAGAGTGCAAAAAAAGAGGTCTATATAGGAGTAGAAACTTTTAAATATGACACCAAAGAAGTATTTTTTGTTGTAAGTATTCCTAAGTACAAACTAGAAGAATTAAGCCATAATAAAAACATCAATGATATGTTATATGCAAGAAAATTTAAATATACAAAGATACTTTGCCTAGGTTCTGAAAATTTTGTTCATTTAGGTATTTTTGTACCGGATAATGCAAGTCCTGATGAAGTGCGTTTTAAAAATCTTCTGCTTGAGTTTAAAAAAACTTTCTCAGATACTTATGATAATAATGGTGATACAAAAATCACGCTGGAAAAAGAAGATCTTTTATTTACTTTAGGGACTAATCCAGAATATGAAGATTATAAGGAAGACAAATTTGAAACAGAATCAGGAAATATCGAATACGCTTCGGTTAAACATGTGATGCTTGCAAAAATTACTTTTTTTGGGTTTAACGAAGAGAATTTTGAAAAAGAGATAAAGCTTGTCGAAAAAGCATACAAAGATTCGGATGCCTTTTTAGGAATCGCTATCCATTATCACCGCAGTTATAAAGACCTCACAAATCGCTAGTATTTAGTTTGTAGTTGTCTTTAGCAGTTCCATGTCTTGTACGTTTTGTACCATTTGCAATTTTAAACTCCAAACTGTCCCTGGTCATTAAATCCAACCATAATTTTTAAGTTTTGTTAGGAATAAAAAAGTTATTTTAAAATCGTTGACATTTTAGTAATAATAGTGTATTCTTTAGATAACAATGATAAAACCTTTAAATATCATTAAAAAATCTAAATTTACAAGGAGCTTTTTATGTTTAAAAAAGTGTTCGTGAAATTTTTTTGTATTTTTCTTGTTTTTTGTTTAATTGGTCCCTACCAGGGTTATACTTTACCACAAGTGGATGAAGTTGTAAGCGGTGATGTTGATTTTGAATATATAGATGGTACCCTCAAAATCACATCTTCAGATCACGCAATAATCAACTATTTATCTTTTGATATTTTGGATGGAGAGAAAGTAATTATACAAACTCCAACCGTAAATGATATAACACTTCACAGAGTCGTAGGCGATGCGCGTTCCTACATTTTAGGTACTCTCATAGCA
>Ga0302250_1000997_pt1 | contig 23190 bp, 23 predicted proteins | sample AAG_RA_Asp_MG_FD_193536 | JGI IMG/M metagenome (GOLD analysis project Ga0302250, IMG submission 193536) | Enriched activated sludge microbial communities from anaerobic digester in WTTP, New Holstein, Wisconsin, United States - AAG_RA_Asp | ecosystem: Engineered > Bioreactor > Anaerobic >... | reverse complement strand
CCCGTCCGACGGGAGAAGGCGGGCGGAACCGCCGGAGACGCAGGGCGTTACAGAGGACAAATACACTCGATAGTGCCATGGCCCCGGCCGCAAGCATGGGCGAAAGCAATGTTCCGTTGATCGGGTAAGGCCGCAACATTGAAGAGGAGTCCGCCCGCCACCGAGCCCACGGTGACGCCGAGACTGGCGGCGGCCGTCTGCTTACCAAGCTCCCAACCCTGTGCACTTCCGGCTTTGGCCGAGATCCAATAGGTCAGGATTGGCGACAGGATACCGGCGCTGGCTGCAACGGCTCCGATCACGACCAACATCAACGTGAAGTTTGACGCCCACGGTACGAGAAACAATCCGACGGCCAGGACGGCGAGCGCTGGCGCGATGAGCCAGCGGGTCGCTTCTATCTTGAACCAAGGCGAGAAGACGAGAGCCTGCATCACAAACATGACCAGACTGCACTCGGTAAACATCAGCGCGATTTGATAAGCGCTCAAGCCGAGTTCCTGCCTGCCACGCAGTGCTAGCCCAACCTCGAAAGCCCCGACCCCCGCCGAGACGATGAAGGTGAGGATAAGCAACTTCGGAACGAGCCATGTTGCTTTATTGACCGCGATGTCCGACGTCCTCTGAGAACGATCATTGTCTTCGCCACTCGGCACGGCGAACGCGACCGCAGAGGCCACCACAATGGCAAGCAGTGCCGTGACTGCGAGCGGAATTGCCACCGATCCGGCGGGCATGGCGAGGGAAAAGGAATCTTCTGCAAAGCGGGTAATGAAAACACTCAGCATGGGTCCGAGCAGGAAACCGGCAATGCCCGATATGCTGACAAATGCCAGCCGACGGGCTCGCCCTTGCTCGGTGGTCACGAAACGGCCAATCACAGAAGCGGCCACGGGGGTTACCGCTGAGGCGAACAGGCCGCTCAAGAATCGCTCCATATAAACCGCGGCCAGACTCTCGACGAAAGAGAAGACCAGCATGCTGACACCGAATCCAAGGAGTCCAAGCAGCAGTACGCCACGTGGGCCGTGTCGATCGGAGAGTCGCCCCCATATCGGCGCAAACAGAAAAAGCGAGAAGGTATAAACCGCCGTCAACAGTCCAGTGTGCCGCGACACTCGCGCCGCTGCTACGCCGACGCCCAGAAGTCGCTCAATCAGGAAAGGCAGAAGCGGGAGCACGATGCCAAAGCCGATAGAGACTGTAAAGACGGCAAGCATGAGCGTCGCCATCGTAGTCGCCGACAATTCGGCGCTATGCTTTGCCTTCTCTGTCATGCGGTTGCTTTCTCAATTGGCCGCGATGGGGTGGAATCGCAGATACGTCAACAGGTTAGGAAGGAGGCCACGTCCGCCTATTGGGAATTTTTATGTCGCCGTTTCGGGTCATGGACCGAGCTTTTCGTCGTGCTTTACCAAACGAACCATGCCGCTAACGGACATTTCCCTCATCATGTCCATGCCGATTGGCATGACTTTCATTGGCTTCGCCATCAAGGCCATATGTCCGTTGTTATAAAATCGGTCGAAGGCTAGCGATTGGTGGCACGCAGACACGCCGATATCGAGAAGAAACGTGTCCGAAACCACTTGAAGTTACGGCGCTCAACCTGCCTACCCGGGGGGCTGAGCTCCCCGGGCTTTGGTTCTCGTTTCAGCGTTTCTCAACCTTCGTTGTCGGAAGCGAGGTCTCGCTGTTGTGAGCCGCGTCGCGATGTGGTTTCCGGTGCGAGCCACAGCACATGCCGCCGCGCCGCATCAAAAAAATGAAGGCAATACCAACGGCAAGCGGTATCCAGTTCTGACTAAGCCATTCCATAATCGCTTCCTTTCATTGTTCCAGTGCCGGCTAGATGTTCACTCGGCGCAGCCGTAACGCGTTGGTGATCACCGAGACCGACGAAAGGCTCATCGCCGCCGCCGCAAAAATCGGCGACACCAGCAGGCCGAAAATCGGATAGAGAATGCCCGCCGCAACGGGAACCCCCGCCGCGTTATAGACCAAGGCAAAGAACAGATTCTGCTTGATATTGCTCATGGTGGCTCGGGCCAGCCGATGGGCCCGAACGATTCCGGTCAGGTCACCCTTGACCAATGTAAAACCGGCGCTCTCGATGGCCACATCCGCCCCCGTTCCCATGGCAATGCCGACATCCGCCTGCGCCAGTGCCGGTGCGTCGTTGACGCCATCGCCCGCCATCGCCACCTTGTGGCCTTTGGTCTGCAATTCCTTGATGATTTGCGCCTTGTCGGCCGGCAACACGTCCGCGCGGATCTCATCGATCCCGAGCGTTCCAGCGACGGCGCGGGCGGTCCGTTCGTTGTCCCCGGTCGCCATGATGATGCGTAGGCCTTGCGCATGGAGCGCCTTGAGCGCAGCGGGGGTGGTGTCCTTGATTGGATCCGATACGCTCACGAGCCCGGCGACTTCACTGCCGATCAGAACAAACATTACCGTCTCGCCCTGGTCGCGCCGACTGTTTGCCATCTTGCCAAAGTGTTCGCCGGTTCGGCCAAGCTCAGCAAGCAACTGGGCGTTGCCCAGCGCGACGGTATGCCCGTCGACGACCCCCTTCACCCCCTTGCCGGGAATAGATTCAAATGCCTCGATATCGGTCAGGTCGACCCCACGCGCTTCGGCCCCCGCCACAATTGCTTCAGCCAACGGGTGTTCCGAGCCCCTTTCCAGGCTGGCGGCGAGACGTAATACCTCGGATTCGTCAAACCCCTCTGCTGGCAATACAGCGATGAGTCGGGGTTTGCCCACGGTCAGCGTGCCGGTCTTGTCGACGATCAGCGTATCGACCTTGGCGAATCGCTCCAGCGCCTCGGCGTTCTTGATCAATACGCCGACCTGCGCGCCGCGCCCGGTGGCAGTCATGATCGACATCGGGGTCGCGAGGCCCAGGGCACACGGACAGGCGATGATCAGCACGGCGACTGCAGAAATCAACGCGTAGGAAAGTGCGGGAGCCGGGCCCCAGACGGCCCAGGCGAAATAGGAAAGAACGGCGATACCGATGACGATCGGCACGAAAACACCGGCCACCGCGTCGGCAAGCTTTTGTATGGGCGCACGCGAGCGCTGGGCGTTCGCCACCATCTCGACAATCTGGCTGAGTAGCGTATCGGCACCGACCCGTTTGGCCTCGATGATCAGTGAACCGGTGCCGTTGATAGTGGCACCCGTAATCGTGTCACCGGCGTTCTTCTCCACGGGGATTGGCTCACCGGAAATCATCGATTCATCGACCGACGAGTGACCGTCAAGGACCACGCCATCCACCGGCACCTTGTCCCCTGGACGGACGCGCACGCGATCGCCCACAAGCACCTCCTCCAGCGGGACGTCTTCTTCGCTTCCATCGGCGCGAATCACCCGCGCCGTCTTGGCGGCGAGATCCAGCAACGCGCGAATGGCCGATCCGGTTCGCTCTCGGGCGCTCAATTCCATTACCTGGCCCAGCAGAACGAGAACCACGATGACCGAGGCCGCCTCGAAATACACCCCGACATGCCCCGACGCATCCCGGAACCCGTCGGGGAACAAATCCGGAGCGACCACCGCGACGACACTGAAGAGGTAGGCCGCGCCCACGCCCATGCCGATCAGCGTAAACATATTCAGACTGCGATTGGCCACCGACTTGGCGCCGCGTACAAAAAACGGCCATCCGGCCCACAACACAACGGGTGTGCTCAGGATGAGTTCGATCCACTGCGCCATTGGCTCGCCCAAGTCCCGTCGGAGGATCCCCAGGCCGACGAGCGGACCCATGGTCAAGATCAGCAAGGGAATCGTCAGTGCGACACCGGTCCACAAGCGACGGGTGAAGTCGGCGACTTCCGGATTCGGGCCATCGTCCGCCGCAGGAACTCCCACGGGCTCCAGCGCCATGCCACACTTCGGGCATTCCCCCGGGACGTCGCGAATGATCTCCGGATGCATCGGGCAGGTGTACTTGGTCCCGGCAGGCTGGGGCGGTTTTTCTCGTTTTGGTTCTTCGCGCAGATAGTGCGCGGGATTTGCCACGAATTTGTCGTGACACTTCACGGAGCAGAAATGGTACGTCGCCCCGGCATGCGCCGTACTCGGCTTACCCGCACCGAGGGTTACGGTCATGCCGCAGACCGGATCCTTGGCGGTCGCGGCGCCAGATTCTTCCGAACCATGGACATGCGAGGCGTGATCTACGCGGTGTTCAGGCACTTTGGAATACGATCTCATTTCGGTCCTTCCTGTCAGGACGTGTTTCTGTTTTTGGTTGCGGCCCAACGCGTCGTCTAGCGGTGTTCAATTACCGGGTCGTTTGTCAGTGCATTCCATTTCCGTGACGGGGCAGGTTCCCTGCACCCGGCGGCGGTGCCGCACAACAGGCCCCCGCTTTCGACTTGGCGTGTGCTTCGGCATTGGCCCGTCGCCAGTCCTTGAAGCGTGTACGAAGGCTGCTTAGCCATGCGGTCACCGGGGCGTCTTGCTTATTGTCACCTTCGTCAGCCGTATCTGGCGATTCGCGATCCATCAAAGCCGCCAGGATATTCACCAGCCCAACAATCAGAAGGACCGACACAATCCATATCAGAAGCATCCCAGGCCATCCCATACTGTGATCCATCCAGTTCATGTCATCTCTCCAGGCAAAATCCCCCCGGTTTTGAGCGAGCGGGAATACGACTCAGCGAACAGTACCGAGCATGACTCGGGCCGATCCCTACTTGGCAGGCTTCTCATTCATCGGCTGACCCATCATGCCGCCTTGGCCGCCCATCATGTCCCCCATACCTTGCATCATCGGGCACCCCGATCCCATGAGCGTCATCATGTCCGTCATGTCCTGCATTTGGGCCATCATCATGGTCTGACGCGCTTGCGGGTCGCTGGTGTTTTGCATGGCCAGCATGCGAGCGTGCATTCTTTCCTGGATTTGGCCAGTTGCGGCTTGAGTTGGCTTGTCGGGTGTTTTTGCCGACTGCACCGGAGTCGGGTGATGCGGATCCGACGCAGCGGCCTTATCTGCGGCAAACAGAGCAGCCGGAGCAGCAAATGCGGAGATCAGAATGAGCTTGGCGATGTTACGGGATAGATTTCTCATGGCATTTCCTTTCGTTTTGAGTGTCACAAACTGCTATCAGTGGCGAGCGTCGTTCGGTGTGGTGAGCATCCGGTTTCGCAACCGCTCTCCTACCGAAGCTGACTGTAGTGTGCGCCAGTGCACCCAACAGGATGCTGACGCGCGCATTACAAATGCGTCAGCTTTCCGCGCTACCAGCCTGCCCCGGGTTTGCGGCGGCGCCGCTTCAGCGAAGTGGTCAGGATTGCGCCTCTGCGAAAAAACCAATGGGTCGTCGTACTGCTTCAACACGTTGTGCTGTGCGGAATACGTCCATTTGCGTTCGCCTTTTACCGGCACTGGGCGGCCGACTCAAGCACGATCCTTGTCGAAGAAGTTGAAATCCCCCTTTCCAACGAATGGTTATAATCGACGTTTGCTCCGAGTGGGCCCTAAAGCAAGGTCTTCTCGCGTGTTCGCGAGACTACCGCGGTGCACGAGAAAGGATTGCCAGCGTGAACCCACATGATCGTTACTTCGAGGGCGTCGATGCGGCCTCGCTCAAGGCACACATTGACCATGCGAATGTCCTTTCGCTTTAAGCTCGGAATTCTGCTGCTGATCATCGTTCTCCCGATGCTGGTGTCGCAAATCATCTATCGACGCGCGATCACGTCGCTACACGACGCGCTTTATTCATCAATCGTTGTCTTGAACACGATCCACGCGACGGAGAATTTTCACGCTGCGTTGCATACGATGCTGAATGTCACGCGCAATATCGTTGCCAACCCAAACAACCGGGCAATTCCCGATAACTGGAACGAGTTGCGGGAAAGCACTGCCAAGACTCTGGATGCTTTGCGTGAGTCGCTCCAGCAAATCAATAACCATGGCCAGCACGCCCAAGCCTCTGAACCGCACCCAGCAGATGCCATCGCTGCCATATTTGACCGGCTCATGGTTGAATTGGAAACGGCACTTTCCGGGCCGGCTTCTGAGGTACCGTCGCACATGGCCACCGCCCGGAAACTGTTCGACGAAATATTCCAGGACCACATTGATAAGCTCCATGATAGCCACCAGCAGCGTTTTGACGATTTGAAGGCCGACGCCCACGGATTCGAACGGCAAATCGATCTGCTGTTCTACGGACAAACGCTCTTTGTGGGGATTGTTGTGCTGTTCGCACTGTTTTTCTCGGAAAAGATACTGGTCAAAGGTTATTTGCGTACCGAGAACGCATCGCTTTCGGATCGATTGACTGAGGCACGCAACCGTCGTTACCTCGAGACCGTCAGTGATCGGCAAGTCGCGGGAATGCTGGAACGGAACGAACCGTTTTCTTTGGCATTGCTGGATATCGATCATTTCAAACGGGTCAATGACACATTTGGCCATGACGCCGGCGACAAAGTGTTGCGTATTATCGCGGAAGTTGTCCGCAAGAGACTCCGAAAGTCCGATACGTTCGTGCGTTATGGTGGCGAGGAATTTCTCGTTCTTCTGCCGGGAGCAGAAAAAGAAGCCGCCATCGTGATTCTGGAGGCAATCCGCAAGGGCATTGAAACGACCCCGCTATCATTGGTCGACGGGGATGACCCGACGCGTATTACGGCCAGTGCTGGCTTGGCGTCTTTTCCGGAAGATGCGGTCGATGATTTTTCTTCGATGCAAAAATTGGCCGACGAACGCTTGTACCAGGCCAAGAGCAACGGACGAAACCAATGCGTCAATTAGAACCTGAGCAGGGGAATCATTCGGTCGTCGTCAGACCGAAACTAGTGAGCTATTGAAGAGTCACGGGCAGCGATACATGCGAAGCGCACAAAGCGAAAACGGCCCTTGAAGGGCCGTTTCCAGTTCCGCAGTCCGCGAACTATTAGTTGCTACGAGAATCCTGCCATAGCAGTGAATCAAGCCTCGCCACCTCGTCACCGACCATGGTGAGCTTCTGACCGTCCTTGGTTTCCATCACCATACCCGGATCCATGCGCACGGCCCGTCCATATTTGGACTCCATGGCCATTTTTCCGCCATCAAATACATAGACGGTCGAGCCATCCTTCAGTTCGACGACCTGTTTCGCTTCCCGGCGTGCGAAATCACTGGCAAACGCCGTAACGGCAACAGCGCTCATCGCGACAACCACTAACGTTTTCTTCAACATTTTGCTTCTCCTAAGAATGAGTTAACTTGCTGTGTTAAGTCCAACGTCAGGAACCTCGGGTTATTTCATGTGACGTTGGTGCTAATTGCGTCGGATGTCTTTCATCTAACGGTGATGCCATCTTAGGTGTTGCATACCAACAGAACAGTGACCGGAGAATTACGTTTGAGTCAGACTTTATTGGTCAAATACCCGTCTGGAAACCCCTTGGGCATACCACTTGTTCAATGTCGAAAGTGGCGCAAGTTGCCTTTCCTGCTGTCGATCCTTACCGCTTCGATTTAGTGTTCGACTGACATCAGCGTCCGCTGAAACTGCTCGACGTTCTGGTAGCCGACGACGCGCACGTTGCCAATTTCTTTTCCCTGGCTATCAAAGAAGATGATTCCGGGAGGACCGAAGAGCTTGAAGCGCGCGAGAAGCGCCTTGTCCTCGTCCGAGTTGGCGGTCACATCCGCCTGCAGCAGGGTCCAGCCATCCAATGCTCGCCGTACGCGCGCATCGGAGAAGGTGAATCGCTCCATTTCCTTGCAGGAGACGCACCAATCGGCGTAAAAATCGAGCATCACGGGTCTGTCGGTGGCTTTGATGCGCGCATCAAGTTCTGCCACCGAGCGGATTCGCACGAAGGGAAGGCGAGCCACCTCGCTGCTTGCTCCGCCGCGTAAGCCGGCCAGCGGCTGCACCGGGTCCTTGGCGCCGGAAAGCGCGCCGACCAGCATCGCGGCGCCGGCAATCAGCATGACCAGGCCGATGCCTTTCCAGAAACGCGACCACCCCTTGGCGTGCGGCGGCAGCGGATCGATGGCATGTAGGTAAACGGCCGGCACGATCAACAGCAGTGACCATGCACCCATCTGCACGGCGGTTGGAATGAGCGGTGCAATAAGCCACAAGGCCGTAGCCAACAGGAGCACCCCGAAGGCCTTCTTCACGGCATCCATCCACGCGCCGGATTTGGGTAGCAGCGTTCCGGCCGAGAGGCCGACAGCAAGCAAGGGCATGCCCATGCCCAGCGCCATACAAAAAAGAGCTATTCCACCGAGCAACGCATCGCCAGTCTGTCCGATATAGAGCAGCGCACCGGCCAGCGGCGCGGCGACACAGGGGCCGACGATGAGCGCCGATAAGGTACCCATGATGGCGACTCCTGGCAGCGAGCCTCCTTTGAGATGGGACGCCTCCTCCGACACCTTTGTTTGCAGGAAAGTGGGAAACTGCAATTCGTAGAAGCCGAACATTGAGAGCGACAGCGCAACAAAGATCAGCGCAAAGCCTCCGAGTACCCACTGGTTTTGCAGCGCCACTGAAAGCAGTGTGCCGGTGAGGCCGGCGGCAACCCCTACCGCTGCGTAAGTCGTTGCCATGCCGAGGACGTAGGCCAATGAGAGGGTAAAGCCACGTGCATGCGAGACGCCATGACCGTCGCGGCCGGAACCGACGATGATTCCAGAAATGATCGGGATCATCGGAAAAACGCAGGGCGTCAGTGAAAGCAGCAGGCCGAAACCGAAAAAGCTGGCAGCGACCACCCACAGATTGGCGTTTTTTAGCAACTGCGCGATGCGGCCCGACTCATCGTTGCCGGAAGCCGGTAACGGCGCCGCGACCAGGACGGATGCCGGATCGGGCAATTCAAGGCTGACGGTCTGTGTTTGCGGCGGGTAGCAGACGCCGATATCGGCACAGCCTTGCGAGGTGAGATTCAGCGTTAGCACCAAGGGGCCGGAACTGTTGCGTTCGACCGGTAAGCGGATCAGGGCTTCCTTGTAGTAGACCTGGACCTTGCCGAAGGTATCGTCATCTTTCTCCTTGCCCTCCGGGAGAACGGGCGTACCAATCTGAATGCTGGCCGGCTCGGCGGAAAAACGAAACTTATCGCGGTACAGGTAATAACCCTTGGCGATCTCGAAGCGCACCTCGATGGTCTGGCCATCAAGGGCACGGGCAGTCGGTTTGAAGGCGACCGAAGGAGGAAGCAAATCCTCAGCGTTCGCGAGGGAACACAGGAGAAAAAAGCAGAGCAATAAGCGACGGATCATAGGGACAACCTGTTGTCGAACAGTACTTTGGCGGCAACGCCAGTGAACTGAGAGCATCCCGAAGGACGGCATTCAAGGCGCGCTCCGCAATAGTCACTTCATTCACATCATCTATCTTCTTTGATTTGAGCCGGCACTTTCACGGTATCTCCAAATTAAAACGGCCCTCGAAGGGCCGTTTCCAGTTCCTCAGGTCCGCGAATTATCAGTTGCTACGAATATCTTGCCAGAGCAGCGAATCAAGCCTCCCCACCTCGTCACCGACCATAGTGATCTTCTGGCCGTCCTTGGTTTCCATCACCATACCCGGATCCATGCGCACGGCCCGTCCATATTTGGACTCCATGGCCATTTTTCCATCATTGAATACATAGACGGTCGAGCCATCCTTTAGTTCGACGACCTGTTTCGCCTCCCGGCGTGCGTAATCATTGGCAAATGCCGTAACGGCAACAGCGCTCATCGCGACAACCACTAACGTTTTCTTCAGCATTTTCTATCTCCTGGAACAAACAAGATTGCATGGAAAGCACCAATACCGAAACGACCCTTGTCGTGACGCTTGGTGCATCTCGCCAGATGTTCTGCATCTGACGGTGATGCCATCTTAGGATTCACTGACCAACGCGACAGTGACCGGAAAATTACGTTTCAGTCAGCCGGCAGTCGACTGGATCTCGCATCGAGCTGGTGACAAGGGGGGACAACGGGGCCTTCCAAATCGTAGCTCGGTCGGCGCGAGACTGATTCTCTATCTATCGCGGCGCTCATCGACGCAACATGACCCGAATGTAATCCAGGAGTCATGTTCCCGACAGCGCTCGACGACTAGAGTAAGACCATGCAAGGCACTCAGATGATGTGGATTCATCAATCTCACCCATCTGATTCCAGTGGATCGCATGTGACATGCGATGGACATGCCGCAATAAGCCCTCAGGCTATGCGGCAATTCGATCAATCAAAGGCCTTAAAGCCCAAGGAGTGGATATGGAACACCATCATGAGTCAGAAAACCGCGGAATCATGAATTCCAAGGCCAATATCGCCCTGATCGTTTTCCTCCTGATCGGTGGCTATTTTCTGGTGACCGAGCACTGGGCCCATTTGACGGGGTGGTTCCCCAACTGGCCGTATTTGCTGTTGCTGGCTTGCCCGCTCATGCACCTGTTCATGCACGGCGGACATGGGGGCCACGGTCATGGCGGGCACGGGTCGAGTGAATCGACGAAGGATTCTACGACGGAGAAGAAGTGATGGACCACAGCACAGCCCCCGCCTACGGTCTCTGGTCGCTGGTGGTTATCAATTCATTGGTATTCATCGTCTTCGCTTTCAGTTTCGCAAAACCTCAATCGTCGCGTGACTGGCGATCGTTCAGCGCCTTCTCCGCCTTTCTGATCGCACTGTTTACCGAAATGTATGGTTTTCCGCTGACGATTTATCTGCTTTCGGGATGGCTTGCACAGCAATTTCCGGGCGTGGATTTCTTGTCGCATGATGCCGGACATCTATTGGAGGTCATCTTCGGGTGGCGGAGCAACCCGCATTTCGGGCCATTCCACATTCTTAGCACCATCCTGATCGTCTTGGGTTTCTGGTTGCTCGCGTCGGCGTGGAAGGTACTTTACACAGCGCAACGCACCCGCCGCCTCGCGACGACCGGACCCTACGCCCGTGTGCGGCACCCGCAGTACATTGGTTTCGTGCTGATCATGACAGGCTTCTTGCTCCAATGGCCGACACTCGTTACGCTCACGATGTTCCCGGTTTTGGTGTTCATGTACTGGCGACTCGCCCGCCGCGAAGAAAGGGATGCTCGGGAGGAGTTCGGTGATGCCTATCGACATTACGAAGAAGATACCCCCGCATTCCTACCGAAGTTCTGAGGCAGGTGATGCCTAGGCGAGCAACGCCGAGTGTCACGGCGAGTACCGGCTTGTGGTCGGTGCTCGCTTTTGGTTTGAATCTGGCGTGGGAAATAGCGCATGTCAGGCTGTATACCCTCTGGACTGAGGCCGATGGACTCGGTGTCGCGTGGGCTCTGTTTCACTGCACGGTGGGTGATGTGGTGATCGCGCTGGGCGCGTTTCTCCTGGCGGCCATCGTTCTGGGCCGGGTTGATTGGCCTGTGTCACGCCCCTGCGCAGGTAGCATCGTTGTTGCAGCCAGCACGATGGCTTATACGTTCTGGAGCGAGTGGTACAACGTCTATCGCGTAGGAAGTTGGCGCTACACAGAACTCATGCCGACGATCTTCGGTATCGGGCTTTCACCCTTGCTTCAGTGGCTGATCGCGCCCATCGTGATGGTGATTGCCTATAGAAGGATCTGCGAAAAAAGGACCGAGAAGCTCACGATGCATTGATCAATATGACGACGACCATTGCGCTGAGAAAGCGATGAATCGGCGGCGCAAAATAACGATACGCACTCGCTTTTCCGAAATCAGGGATGAACAATAAGACATTACCCGAAAGTTCTTGGCAACTGCGCTGGATGCTTGCCCGCAGGCTTGGTGCTGCCGCCATCGTGATCGGTATCGCCGCCGGCGGCGTATCCTATCTCGTTGAAACACGCCGAGTGGAACAGACGGCGTTACAACGTGCCTCGGAGGGCGTTCAGCATTTCGAGTCCTCCGCTCTGCGCATGGCGGCAGATGCCAAGACCACATCGGAGCACGCCACCCTTAACCGCTTGCTGGATCGCTCGCGATTTGTCGGCATCCGGATCTTTGGGTCAAACCAACAGGTGATTTACGAATCCTGGGCGGACATCTCACCTGAGATCAAGGACGCCGCGCGCTCCGCGCGTCATCAGCACATCTGGCCCCTGCGTGGGCAGAGTCATCAGAACTGGATCGACGTCGCAGGAGAGCGGTTGATACAAGTCGTTCTTCCCTTGTTGGGACAAGACGGAAACCTCGAAGGCTATCTTGAAGGGGTCAGCCGTCTTGATGAGCAAGCTCTGCAGGCGCAGCGTGAACAAGTTCGAAATGGCGCGCTAACCGCAGCCATTTCCGTTCTGGCCGCCGCTTTTCTGCTCTATCCGCTGATGCTTGCGATGTTACAGCGTTCCACCGGACTTTCCCGTCGATTGCTCGATTCCAACCTCTCCTTAATGCGCTCGCTGGGCAACGCCATCGCCAAGCGGGATTCCGATACCGACGCTCACAATTACCGCGTCACCTACTATGCTGTCACCCTGGCCGAAGCGATGGGAATGCCTAACAAGGAAATAGCCGACTTGATCGTCGGTGCTTTCCTTCACGATGTCGGGAAGATCGGCATTCCAGACAGCATTCTGCTCAAGCCAGGAAGACTGACGCTGGAGGAGTTTGAGATCATGAAAACCCACGCTCTCCTCGGTATCGAGATCGTGGAGGACAACCCGTGGTTGAAAGGCGCCGCGCTGACCATCCGGCATCACCATGAGCGCTTTGACGGGACCGGCTATCCGGAACGTCTCGGTGGTTCGGCAATTCCATTGAACGCTCGAATCTTCGCGGTGGTTGATGTATTCGACGCGTTGACTTCCGAACGCCCCTACAAAGAGCCCATGTCGCTGTCCGACGCGCTGAACATCATTCGCCAGGACTCTGGCAGGCATTTTGATCCGGCCGTTGTAGACGTGTTCCATGTCATCGGCCCGGACTTGTATGCGCAAATAGCACTGGCAAACGAAAACGAGTTGCGGCAGCGGTTGGGCAAAGCCCTGTTCCAATACTTCAACTGAGGTGGCGGCCTATACAGGCCGTCTTGTCAGGCAACGGAGACGTCGAGTTTTCGCCAACTTCCTGATAGTCCGGTTACAAAATTGTAATCACCGGTTCACCTTCCTGATGGAAATGCTCGGTCAAAATGCCGAATGACTTTGGTTTTCACGATCCGTTTCGTGTTGAAGCACTAAACGCTGGATCTCTGTGTCGTGTGACCCATTTAAATCCATCCATTAGCTAAAGCGGAAAGAAAATGAAAAAGATCCTGACAGCCTGGCTCGCTACGCTGGGCGTGGCGTTCTCTGTATTCGCTCTTCCGACCCACGCGCAGCAACTTGGTGGGGACTACACCGAGATTGTTCCCGCACTCGTTGCCGACGCGCCGGACAAGATCGAGGTCATCGAGTTTTTCTCTTACGCTTGTCCTCACTGCAATGAACTCAATCCGATTTTGAATCAGTGGGCGGCCAAGCTACCTCCTGATGTGGCTTTCAGAAAAGTTGCGGTGGGTTTCAATACCCCGTTCTATCAACTCATGGCCAAGCTCTATTACTCGCTTGACGCCTTGGGAGAATCTATGCGATTGGATGAGGCGGTCTTCAAAGCCATACACAGCCAAGGCGTAAAGCTCATCGACGAAAAAAGCGTCACCGCATGGGTGACGACGCAAGGTATTGACGGTAAGAAATTCGGCGACACCTTCAGTTCGTTTGGCGTTCTGAACCAAGCGAAGCGCGCCGACATGCTGGTGCAGAAAGCAAAGATTCGGGGGGTACCGGCTTTGCTGGTGGGCGGTCGCTACCTAGTTGGCGGACCGAACATCAAGAGTAATACCGATCTCCTGGCTGTTACCGACAAACTCGTTGCCAAGGCTCGCGCTGAACGTGCCGCAAAAAAATAGTCCGTCCCCGTCGACACAGCTCAGATCAGCCAAGAAACCAACCAGGATGGTGAATATGTACAGTACCACCCGGGGGGGGTCTGAGCAGAGACGACCTCTCTCGCGGCCAAAGTAACGAGCGCCTGTCCAATACGTAATTTCCCAGTCACTGAACTGTCGGTGTGTAGCGCCTAGGATGACTTCCGGGGTACGCGAAACTGAACTGAACAGGACCCAAAGTCATGACGTGGCCCCTGAACCGGAAATCGCAATCTTGGGAGCAGGCATGTCACAACATCTGGAAAAATATGTTGGGCGGATTGTTCGCCTGAATCAATCGGCTTTCAGGCAACTTTCCTGTAATAGCAGACAACGGGGCGTCAATCCCCCCGACAACTACTTCGTAGTCGCCGCCATCCGACGACGGATGCGCCAACTCATTTGTTACGGCGCAAATCTTCGAATTGTCGTGGGGGTGTCCGACGTAGTTTTAGTTTGAGTACCACCGCCTCATCGCGACCGACTGTTGATACGAAGTACCCTCTTGCCCAGAACTGCTGCCCAACAAAGTTGCGTTTGCGCTCCGCATACACCCGTGCCAAATGAATCGCGCTCTTGCCCTTGATGAAGCCAATCACCTGCGACACCGCGTACTTCGGCGGTATCGCAATCATCATATGCACATGGTCATGCATCAGATGCCCTTCGACAATCTCGCTCTCCTTCTGCGCGGCAAGCTTGCGGAATACCTCTCCGAGATGCTTGCGCAACGCTCCGTACAACGTACTGCGCCGGCGCTTCGGGATGAATATCACGTGATATTTGCAGCCCCACGCCGTGTGGCTCAAACTTTCATACGTGTCCATCTGGATTCTTCCTTTCATGTGCTTGGCGGCTCGCGATTGGAAGTTTCTACGACGGACAACCCCCAATACGTCAAACTTTTACAGCCTCCCCGGCAGAGCCGGAGGAACTCCTTGAGTTGTTAGAAATGGAATAACAGTGGGTGCGCCGCCGTGAGGATGCCGGAACATCCAATGGCGACGACATAGTTGACCGACGTTGTCGGACTCTCAACGATCGCTTCTCGCGAGCTCTTGCTTCTTGTCGCGGCCCCGTATCGTAAAGCACAAAATTCGATTGACTTTGGCGAAACGAAGACCTACTTTGGTGAGAAAAGTTCCAAGGGTTGCGTAAGTTATCCAACTTAAATCGCGGAGGGAAGTATGGCCAAGCAATACGGGATGCTCGTTGACCTGCGCCGCTGTATCGGGTGCACGTCATGCCAGGTGAGCTGCAAGATGGAAAACGGGGTGCCGGTTGGCAGTTTCCGGTCCCGTGTCGAAGTGGTCGAAGCCGGCGAATACCCGGCCGCCAAACGCTATTTTCTGCCGAAGTTTTGCAATCAATGCGACAAAGCCCCCTGCATCCGGGCCTGCCCGGTCGAAGGCGCGACCTACAAGCGCGATGACGCGATCGTGATGACCAACCGCGATTTGTGCATCGGTTGCGGAAAATGCGTGGACGCCTGTCCTTACGGCGCGCGCTATTTGCACGAAAATATTCCGACCAAGAACTCGGCACGGCCTTACCTCAAGAAACTGCCCGAACTTGCCGCCAAGCAGGCGAAGGATTTGCGCGTCTCCGACAAATGCGACTGGTGCAGTGATCGCCTGGCGGCTGGGGAAGAAGAAACGGCCTGCCAGCGCAACTGTTTCGGCAAGGCCATCGTCTTCGGCGATCTCAACGATCCGAAGAGCCGCATTGCCATGCTGGTCGCCGCTGAAAAGCCCGAGACGCTGTTTCCCGACCTGAAGACCCAGCCGCGCGTGTATTACATCGCGCCCGACAAGGACGTCTTCGAAGCCACGGACAATCCGCTGAATCCCGAGTAAGGCGACATAACGCCGATGCAGGCTCAGATTCTTTCCAATTCGAGAATTGCTGTTCGGAGACAAAATCATGGACATGAAGGTTTCGCGTAGAGAATTTCTTAAGACGGCCGGCGTGACAGCTGGCGTCACGGCATTTCAGGGCGGTGGACTGTTGACGCTCGGTACGCTGACGGCGCCGGAGGCAAAGGCCGCTCAACTGGGCATGGGTACCTTCCAGGTTCGCTATACCGCCGATGTGATGTGCCCGGCCGAATGCGGCATGGAAATGTGGATACAGAACGGCCGGGTGGCCAAGATTTACGGCAACAAGGCGGTGCCGATGAACGACGGCGCGTGCTGCGCCAAGGGCGCTGCCGGTCAGCAACTCATCTACTCGCCTTACCGCCTCAAGCACCCGATGATCCGCGTCGGCGCCCGCGGCGAAGGCAAGTTCCGCCAGGCGAGCTGGGACGAAGCGATCGACGTGATCGCGCGCAAGCTCACCGCGATCAAGAAGAAACACGGCGCCGAATCGGTCGTGATGGACGCGGGCGATGTGACCGACCGCGACCATTATCACCGCCTGTTCTTTGCCTACGGCACGCCCAATTGCGTCGAGCACGGCGCGATCTGCGATACGCCACGCCGGCACGGGCCGAAGTTGATGGTCAACGGCAAGCGCTGGGAACCGGACTTGATGCGACCACAGCTCGTCCGTCAGGCCGATGGCAGCCTCAAGCAAGACTCGACCTACCTCAACAAGCTCATTATCTACAACGGTTGGAATCCCTTCGTCGCGACGCGCATTGCTTACGAGAGTCGTGGAACAGTTGCCGCGCAGGTCGAATCCGGCTGCAAGGTCGTGGTCATCGATCCTTCGCTCAGCAATACCGCGGCCAAGGCTGATATGTGGCTTGCTCCACGGGCCGGAACGGATGGCGACCTCTTCGGCGCTATGCTCCGTTACATCCTCGAGAACGACAACCAGAGCGATTCCGCGAAGAAATACATCAATTGGGATTTCAAGAAGTATTCGGTTGGCTGGGAAGAATTTGAAGCGGCGTTTAAGTCGTGGTGGACCAAGGTCGACCCGATCAATGGCAAGACCTACTTCAGCATCGATTGGGCAGCGAACCGCACCGGGCTCGAGACAAAGCAGATTGAGGATCTCTCTCACCTGTTCGGTATCACTAAGCCCGCCGCGCTGGTCTGGGGCATGCAATCGCCGGGGCACCACTACAACGGTTACTGCGCGTCGATTATCGGCGTTGCGCTCAACGTTATTACCGGCAACTTCGAGGTGCCGGGTGGCGTCATTGACACCGAGATCGTCAAGTCTAGCAAGGGCGGTAGCGCCACCGGCAAGCAATTTCTGAAGCGCAAGGTCAAACGGACGATCGCCGGCAAGGAAGTAGAAGGCGAAGTCGAGCACCTGCACAAGGACCTTTTCGGCAGCAAATTCCCGGCCGCCTGGGATGATGTCGTTGCGGACTATCCGGACGCCATCCAGAACGGCATCGAGATCCGTTACGGTCCGTTCCGTGGGCACCGTTATCCGATGAAGGGCTACATCCTGCGCACGGGCAACTCGGTTTACACGGGATCGGCTCCCTATGCCTGGATCGACGCGGCAAAAGCCAAGGAGGCTTCGGGCGAGTACAAGCTCGACCTCTTCGTCGTCATCGACACAATCTATCTTGAGAGCGCGCTCTACGCCGACGTGATTCTGCCTGAGGCAAGCTACGCCGAGCGGCAAAGCGTCTCGGACATCTATCCGTCGCAACCGGTAATCTACAACCGCGACGCGGTCGTCGATCCGCTTTTCGAGTCGAAGAAACCGACCGAGATCATGAACCTGCTCGCCAGGCGACTCGCCGAACTCGGGGATACCGATCTCAAAGCAGCCGACTTCTGGCAGAAATACCGGACCGAAGAAGATTTCGTCAATGAAATGCTCGCACCGGCGCCAGGTCGGGCGAACATCGGCACGCCGCTTCCCTACCCGAAATATCCTGAGGGTTACACGATCATCGGCAACCCCGAGTCGCTCGAACGCGGCGACGTAACAATCGACGATGCCAAGAAAGTGATCCTCGGAAAGCCGGTAACCGTGGAGTGGCTGCGCGCCAACAAGGGCGTCGCTGTCTGGCCGATGAGCTGGTACCGCTACAAGAAGACCGGCAGTGACGAGCCAAACGGCGTTTTCCCGCCGACCTCGACGCGGCGCATCGAGTTCACCTTCGACTGGAAAGACGGCGACAAGCGCTTTGGCGGTTACCGTTCGTATAACGAGAAGATCGAGAAGGCCGGCGGTGATGTCCCCGAAGGGCTCAAGCAGATCGGCCTCACGAAGTATCCATCGACCTTCTACTGGTTCGAGACAATCTGGAATCCCCATACGAACCCGGAGTATGCCAAGTATGCATCCGAGTATCCGTTCCAGTTGATCTGCGGCAAGGTCCATCACGCGATGAGCGGAACGCAAATGGTGCATTGGCTCGGCGAAGTGAAGACCGAGGGCACGTGGCAACCGCTCAATAATGCTTTCGAGTCTGTCGTCGCCGAAGCGCAGCCGATCGGACGCGAGCCGATCAAGGATGCGAAGAAGAAGTTCAAGGCCAACTCCTATTCGGTCGGAACGGTGTGGATGAACAACGAAGACGCGAAGCGGCTGAACCTCAAGACGGGCGATCTCGTCGTCGTTACCAATCCACTCAGGAAAACGACGCGCGGCAAGGTCTTCGCTTCAGGCGGCATGCGGCCCGGCGTCATCAAGATGGGCTTCGGGGCGGGTGGCCGTTTCAGTCCGGGCACCGGACCGGCTTACGAAAGCCGGAAATACACGCCGCTACACAACGAGATGGTAGATCCGAATGCGCTCAGCCCGATCATGGGTTTCCCGGCTTTCGCTGACATGATTGTCTCGGTCAAGAAGGCATGACGGCGGCGAACCAGGAAGCCGCCAGGAGCGACGCGAGCGTGCCCGTTGAAGTAAACAACGAGGCACTCTCGCGCCCGTTGCTCGTCACTGACATGCTGCGTCGGCTCTTCCTTTTCGGGCCGAGCGAAGCGGTACTGGGACTCGCGCTGGCAGCTGCCGATGCGCAGGGCGGGTCGGCGGCGCTCGCGGGCGCCGTCGCCGGGCTTTGCGACGCCATAGACGAAGGGATCGACACGGGCGAAAACTGGATGTCCGATCTCGCCGTCGAATGGACGCGGCTTGTCGTCGGCCCGGCGCAAACGCCAGTCGTTCCCTACGCATCGTGCTATCTGTCGGAATCGCGGCTCGTCATGACCGAAGAGACGCTGGCCGTCCGCCGCCAGTTTCTCGAAGCGGGCCTCGCTCTGCATAAAGATGTCCGCTTGCCCGACGACCACCTCGGCATCGAACTCGACTTTCTCTATTTTCTCGAACGGGAAATCGTCATTGCAGAGGCGCTCGGCGATGATGCCAAGGTAGCTGCCACGCGAGCACGCCGGGATGAATTCGTCGACGGTCATCTTGTAAAGTGGCTGCCGCGCTTCGTCGCCGACCTGTCCGCAGCGTCGACGTTTGCCTTTGTCCACGCGGTGAGTGCGACGCTGCTAGCGCTGCTAATCGCCGTTGAACCATCATCCCAAGGCTAACAGCCTTATCAATCGTGCCTTCGAGCCAATCTCTGGCCAATTGATTGCGTCACGAGACGAGTATTGATTTGGACAAACGAGTTGACACCGAAGGCGGCCTCGGCGATGCCTCCCTATTGCACAAGCCCCCCCCGGTGTTCATCTTTGTCGGCCATTCGGGTTCAGGGAAAACAACTCTCGTGGAGAAGTTGTTGCCCGAACTGACCAGCCGGGGACTGCAGGTCGCGACGATCAAGCATGCTCACCATAAAGTCGTGCTCGACGAAGAAGGAAAGGACAGTTGGCGCTATACACATGCAGGCGCCGTCATGAGCATGCTCGTGACCGCCGATGAATTGAAGCTCGTCGCTGATGCGGTAGATCACCGTGAGCCCGCGCAGTTGGCTCAACGTTTTCTCGGTGAGGCTGACATGGTGCTCGCCGAGGGATTTTCCCTGGCGCCCGGAGACAAGATTGAAGTCCTTCGTCGCGAATACGGGAAGCCGCCACGTTGCGGCATTGAGGACGGCCTAATTGCCATCGTCACCGACATGGACGACGTTTATCCGGAACTCCCACACTTCCCACTTGAAAGCATTGGCGACCTGGCTGATTTCCTTCTTGAGCACGCGGCGCGATAGATTTCGAGTTGTGCACCGTTGGGGCCTGTGAAAACGAGGGCAATCTGTTCGTCGCAGTCAAGCAATAGGCCGTGCTTTTCCACGTTGGCTAACAGGCTGGTTTCGTCGTGATGCAGCCATTCAAACGACTGCGTCGCACAAACGGTGAACGACGGCATAATGGCCGAACTCTGCCTTCACCCCATCTTGCCCTTCGCATTCCGAACTCCTTGGACTGGAGCCAGGGTTTGTCGGCGCCCTTCCCCACAGGAAAAACCAATCAGACAAACAAGGGTACCCAGCACAACGGGTTTTTGCTCCCGGCCGTTAGTTACGTGAGGCACTCTATACCCATGTCCGCCGGCAATGCCGACAACATGCCCAGGTAGCAAAGACCTTCAAGGCTACGGTGCGTTGCGACGCACAGGTTTTTCTCTTCGCCAAGCGGTTCCCGGCGCTTTTTTCCACCCCTTGGGGCAGCGACTGCCCGGCGGGCGGTGCTGTCCTGACTTTCATCGAGGACATAACAATGCCCGCACCCGCATCATCCAAGACTCTGTATCGCATCGACGAATGCCCCGACCTGATGGCCGATGGCTGCATCGGTGATGAGCACGAAAATCTGATCTTCCTATCCATCTGGGCGCGCGACACCGCCGTCCAGGAGTTTCTGGCACGTCTGACCCTCGGGCACGACGACCAGGGGCTGGACCAGTTCCACATCATCACCAAGCAAGGAGGCTCGCTCCCGGTCTTCGTCGGCAACGTCGAGAACTTGGAGAAACGTAGCACTCGTATCTATCGGCGCACACTGTTCGGCTCATTGAGCAACGTGTGGCTGTTCGACCGGCGCTGTATCAAACCCGACAAGGCCAACGCCAGCGCACTGGCGCTCCTGCCTCGCGATTCCGCTTTTCGGCTTGACCGGATGTGGATGCTGGTGCAGGACACTTGCCCGCTGCCGCTGCTCGATCACTGGCGCGATACCGTGCTGGAACTGCTGCAGTCGCGGGACATGCTGACCCGCCTTCCGTTCGCCCTTGGGCCGCTGGAATGCCATCGGCTGGCACTCGACGTACCGGCGCTGACGACAGCACTGGGCAAGCTGATCCGAAATGGAACTCTCGGTGCCACCGAGTACGAGCCGGTTTCGAACGCAACGCTTCAGTTTGCTGCTTAGGCTTTCCACTTCAGGTATGCACATCGCGCATGCCCGTCTTCCTTCATCTCACCATCAGGAGAACTTCATGGCTCTCATGTTTCCGCGGCTGGCCCGCAATTTCGTGAAGAACGGGTACTTCCCCACGGACGAACCCACGCTCGAACGAGCACTCGGCGCATTAGCACCCGCTGACGGACCGAAGTGCATTCTCGATCCTTGCGCCGGCGAAGGCGTGGCGATTGCTGAAGCCGCCCACGCCCTCGGGCGCGAGCAGGTAGAAGCATTCGCCGTCGAATACGACGCCGAACGCGCCGCACACGCACGCCGACTCGTCGATCGCTGCATCCACGGCGACCTGATGGATACGCTGATCTCACGCCAGACCTTTGGCCTGCTGTGGCTCAACCCGCCCTATGGCGACCTGAGCAAGGACGCCAACGGCAACGTCGGCTATCAGGGCCAGGGCCGCGCCAGGCTGGAAAAGCTCTTCTACCAGCGTGCACTTCCGCTGCTGCAATATGGCGGCGTGCTGGTCTTCATCGTGCCGTCCTATGTCCTTGATGCCGAGTTGGTCGGATGGCTGACGCGCCACTTGGCCGACCTGCGTATCTACCGAGCGGTGGAGACGCAGTTCAAGCAGGTGGTGGTCTTCGGTCGACGCGTTCGCCAGCGCGACCAGGCTTCGGATTCGGTGAAGGCTGTGCGCGGTCTGCTGCTGCAGATCGGGCAGGGCTACGTCGAAGCCGAGGAGCTGCCGCTGGAATGGCCGTTCCTGCCGTACTCGGTCCCCACGAGCCCCGTCGAGCCGGAGCACTTCTATCGCGTGACGATGGAACCAGAGCAGTTCGCCGACGAGGTCGGTCGGCTGCAAGGGCTCTGGCCGGCGATCGATACGCACCTGGGCGCCGCGCAGCAGTCGCTGCGGCCACCGGCGCGGGCCTTGTCGCACTGGCATCTCGCCCTGGCCCTGGCCGCGGGCGCGATTTCCGGCGTGGTGAAGTCCAAGGCGGGGCGAGTGCTCGTCGTCAAGGGCGACACCCATAAGGAGAAGGCGTTGCAGACGGAGTACACCGAACGCGACGACGGGTCCGTTGCCGAGACCCGCATCCTCACCGACAAGTTCGTGCCGGTCATCCGCGCCTGGGATATGACGCCAAGCTCCCCCACAAGGGGCGAGGTGCTGACCATCCGCTGATTGTTGTTCCCTGACGGTTCGCCGTCGCCTTCATCCACCCACCGGGGTCATGTCGCCCCGATGGGGATGCTATGGCCCCTTCTTCCAGAAGGAGAAACCACCATGGCACTCGCAGTCCTCAACCTCGCGTCACAAGCACGCTTTTCGCCCGGGCAGGTGGTCATGACCGCCGGCGTCGACGAACTGGTCCGACAGGGCCGACTCAACCCCACGCCGTACCTGCGCCGCCATCTTCATGGCGACTGGGGCGACCTGAGCGACGACGATCGGCGGCTGAACGACGCCGCGCTGAAGTCCGGCGAGGATCGTCTGTTCTCGTCCTACCAGGTCACGCCCGACCTGAAACTTTGGATCATCACCGAATGGGATCGCAGCGTCACCACGCTGCTGTTGCCCAGCGAATACTGATCCTCCTCGACGGCCTTTGCGCCGTTCCTTTCTTCCCACCCTGGGGCATGCCATCGCCCCGCAGGGGAGGTGCATGCCCCATTGCTTTGGAGCATCACCATGTCCCTCGATCTCGAAACCGTTCCCGAAACCGCTGCGCAGGGCGACCTGCTCGAAGCGGCCGCTTCACCCCTCACGCTGAGCCTGCAGGACTTCGTATCCGAATTCGGTAACGAGCTGCTCGACTCGCTCAACCGCGCCAATCCCCCGGTCTACACCGGCCAGGCGCGGGCGCATCGGCAGATCGTCATCGCCAGTCTCAAGCGCAAGCTGTTCCAAGCGCAGGCAGATGTGGTCCATGCCGTCACCGAGCTGTTGGTCGATCGCGGCGAACGCGCTGCGATCGTCAATGGCGAGATGGGCTGCGGCAAGACGACGGTCGGTATTGCCACGGCCGCCGTGCTCAACGCCGAAGGCTACCGCCGC
>Ga0302250_1000995_pt1 | contig 23203 bp, 20 predicted proteins | sample AAG_RA_Asp_MG_FD_193536 | JGI IMG/M metagenome (GOLD analysis project Ga0302250, IMG submission 193536) | Enriched activated sludge microbial communities from anaerobic digester in WTTP, New Holstein, Wisconsin, United States - AAG_RA_Asp | ecosystem: Engineered > Bioreactor > Anaerobic >... | reverse complement strand
ATACTTTTTCATGACCTGCCTCCTTGGTTGTGGCTCTGCGCCGTAGTGAGTTCTTCCTCTCTACAGCATAACCCACGTTTGCAAGGGGCAGGTCGCTTACTTTCTACTGACAGCCATTATGTCTAAAACGTGGGGGTTCAAACTGAATCTTGCCGCGCTCTTCCAGTAGCAAGGGGGTTGTGAACTCCAGGGTCACCTCACTGATGTTCTGGCTTTCATGCTGTTGAAGCGTGATTGATTTGAGCGGCAGGTCATTACCGCTGAGTACGCCTTTGCGATATATGACCCGTTCCAAATCTTCATCACCGATGGCGGTCACACTGTCGATCATGAATCGGCCGCTGCCGTTCCGGATGCCGCGCCGGCCGATCTCCTCAAAGGTCGTTATCACCTGGGGGGTACTCTGGCTGGCCCGGCCGATCAGCACGCATGCAAAGCTCATGGTGTCATAGCGTTTAAACAGTCGTTGATCACCCGTTGGTGGATTAAGTATGTAGGGTCGCGGAAAGTTGCTGAACCGCCGGAATCCATCAACACCTTCGGCCGGTGAGGTTTCAAACAGATACGCATAGCTGCAGGTATGCCTGAAAGGACAGTTAGGGCAACTTTCATCAGGCAACACGCAGGACAGTTCTCGCAGTACCGTTCCAAACACACCTCGGAAAGCAAATCCCTTGTATGGTGGCAGTTTGATTTCTTCAGTAACGGTCAGTTCAAAGCGAAGCATGGTTACGGGCAATGTTGGCGCTATCATACTAATGACTTTCCCTAAAAAGGAGAGTGGTCGTAAATTATGACCTCTCCGGTTACAGGCGATTCATATTTGAGAACCATCACCTTGCCATGCAGCGCATGGGACACCGACAGGTAAAGCCAGACCGGCCCGGGGCCAGTAAGAGTGACAATATTGCCTTTTCCGGCCAGTTCCTGTGCCTTTGCGATGTAGGCAGGCAGTTCTGCCAGCTTGGCAGTGCCCGTCTCCGAGTAAAGTAAGGCCATGTCTAACGTTACGGTTTCAGCCATGTCTGAATCCTTTGAGGAATGTCACGAATCTTTTCTCCGTCGATAATTTCTATGCCCATGCTCGCGGCACGGGCATGAATGTAACTGTCGCGGATCGGTCGCGCCGAAGCGAGGATCTTTTTGCCAAACAGTCCCAGTGCGTTGTCACCCAGAGAGTCAAGCTCATAAAGGTATTCTCTGCCTGCTCCGCCTCTGTCTATATTCGAGGTCTTGCAGGAGATGTACAGCATGCGATTTTCGGCGCCTACCATAACGTCAAATTCATTTTTGGGCTCTTCCTTGCGGCGGGTCTCCCAACGACCGATGACGTTCAACTTTGCTTCAACACCAGAGATCGACACTGCAGCCAAATAGACATATTCCTCAAACCAGAAGCCGCGCAAGTATTGGGCTATCTCTATATTTGGCAGAATAATGCCACCGGCTGCCTGTCGTGCTATGCCATGCTTTGCCAGCAACATGGCAAGGCCGCTAAACTCCCTGATCTGCTGCAGGTGTAAGGTGTATGGGTAGCTCAATTCCTTGACGTCTCGATTGACGCCGAAAGAACCGTTCAACATGCCGATCAGTTTGGGTTTGCGAATTGCCAGTTCGGCAAGGAACTGCGTTACCGGCTGTCGTTGTATGATTGGTCCGAGATCGCAGGTATGGCTCTCCGGCCTGAAGCCATGGATATCCAGATAGTCTAGTATCGGCATGGTTATGGTAATGGTATCTTCACGCTGCTCCGGTGCCAGGCAGATCAGCTTGCGGTTGTAGGTGTCGACATAATACAGCTCTTTCCGGGCATCAAAAAAGACCTGGAAGGCGGCTAGTGCAGCAAGCTTGGTGCCGCCGGTGATGTTGGCGGAAATGCGACAGCTTGCGTATTCATCAAGCAGCTGCCTGCAGGTTTCCATAACCGCCTGCATATCGAACGGCAAAATTTCCGTACCACGCACGGCCATGCCACGACTTTTGAAAAATTCCTCCAGACGCAGACCTTGTTCGATCTTATCTTTCGTGTACAGGAGCTCGACATGGTCTGGGCGTAACTGCAAGGCTGAGGTCGTGTTGGGTACCGGCTGATCCGATACGAGGCAAACATGAACATGCCTCACAAGGAATTTCCCAAAAAACGTATTTTTGTTTTTTCTAACTTTATACCATAGCGGCTTGCGGCATATCTGCGATCTGCTCTTACAATATAATACGTCGCCAATGTTTCATCGCCTAACTGTTCAAGTATGGATTTGTTCATCTTACTGATACTGACGCGTAATGACGGAATTTCTATTCCGTCAGGCCATTTCGAATAAAGATAATCTTCTTTATCTTTATTCGAGTAAATAGCTGCATAATCTTTGGCCATAGCTACTAGGGCGTCGCGAGAGCTAAAACCTATCATGGTCTCATAGCAACCAGTACAATCTCGGCAGTATTCTCTGTCTGGGTACTTGCAATGATCAGTCTTTTGACGGAGGAATGCCAGATAGAGCATCAGCTGCATCGGTACCAGCTCTACTATATGCCGACCAATGCATAAAGTACTGTCAGTTATGTTTACAACCAACCCAATCTGCTGTGATGCTGTATCAATTTCTCGCTGCCCCATACGGACCATTTCACTAAAACTGTCAAGATTCTGCTTTGGGACAAATTCACCGAGCCTTATATATGAAAGATCAGCCAGGTCGATTTTTGCATCTCGGGCATTCAACTCACTTGTTGTGCCGTCCGCAGCACGACAGGGAATTAATTTGTCAGCTGTGGGGGGGTAATAGAAAGCCGGATTTGATTCAAATTCTGGCGATACAAGAATATGATACAGCTTGTCATGTGGCCGCCCAAACAGCTGCAAAGCCGCCCCCAGATAAAAGGACATCGTCTTACGACCACCGGCTAGCGAGCAGTGAATTCTGGTATCAGGCTCTGCTACCTTCCTCTGAATAAAAGCACTGATAATGTTGCCAGCCGCCTCATTGTCTGAAATAGTCCGTATATCTTCGAGCTTTCTGCCTTCTCTATCCGAAATAATAAGAAATGATTCTTCACTTACTGTTGGGCACTCTATATCATATTCATTACACATTTCTTTAAGAATAGATTCTTCGAAAAGCCGTTTTTTTATAATTTTTTTTCCAGTTACAGTTGTAATAAAATATAACTCATCAGGATGAACTTTTGGATCCTGCATAGCTAAGGCAAAAATTGTTTCTGTTACAATCTGTGGTGTAGCACCTAGAACAAAAATAAAAATTTCTCGAAATTTGATTGCATTATTCATAACAAACTCCTGAAAATGGTTAAAATATAGCAATATATGCAAATAAAATTAACAAGCTGTGATTTGTGGCACACTGGATTGGTAACATACTCGATGTAGTCATCAATTGCAAAATCTCTTAACATAATAGTCCCCAGCAATGCCTCCCGCAGATCACACGAAACGGCCTGAAGTTATAAGGGAGACTGACAGCCGGGTCTGCGCCTGTAGCCACACCAAGTAACGAGCTGTTGCAGCCCACAAATGCTCCTTTACCCTTGTATGCCATACTTTCTCATGACTTGTTTAGCATCAGCGAAACCGTTATGCAGTGATCTGCGTAAATACCGTGTTGCGAGCTCTTTATTTCGCGGCTGTCCGTACCGGCCTTCCGCATAGATTATTCCCACCGCTGCCTGAGCCTGGCTGTTTTCGGGCTGTTCTGCGATTGTTAGCAAAAGACGGAACAATTCATTTTGGTTCGGCGGATTACGAATAATACCCTCGGCCACTTTCTCCAGCTGTTCCATAGCTGAAGATGCCTTGGCGATCTTTCGACTCGCCTGGGCATAATGCCGGTACGCTGCCGACAGGTCACGCCCTCCCTTGATTCCCTTGCCATCTTCAAGCCAGCGGGCAAGGATGAAATGAGCCCGTGTGTGGCCATAACTACAGAGCAGTTCCAGCCGCCGTTTTCCCGGCTCTGATGGCGCAGCATCTTCGAGATCTGTAATCAGCTTTCCAAGCATGTCCAAAGCCTGGCCAGCTGCTGGTGATTTGGATGTAGTGAGTTGCTGCAAAGTAGCAATGCCCCGCAAAGCGACTACAGTGTCTGCTGAAAATGCGTCGATTTTAGACTTTTCCAGTATTTCATTGCTGGGATGTTTGGTTATGTTTGACGGCTTTGGGGCAGGCTTGGCAGTCTGAAGCTGTTTTGGTGCCGTTGATAGCGTGTTAGCAGGTGTCTGTCTACTGGCTGCTGCAGCTAACTGCGCGGAATTTCCTTGTCCTGCTGCATGTAGAGGCGCTGATCCCATCTGTCTGTCTACTGCAGCATTTCCTGTATGGTTAACTACGCTAGATGGCTGAACAGATAAAGCCGTCAATCCGGTTTCATTGATAATTGAGTGCACGAATCCGCTCTGCATCTCTGCAAACCCTAGTCCGGCTGCAAGACAGACACCAGCCGCTGCCGCACGTAGCCAACGCGGTATTCTCCACGAGGGCATCAAGCTCCATTGTTTGTGGCGTCTTGCGTATGCATCAGTCGAGACGGGTCGTGTACCTGTGTCAATCTCTGGTGTCACAAACCCATGGGGCGCAGTAGCTGCAATATCTCTCAGAATTGTATCGGCGGTCTGGTATCTGCCCAGCTTCATCCGTTCGAGTATTTTTCGCAGATCCTTGTCAAAAACATCAGGGCAAAAATCCAGAAGATGTTTTGCTAGAACATAGAAATCGCCTTTCAAGCCGAGCCTGTTCGATTTCAGGGTTTCGGGATGATATGGAGCGGAACCCTGTTTACGATGCATTTCGTGGTCATCCTTGAAGGCCTTATCCTGTTCAAGTGAAAAATAGTCCTTTCCTGGTGCGTTTCCGGTGGCCAGTGGAGGGCTGACAAATGGGAAGTCTTTGCTAAAAGCATTGCCATAGTCGCAAAACAGCACCGTCCCCTGGGGGGATACCAGAAAATTTGCGGGATGTGTGTCGTTAAGTACCACTCCTGCTGTATGGTGGATTGAAATACAACGCAATGTTGTTTCAAGCAGTAAACGAGACTCACGAAACGTAATAGCAGTCGCTGTCAGACGGTGGATCAGTGTGTTGCCGGCCACATATTCCGTCTCAAGCTTGAAGCCGGCATGTTCTTGAACCAGCTTAACTCCCGGGAGCCCTTTGGCTTTTACGAGCTCCAACATATTCTTTTCATGCTCGAAACAAAGGGAGATAATCATAGACAATCGTTCCCGATCAGCAGGTGCAATTTTCTCACTATTTTTAAGGTACGGGGCGTAATGCTTATAGGTTTTGCCTTCAACAAAATTGCCCTGTTCATCGCAAAGAATTACCGATTCGACCTTGCCAGGCTTATGCTCAATTTTTGTGGTGACTGAATTCATTGTGCGCCTCCTTGCCACGCAATAGTGATGAGCGTTAGAAACGTAACCGTGAGCGCCATCCAAAAGGGCCAACGCGCTCCGGCAAGATAGGCAGGCGAAATAAGCGCAACGGTTATGTCGTCACCGGTGTTGAAGTTGTCAGCGGCTTCAGAAACAAGGGCTTCAGCCAGTTCCTGCATCCTCTTGGCGCAATGCTTGTTTGCAAGTCGCGCGATCTCACCGCAATGGTCCTCTCCCATTCCTTTAAAGAACCCATCTGTAGTCAACAAAAGCAGGCCACCGGGAGGTATACTGACCCTGCCGGACTGAATTTCGTCCGGTAGCAGGCCAGCACCTATGGCATGTACCATCATATCGTCGCGGTACTTGTCCGGCTGTGCATAGGCGACTCTCTTTTTCCGCTCCCCATGGGTCTGATCAGTTGTAATTTGTTTACATCTGTACCTCCGCTGCAAAAAACCATGGGGTGCCAGCATGTATGCACGTGAGTCGCCAATGCTGACATACTCGGCAACAGCCAATCTGCTCACCCGAGCAGCCACAAGCGTGCTTTGCCCAACCCTGTCCTCGCCAAACAGCCGATAGCAGCGTGTTACAAAATCATGGGCAACAAACGCCAACTGCTCCAGACTGGCACGACCGACGGGGCGGCTCATGGCAAATGGCATTAAAGCTAGCCTTGAAGCCACTTCTCCACGGTTTGACCTGCTGACGCCGTCAGCTACCGCTATGACTGGAGAGCCTGGGCGGGGCAAAAGTCCATAATCCTGGTTCACGTTGTGACTGCTACCTTTGCGAGAGGCCATTCCCATATCGGGGGCTAAACAGAACAGTCTGGAAATGCACGACCAGAGCACGTTGTCCCCTGAAAGTATGTCTTCGGCAGCCAGCCTGGTTTCAAAGTCTGCTTTACATGAATCGGTAGTCATGTCTGCTCCATATCAGAGACATTCTTAGCACTGCGCTTACCCAGCCAGTCTGTTAATAGTTTACAAGCGCCTCCAACTCAGGTGTGCCGTCGAATCCACCAATTTCTGGGGTAGTGCTGCCATATTCAATAACAAGACGAGGAAATTTTTTTCTGTCGCCAGATTGACGGTTATTTCTGATCTGCTGTTCGGTACTGCCGAAGCATAAAAAGATTTCAGTGCTGCTATTAAGCTGTATCGCATACTGCATACCAGGCAGTCTCCTGAGGTCCTGACCGTCTGCAGTAAAGGTACCGTGGGAGGAACCTTGGTCCAACAACACCAAATGCCCGTTTAGCAAGTCGAGAACAATGTGGTTCTTGGAAACATATTTACAACCGGTCAGGCTCACCTCTGACCAATCGCCATCGAGACAGTTTATGCGGCAGGGGACGTGAGTAATTTGATGGGCGACCGGAGATGTGCCGGAATCCACAGTGACCGTCAACGGATGAGGTAGAAGCTTCTTGCCAATTGGCGCCGTTAACGGCTTTGGCTGTGTCACTGAATGCAACTGAAACGGAACAACCGGTTCTGCTGCGTTGCCCCAATCAAATTCAATGTGAAAATCGGTCTGCGACCCTTTTTCAGGGTGTTTCACCGAATTCAACTGGAGTGACATATCCGGCACAGCCTTAAGCAGGGGCCAATTACCGCTGCCATTCATGATAAATCGCTTGATGCCTGTTTCAAGTGCAGAGCCGTAACGGCTGTGCTTTATGATAAATTGCACAGCGTCCTCTGTCTGAGGCCAGATAGAGACGCCTCTGATACTGTTTGAGATGTCATTTCCGGCATCCAGCGATTTGACATCGAGATTATGAGCCACCAGGCAATCCCGAAGGGCGCTGTACAGGATATTGAGTGGCGCGCCAGTATTAGCGCCATCAACTGGCATTGGCTCATCAGTAGCACTTTCATTGGGAATCCATTGCTTGATGCGTTCGATCGGCACCAAACTCTCCAGGATATTTTTAATTATGGTGCGATTCATAATGACCTCCCTTTCAGTCCTGACGACAATTTGATCTCCCCCCGAACGATTGACTGAGACATGGATGTCAGGCGGCAGATCCATTTTTCTGCACAGGCGCGCCTGCTCAGTTTGCCAGTTTATCAGAGCGCCGGCACACCCTTTCAACGGCAGTTCAATCGCCACGCTTTCTCCTGCTCTGGAACTGCGGAATATGAGCTCAGCTATTTCAAGGAAAGCTGCAGGATCAGAAACCTGAAATCTATGCATTGGCATCTCGTCCTCCCCTGTTTTCCTTTCGCAGGTTCCATCACTGAATGTTGGTTAACGTCTGCAGTGCCTCAATCGTGCCAAACAGCAAAATCGACGTCGCTACAAGAGGTTGAGCGGCGGACTGACTCCGCCAATTGCCTGCATTATGTAAACACATAGCTTTTGATGTAAACTTGCACTTCATTACGGAAATTCCGAAGCCCCTTCCATTTGATCGGCAATAAGGGCATCAAGAAGTGCCAGCTTATCCTGTTCTTCATCAAGCTGCGGACCAAGTAAAAGTTCAGGCAACAAGTGCTCTCTCCAGTCACGCATCCGCTTTATGCGCAACTCTTTTATTGCTTCTATTTCAGTATCCATAAGCTTTTTAAACTCATCCCGTTCCTCCTCAAAAACATTCAGAAGCTCTATTACTTGTAGCCGGCTCAATTCAGTTTTGAAAATTCTCATCTTCTCAAAATGATTTAGCGACAAACTATATATGGTGTTTGTCAGCAGCGCTTTGAGCTCTTCACGCTCGGCTTCACTCTTGAAAAATGGCCAATCAGGATGGATTAAATCATAGACATCTTCGATCGAAGCAGAGCTCTGTTCGATATCCAACGGTTCAAATACTCCCGTAATTTTACACATGCGCACCTCCATGCCTGTTTAGGCTGCCTCTTTAAAATCAGCCAGCGTTGTTACCTGCTCTGCAGTAAGCCGTTCTTCAGCCATAAGCGCCTTGGCCACTGCCTCCACTGCCTCCTTGCACTCACTAAGAAGCTCCGCGCTGCGTTCACGTTGTTCCTTCAGCAATATTCTTACCTGCTCAGCAGCTCGCGCCCTGGTTTCCTCATCAACATAGAGGTGATACCCCTCTTGATTTCCTGTAACCTGACCATCCATCCGGTATCCAAAACAGAGCACCAGTTGCTCTGCAACAGCCACTGCCTTCTGGAGGTCCGAGGAACACCCGGTACTCTCTACGCCCAGGAAAATCTGTTCAGCCGCTGCACCGCCAAAGAGTACCGCGATAGTGTCAACCAACTTCTTAATATGCATGATGTTCGAGGTGTCCTCCCGCAGCACGGCGCCACCAATCCCGTTTCTTGTCAGGATTGAGATGCCAGCCAGATCTTTTGCTGTTTCGGGTGAAAGCCGGAGCAGCAGTACCGCATGTCCTGCCTCATGATATGCAATTATCCTGCGTTCTTCGTCGGTGCATCTGATCTGACGTGAAGACTCGCCAAAAAGGATATGCTCCAAGGATATCTGGAGATCAGGCTCTAAAATGATTCCATCACCACGCTGCATGGCAAGTCTGCGCGCATCGTTGACCATATCCTGTAGAAAGGCACCGCTCAGACCAACGGCCATGCGGGCTATCATGGCAAGTCTGATGTCATCAGCAGCCTTCTGACCCCTCATATGCCAGGCCAAAATTTCCTCCCGCTCTGCAGGGCCGGGAAGCTCAAATAAAAGCTTCATGTCGAAGCGACGTAGCAGTGCCTCATCAAGGTCATCCGGGCGATTTGTCGTTCCGATCACCAGCACGCCGCTGAAATCATGCACCCCCTGCATGCAGGTCAGCAGCTCGGTTATTGCCTCACGTTCATTGGCAAGTATATCGATCTCATCAATAAACAGTACGGCATGGGTAGGGGCTGCATATTTAGCGCATACCTTGAATGCATGCCTGACGTTGTTAGAGGTGCCCCCGGTAACCGAGGAAAGCAGGTCTGATGCAGATATGCGTATCATCGGAATACCTGCCTCGGCTGCAAAGCCCCTGGCGCACGCGGTCTTACCGGTACCAGGGGCTCCATGCAACAGAATCCCCCTAGGGACAGACTCCTTTGCAGCCCCGGCTCCACAGAGCGTCCTGGCTACCGTCCTCAGGCGCTTAATCGCATCGGCATGGCCAATAACCGCTTCCAGACCTTGTTCCGGAATACCCTCAAGGATCAGCCCCCGATCGCTGGGTGATGGCACCATCTTCTCGCAGACATCCAAAATCTCGATTGTTGCCTTGTTACCCTCCAACCGGCTTGCGGTTTTGAACTCAACCCTGCGGCGAGAGCCGGCAAGGCGCTTCAGCAAGAGCCCTGCGACCTCCTGAGGGGCTGAAGATTCTTCCAGTTGCGGTAATGCGGGCGCCCTGAATGCAATTTCAGCCAGGTCGTCAATACCTGCCTCCGTTGCCTGCATGTAGGTGTCAAGCACCTTTTCCCAAACCAGGTTCTTTGCTGAGTCGGCTATATTGCGGGCATTGGCGTCAGGCATCAGTCTAGCGGCCAGATAATAGGTGAACGAATTCGTAAGGCCAGTCAGGGTGACGTTGAGCCTTTTTTCAGACAATTCACGGCTCTCGTGAGCCGCATCCCTGCTGATCCCGAAGAGCGTGGAAGGGGACAGCTCTTTGAAGCTGATTGCGTTTTTCGCCAATTCGGCGCTTACACTGCTGCTAAAACCGCTCTCAACACCCAATTCACGGCCTGTTGTTACAACTATGATGCAGTTTTTGAAATCGACCTGTGCATCCTGATATCTGTCAACGTCTTCACCATTCAGAAGTATGGGACCAAGGGCCGCCAGGGTATTCTCGTGGGCCGCCTCAAGGTGGCTCAACAGGATAAAACACTTTGGATGCTTCTTCACAAACCCTGTCAGCATCCCCTCCTTTCCATTGTTGTAGCTTGAACTATGTCCCAACAGCGACTCCCAGTTCTGGTGGCTGCAGTACCCCTTGAGGTCTATTTCAAGGAACGGCATGGTATTGCCATTCTCAAGCTTCATGGCCTTGGCAATTGCCTGTGCCAGCAGTCTCTTACCGCAGGATACAGGTCCGCAAAAGGCGAGTTTTAGTGGCATCCGTTTGTCTCGCTCCGGTGTAAGCATCCACCCGGCGAGTTGTTTCAATACCCGGTCAACCGCTTCACCCTGACCCTTCACAACGGCATGCAAGCCCATCTCAATGCTATGCAGCTGGCGCAAAATTCGGCTTTGGGGTGACAACTGCTTTACACCGCTTATTTCCTCAGCCCGGAACCGGTCTATCACCAGCGTTTCGCTGTGTTTCAAAGCGCTGTTTTTTATCCACTTGACCAGTAAATCAACCTGCTTGCCAGGCACACGCTCAAGTTGTTCGATTGCCGATATGAGGCGGCCGGCACTCTGGTCCAGCGGTATCTCGTGACGACCATGCTGCGCGACTACCATGGCAACCTTTTCTACGATGTCATCGGGAAAGTTCTGCCTATGCTTCCGGTTCCGCGCCGTTGCAAGGAAAAGCTCTTCTGTTGTAACGACTGTTCTGTTACGCCCTTTGGCCAGTGCCTGGGCTGAATCAAGAATATTCCTGAGCGCGTTGCTTTTAGGCGCATGCTGAACAGGTTTGGCATTTTTCTCTCGTGGCATGGTGTCTCCTTGGAGTAGTGGTGCTGATGCCAACATCATCGAAGGTCTCTGCATCCTGACGCTACAATCAGACAAGGGTGGAGCTGTGCACACTTTAGCGAGAGACGTGCCAATCAAGCAAATGACTGTATTTACTAGCATTAATATGTCTTTTATTTTTATTTGGGGGATGCAAGGAGGGGTTTGGCTGCAAATCTGAAGCTTAGACGCTCAAAATTATGGTGAGGTAGGAAATGCCTTGGTGTGACCTATATTTTGATTAAGCAGATTCAAAAACGCTACCCAGCATGTACATGCTGGGTAGCGTTCTAAGCACAGCATACTTTCTGGCGTTTTATCTTCCCTCCAGATTCCATACTGTTTTTCCGTCCATGATCATTCTCCTACGCACATAATCTCATGGTTTCCAACCCTGTTATCGTCAAACCAAATCACCAGGGCAAGCACACCCGGCATCCCATCCGTGATGCAACTCTTGTCGCTGGCGTAGCGACACTCCAGATATTCCCCAACACAATAATCAGGCTCACCAAGCAATCGGACCAGATCAGCCTGTGAATGACCCTTCCTTACTTTAAGGCGCATGTGGTTCAACTCGTCATCCCCTGTCCTGATCAGGTTGGGTTTGTCAAACGGTGTCCACTCAGGCCTTGTTTCTGCTGCACCACTCCAACCAGCAAGGACTGACAAAATGGTGGTCATGCACACAACAGCAGAAAAACTTCTCTTGAGCATCATATTCGCCTCCATAACTTGCGTTCAATTCAGCTATGCGTCTCGTACGGGCTTCGTCTGCCAACCAGCTACAGGTTTTGCATTTATTGTTGAGTTGCAAAAAAACATAGCTTAATTGACCAACGCATTACCAGCATTCGATGCTGATTTACAGCCTGAAACATTGGATCTTGCCTTACCGGCTGATCTCTCTTCTCAGCCGGGAAGCGCAACTACCAACCTGAACCCGGTTCCGCTTCCGGTATATTCTGGCGCGGCTCGTTGCCGGTGATAAACTTCTGGCCAAGCAATAGACCGCCAGGAATACGATGAACCGCGGATTACACGAGCGGTTCCGGTCAAAGGTCCTTCAGGATTTTCTCTTGGACTGGTTGCATATCCATTCTCTTCATACCAATCACTGCACCATTCATCCACATTACCAGACATGTCGTGCAGTCCCAGGCCGTTTGCCCTCTTAAGTCCAACAGGATGCGTGGTATTGTCACTGTTTTTTTCAAACCAGGCATACTCCAAACGTTCATCGTAATCATTGGTGCCGGCAAATTTCTGCATCTTACCGCCGCTCCTTGCAGCATATTCCCACTCTGCCTCGGTTGGCAGCCTGTACTGGGCACTACCCAGCGCATTCAGCCGCCGGATAAATTCTTGCACATCCTGCCAACTAATATTTTCTACGGGATAATCGCTTTCCGGGTGGTTGAAATGGGAGGGATTACTGCCCATGATCCGCATCCACTGGGTCTGTGTAACTTCATATTTTCCTAAACTAAAATCGCTGACACAGACTTCATATGTTGGCATTTTCTCGCCAGTGTGAAACCAGGAATCTCTATCCACCATGTCATGGGCTCTTGTGTAACAGCCTCCTTTTACAGCAAGAAATTCCATACCTGTTACCGGATCAGTGTAGTTATATGCTCCAGTTTGCAACGTGGCTGTTGATCCATTTTGTTTTTCACTTTTTGGAGACGCAACAGCCGGAACCATTTTTTCATTTTTTGCCTGTGAATCCTCAGACATGCTGACTTCTACAGCTGGTTGTGTTTTTTTAACTGGTGCCCCTGAGAGTACCCGCGGCTTGTAATAGTTTTTTTGCACAGGCCGCTTCCCCTGCTGCAGGAACGGAGTCAAATCGATATCTGCAGCGGCGATCCCACCTGCAAATGTCACGAAAAACAATGCCATCAGCGTTTGTCTCATCGTTACCCCCTCACTTTTGCACGCACTGACTTTGCAGTATACGGGACAGCCTGTTTTGCATCTGTCTTAGTTGCCTTGATAAATCGAAGGGACAGATCTGCTGCGTAATTATAATTTCGCCCCTCAATGGTTTTACGTTCACAGATGGCAACTACCGCGGTGTCGTACTCTCTGCCGTTGCGTGCATAGGCTGCCACATACAGGTAGAGAGGCACGCTTTCCTTTGCCGTTGAATCTGTTGTCCCTGTTTTTGCAAACAGCATATCCTGGCCGCTAAGATTCCGACCGAACACCTTTCTGAACGGTTCTCCGGCAGTGCCCTGCGGACTGTTTACTGCAGCCAGGTAACTGGCAAGAAGTCTGGCATTCTCGGGCTTCATCCCTGCCGGAACCGCTGCCGGCGCCGGTATATGGACGGTATGCCCCCCCGCATTTAATACACTGTCGACTATGTGGGGCAGTATCACATGGTGATGGCCATTGGCCGCCACTGCCACATGGGAGATGGTATGTAGCAACCCAAATGCGCTTGTACGTGCATCACCTTGTCCAAACAGGCTCATTCGCACAATTTTGGCTGCATCAAAGCCCTCTCTGGATATATGAGGGGGACGTTTTCTGTTCTGTTCCAACAGCGGTACGACCTCGTTATATTCTGGCATCTGCTCCAGTTCTGCATCGGACAGAAGTCTGAATCTGTTTTTTCTGCTGCTTTCCGCAACCAGTATTCTTCCGGCAATCGGGGCGTTTATAGCTCCTTTCTGCAGTGAACCGTACAGGTGGTCCATGGGTTTTCCAACACAACCATCATCATTATTGGAACAGTCCTGATTCCAGCCAAACCGGGCCGCCTGATGCCGTATCGACTTAGCCGCCCCGCTGAAAGCGGCTGGTGTAAAGAAGGTTTTTTGCGGATCAGAGATCATCAGATAATAGGGAAGCCGCGCAAGAGTTGCCTGGCTGTTGTTAAGGCTCTCAGGATATTCAAGCATGGCTGCAGAAAACAGAATCTTGCTGGTGGACGCAGGGGCAATGGCCCTGAATACCAGACCGTTGGCTGGAGAATCTTCTGCTGCACTGGCTGCGGCCACGATTTCTCCAGACTTCAGATCCATGGCCACCAAGGTGGCATTTTTAATGTGTTCACTGGAAAGTGCCTGGTCAGCAAGATTGCTAGCCAACTCCTGAAGTTCCGGGTTGATCGTCAGCAGCACATCATAGCCAGCCGACACCTTCTTGCCATGTACGACTAGATGGTTATGCCGCTCTACCAGTTTCCGACGATCGTCATAATCAAGCATGACCCTCATGCTGTCGCTCAGCACAGGTTCAGCCGCCAGTGAGAATCCTGGATATTTTTTCCTGACATCTTCATAGCCTTGATCAGCTGGGCGACCGGTATATCCTCCTGTTATACGCAGTAGCGCTCTAGTGTCGTTGCTGCTGCTACCGGTTTCTCGAACCAGCAAACTGCCGTATAATGGACCCCACGGGTTTTTATGGCCGAGGAAGCCGTCATCTGCCCGGGCAACATACCTGTCCCAGTATTCAGATGCCCTCTTGTCCTGAGGAAGATCCTCTTTCCAGGTAAGCTGTGACAACGTTCTACCTATTTTAAGCTGCTGAATGGCGGCAATTGCGATATCGAAATCAGATCCGTACAGTGCCTTTTCCTCGCGACGAGCCAGTCTGATTTCAGCGGACAATCGATCCAGATCAACGCTATAGCGACTTTTAAGCCGCTTTTCTGCATATACCTTTTCCAGCTTCTCATCCAGTTCTGAAAGACTTTCCAAAATATGCTTTGATCTGGATTCATTCAGGCTTTTCACAAATGAACTTGTCAGATGATCAGGCCTCCGCCCTGCTGGTACCGGCATGAGCGCTTTTACGGCTAAGGTCAGAAGCGCAGTAGCCTCTTTTGACTCAGAACGATTTGGGATGTATCCGGATTCCCGCCAAGAAGCGAAGGCAGTAAAGCCAATAGAGAGAACTGCCATCGCGATCAGCAGCATGCGGAATCTTGTTGCGACAAGGTTGTTCATGACATGTTCTCCTTTGCATAGCTTAACGACATGACCAGGGTGCAGAAGAGCATTGTAGCTGAACCATATGAAACCATCGGCATGGTGAGCCCAGAAAGAGGCGCAATGGCAAAGTTGCCTGCAAAGGTCAGCAATGCCTGTATGGTTAACATCAGTGCCGCCAGGGCCAGCCACCATCCCACGAACCGTGCGGGAAGGCTTTTTTGTAATGCAGACGCCATTCGTGCTCCGCTTGTAAAAACAGCCAGAAGCCAAACCAGGTAAAGAAACAGTAGTAGCAAGCCAGGCAAGTAGCCCCATACGGCCACAACATGGGTAGCGCTGTAGTCTGACTGTATCTGTGCTGGTGTTATCACCGTGGTGCTGCCTATGCTTTGTATGTAGCGTCCGTAATAGGGAAGTTGCCCCAAATCATGCCCCAAGAGTCCTGCTGAGCTCCTTAACCAGTGGAGCTTGGCAATTTCTCCGGTCCCCTGCCTGAATGGCTCGGCCATTTCATCAAAGCGCCTGAACAGGTAAGCCACACCTGCCAGCTGGGTCAACAGGCCTCTGAGAGATAAGGCAAGAGCTATCCCCCCGGTCCAGACAGACAACACTGCTAGCAGCTTGCCTGTCCCCATCAGAAGCCACATATAGGCGCATAGAAACAGCAGAGTTACCAGCAGTGGCCCAAAGTCATGGATTGTGAGGAATGCAATAACGACTGACAGGCTTAACAGGAGAAATTCCAGCAGATTGTTAATGATCCATCCCTCACCTCTCAATCCTGTCATTGCGGTTTTCCGACTGATGTAGTCACCCCTGGAAACTGCATACCAGGCAAGCACACCCACCAACAGCAGCTTGAGTATCTCAGCGACCTTGTAACGCTCAGCAGGCATCAGGTAGCCACCAACAGCCGCGATCAACATAATCAGACAGAGCGCCAAGCTTGCCTTAAGACTTTTCAGGCGCACCATCTCGAGGGATCTGGCCAGTAGCCTTTTGACAACAGGCAGACCAAATGCCGGAGTAGCCAACAAAAGGAAAAACAACGATCCGGCTGTGTTTCGCCAATGATAGAAGGCGATGAACCTGAGCTTTGGCAAATAGTTCAGCGATAAATCCGTCATAAGCTGCAGGCTGATTCCAGCAAAGAGCACCATCCCCGGGAAGATGTACCATTCGGCATCAGGATAACGGCTTCTGAGCAGGATTCTTCCAAGCAGGACTGTGACTACGAATAAAGGAACGCCCCATTTCAGTATCCTTAGACTCCAAGCCGCCTTTGACCGCTCCTGATCGCCCTTGCGCAGGGCTTTATAAAAAGATGAATTGTTGTCAGCAGCCAGTAGCAAATAATGCACAGACAAAGGAATGCTCGCGCTGTGAATCCTGCTGACGTAATTTTTTTTCAGTTTTTGAAACGTCTCAATCTTGTAGTAGGCCTCTATCTGTTTGATCCTTGACTCGATAAGAGCACTCTCATGCTGCTTCATCTGGGCATGCTGCTGCATTTTCCGCTCTTGGCGGCCATCAGCAGTAAGCCAGCCAGCAAACTTTTTCCAGACACCTTGACCGGGATCCGCTTTGGGCAGATGTCGAACAACCTCGCGATTGTTATTTAAAGCCTCCCTTAATGGCTTCAGTAGCTTGGCAACCTCATTCTCCATTATGTTTCCGTCTTTTGACACGCTGTTGCCAAGCTGAGACATCAGTGCTATTCGAGGCGCATGGCAGGTGCTGCAGTTGGCACGTGGAGATTTCTTGTCGAGTGGCACACTGGAAAGCTGAAGCGCAACGTCACCAGCAGATAAGGGAATATGCTTGAGGGAGTATGGTATTGTCTGACTGATGTCTCGCCTGAAACGCTCGATCCCCTGAGGGGATCGAGCAACGGTCAGTGATACTGAACTCACAAACAGCAGAAGCGCTGCATAAGTGGCAAGCTCTTCATACCAAGACTTGGTACTAGATGGCTTCCTGTAACCCCCCCTCAAGAGAATGATCGCAACCAGGATGCCGCCTACCAGCACCATACCTGTATATCCCGACATGAGCGTACCCCCTGGGGAAACATGATGTTGCCCCATATCAGTACAGCTTTAATGCCAAGATGACACAGGTTAACATAAGCTCGAGAAATCAGCTTGTTGCGCGACCACTCCAATACTCTGGAGACAAAAACATCACAAGCGCACAGTATCAACTGTAAATTAACAGCATTTTGTCGCATCTTCTTGGGCGGCTTGCGAACGATCGGTAGACAGCGGGGTGAGCGTGAGAGGCAACGAGCTGTAATAACTTGGCTCACTCACCGATGTCATGACATGGCACAACGATTGTATTTAAATGTGTCACCGCAGCTTTCATCGGTGTGGGGTATCAACCTCACCACTACTATGGAGGGCACATGAAAACATTTTTTCTCGCAGTAGGTTTCTGCCTTTTTTCTTCCCAAGCCTTTTGTGCATGGAGTTTTGGGGATCCACTTAAAACAGATGAGGCCGGCTGGTTTCAATTTGTTGAAGGCGGCTGTTTCGAAATGGGCAGTCGTAACCCCTCACTTGAGACTGAGAATGAGAAGCCACCTAAATGGGTCTGTGTTCAATCCTTCTATCTTGGCAGAACAGAGGTGACACAGGGACTGTTTAAAGCCGTCATGGGGTACAACCCGTCGAACAACCCAAAGGGTGACAACTATCCGGTCGAAGAGTTGTCATACCTTGAGGCAGATACTTTTATTCGAAAGCTGAATGCCTTCTATCGCTCGAAACTTCCCGAAGGATGGAAATTTCGAATGCCTACAGAAGCAGAATGGGAGTACGCCGCTGGATTCGGGCAGAGAGGTAAAAGAACCGCATATCCAGGGACCTCCAAAGACAGCAAATTGCATCTTTATGGGTGGATAGATGGCGGAGACACGCACCCGGTAGCTCAGAAAAAGGCAACAGCACTCGGATTGTACGATATGGCTGGCAATGTAGCTGAGATGGTGTCCGACCTATACCAGGAGCTAAAGGAGAAAAAATCAACGGGTTCATCAGATCAGTGCAGAGTTGTTAAAGGGAGCGCTATTTCTGCAGGTGAACCTTTTTATGCCCGGACAAGCATCCGCACCTGCCAAGACGAAGCGGACGCAACCAGTCTGACGGGGTTCAGGCTGGTGATAGAAATCTTTGAGTAGCGGCAGCCTTGGGAGCCTACAGTCCAAATGGTGTCCTGGCGAAGTTGTTGATGCTCGCCATATTGTGACGCAACATGCGTATGCCTATGCGATTTGTTGTTAAAACTGGAGGGAAGTATGAGCGCCTACTCTTATGCCTTTACTGATATTGATCCTGAAAAATCACCTTTCTTTCAATACAAAGCTGAAACTGCGCCTGAAATAGTAGAGCCAGACATAGACGCTCAATTTTCGGAAGATTACGAAGTGCCAACAGGCTTTCGCAACGAATTTCTTTATTATCTGAAGCACGACATATTCGTACAACGTCAGGAAAAGCTTGGTATTCTCCATAAGCTACCAGAGCTTAGTCATGAGCAACTTACAGCGATCATGACCATACTCAAAAACAACCTCACTGACGCACTCGACATGAAAACCAACAGCCCTGCTGAATTGGATGCTCTGGTTGCATCGACCAAAGAGAACTGGCAACGCATTTTGAAGATTTGGAATGAGCGGAAGGACTCTGAAATAGCGGCGGCAATGGCTGAACATATGTTTTCCAGGCTACGCTCGCGAAGCCACCAGCCACACGATCATCCTGTTTGCAGCACTGACCGCTGGTTTACTATGTACAGGGTATCAATCGACAAAGCGGAGAGACGCCTAAAGTCGGTGTGGCAGTAACTCCGCCCAAACTGGCATACACGTCACCAAGACAGGCTGCTTGCCCATTCAAAATAATCATCACCAAGCAACTCTTTACCATCATTGAAGTCGACGCCATAAAAATATCCGTAAGGCGACTCAGTTGTAACCGTAAACTCACTCTTCCTTCCACAATCGGGACAGATACAGCCTTTCATCCCCTCAAGCATACAGCTTTCAAGTTTGAAAGCACAGTATGGGCACACATACTCGAATCGGATCGGTCTGTTATGTGCAAAGCGCGGGATGTCAAAATTCCTTACTGACCAGCCCGTTACTCCCTTGCCGGGGGCGTACCTGAGTTCAAAATCCACACCACTTAAAAAATGTGATGTTTCGTTTTTGGGGCAACTGCAGTGACATATCGTCATGCTATCCATCGTTTTACCTCCATGATTTTGTCAACCGAGTTTTCAAAATATGCGCCAACAGCCCAGCATCCCGTAATTTCATGTGCTTAAATGACGACTGCGACCAATTGACTCCGCACGATGCAACACCCATATGAATTAGATGTAATTTTGCAGCCCGAAGAATTTTGGGATCGGCACAAGAAAATGAATCCATGTAATTTCAGCGTATTATTCGTGCGGCATAGTTCATGAAGAGCTTTTTGTATCCATAAAACTGGAAACAGACAGGGGGCTTCCCATGAACTCAACGTATCTGCGCATCAAAATCATGACGATCATCTTGTTATCATGTGTGCTCTGCACGGCCCTAGCCCAGGGCAGTGAAATCAAGGCCGTTGGTTACACCATCCAAGCAGGAGCTTTCCGAGAACTTGCACGAGCAGAACGCTTCACAGAAAAACTCAGAGGGCTCAAGCTAGAAGCAGCTTATTTCAAGAAGGAGAATGGTTTTTTCGCCGTGGTTTTCGGCAATTTTTCAACGTGGGAGGCTGCAGCACAAAACGCTAAAAGATTAAAAGGAGAACGCTTGATTGATGAGTACTACGTCATCAAACCAAGACAAATGTCACATCCGTTTAATAACTTCTCAAGTGCCAGCGCCCATTATAAGCCGTACGATGCTGAGAGAGGCAGGCTTGCAGCACGCACAGCCGAAAGGTTTACAGGTATTCAGTACAAGTATGGCGGCAACAACGTAGCAGAGGGCCTTGACTGTTCTGCTTTTGTCAAATCTGTTTACTACCTGATAGGTGTTAACATTCCGAGAACCAGCCAAGAGCAGTTTAATACCGGCTTAGAAATTGACAAAAACGAGTTAAAGGAAGGAGACCTTCTGTTTTTTGGGAAAGGTGGCAAGCAGATCAGTCACGTCGGTATGTATATTGGCGATGGCAGGTTTATTCATGCTCCGCGTCGTGGCGAACCGATACAGACAACAGCAGTCGACGACGAGAAGTATGTTCAGAAGTACGTCGGCAGCCGTCGTTACCTTGTAAAAGGGGAGATGCTATGATTCGCAGATGTGTGCTGATCAGCGTGGTTTTGCTCATTGTACCTGGCACTGTATTTTCATCAGACAACATGCCGGTCGGTGAATGCGTAGATATCATACAAGAAATTGGAAGCAAAACCGACGACAGAGGGAACGCCCTCGAACGCTACGGTGATCTACTGGTTCAAAAAGGTAAAATCGAAGCAGCTCTCCGTGCATACCAAAGAGCGTTGCTTGATGGTGGAGCCGATGAAGTGCAGTTGGTTGAAAAGCTGGCCTTGCTTCAGGAAAAAACCGGAAAAACAGATGCAGCTATTGTCTCATGGAATCTGCTACTGGAATTAGAACCTGAGCACTCCACAGCTGCAGACCGCTTAACTCGCCTTTACATGCTTCGCACGAGCTACAAGCAGGCATTGCCGTTGCTTCAGAAACTGCATGAACAGCAGCCAGATGAGCCTTGTTACGCTGCCATGCTGGGAAGGGTGTATCTGCAGGAGCGGCTGATTGAACCTGCAGAGGCAGCTTTCATGGCAGCGTACAAGTTAGATCCAACTGATCGCGATATTGTAGTTAGCCTTGGGGCTTTGTACCGATATAGAGGCAAACATGATGCGGCTGCAAAGCTCTACAAAGAGTATCTGGTTTTTGATGACAGTGATCGTGAAATGCGACGACTGCTGGTGTCACAACTGATCAGGCTTAAGCGGGTAGATGTTGATTTGCTGGCTATGCTGGAGCTAGAGGCAAGAGACGAACCCACTGCAGGTAACTTCTACCGCCTTGGTATGGGCTATTGGCTTAAGAAGGGGCTTGATGAACTTTCCATGAAGGCATTTGAACGCGCCCTTTCTATTGATCCTCAACATGACAAGACCTTAACGGCACTGGGCAGGTACTATTTTCTCAAAGGCGATTACAACAGGGCAAAAGATTACTTCACCCGAGTAACACAGGAGAGCAACGAGGGCGATGATGCTGATGAATATCTCCGAAGAATACGTTTGCTGACCACATCGGTTAATAACAAAGCCGACAAGCTTTTTAAAAAGTCCATCAAGGGAAAGAAGAGAGGCAAGTCTGTTGGTAAAAAATCTGTCCAACGTTCTGTGAAAAAAGGAGCAAAAAAATGACCATTGCGAAACGAATCATGATTCCTTTGGCCTTGTTGTTCCTTCTGTGCGGAACTGCGGCGTTTTACCATTACAGCCAAATGCAAGCCGAAAAGGCATCAGAGATCACCGGCGTTCCCCCGATTGATCCAAAAGTTCTCCTGGAAGAGGCCAAGCAAGGTAAACCCTACAGCCAATGGGCGTATGCAGAGATGATTGAGATGAGGCTCGTCCCTAATGGAACACCGCTACACGCCCGTGAATGGTATCAAAAGGCTGCCGCAGCAGGATTCAGGCCGGCGCAGGTTTATTTAGGACTTGTGAAGCCAACTGTAGGTGACTTCACCATGAACGTTGATACAGATGCACGCATGCTGCATCTGAGAGCTGTCGGTGGTGACATCAAAGCCTGTAAAAAACTGAACGAATGGTATCTGGAGCGCGAAGAGTTCAAACAGTCCGGCTACTGGTTGGTGCAGTCGGTTTCTAAAAAATTAAGTCATGATCCACTTGAAAACTGGATTGCAGCAGCAACGCTGTTTTCGCGTGGGGGTAAAGATGAGCAGCGCAAGGCTATTGAAATCATGCGCACCGTAACTAAGCTGGAACCAGGATATTACGGATATGATCTGGCTCATATGCTTGAAACTGCGCAGGGTGACTTACGAAATCCATGGGAAGCTGAACGGTGGTATCGCAAGGCTGCTGAAGCAGGCAATCCGCAGGCACAGGTGCGCATGGGCATTATGTACTACGAAGGCGACCTGATCGGCCTGAAATCTGATTATGAAGCCGTGCGTTGGTTTAAAAAGGCTGTTGAAGCACGTAAAAATCGAGATGGTTTCAGTTTTACTCCAGATGAACCACGCCTGGCGGTTCTGTACTACCTGAACATGGGTGTGGGCGGTTTGAGCGGGAGCAGGCAAGCAACAGTTTCTGCTGCTGAACTTGAATACCTCTTGCAGAAGCACTACGACCTGCAGAATGTTTTTTATGCAACGGCCCTGGGAATACGAGGCACCCAAACCGAATTTGTCAGAAAAGAGGTAGCAAGGGCAGCACAGGACGGCAAAAAGTACTGTGAAGATGACGACAAGGCATGTCAGACAATGACTGCGTGGTTTCAAGTGCTGGCAGGTGAGAGTGCCGACATCATTGCCAATGCAAAGAAATACATCAAAATAAACAGCCCAAGCAGCCTCTTTCATCTTGCTCATGCCTACCTGGTAATGAGCAGAATCGATGAAGCAACAAAATATTACGGACAAGGCTTATCTAAAGCTACCCGGCATGACATCTGTCGTCTGGATGAGGAACTTGACCTGCTTTCCTGGCATTTTTCCAGTAAACACGAATTGTTCGCTGCCACAAGGATGTCTATAAATGCCGGCACAAAGCTTGTTTCAGAGGAGGATATTCTGAAGTTTGAAGGTGTTAAAGCAATGAAAGCTCAGATGGTGCGGGACAAGATTATCAAGGAACAGGAACCATAATCTTGCTCTGAGGGGTCCGGGCAGATCAAAAACCACCAAGATTTCCCTCCACGGCGGTGGTTCCTCATCCAGAGAATATACGCAACTTGTCTCAGACCAGGATCTATCTTGATCCAAGGGGCAGACTATGAAAAAAGACCATTGCATTGGTGACTATGCCATGCAGTTAAATAGGTATTCTCGCCATGAAGAGGTAACCAAACAGGTAACCGCTGGCATGGGGCAACCGTAAGCTTCCCTGTCAAGTAGACAGTTTGAAAGTAGAGTTTCTGGTGTAGCGTTGTAATGCTTCGAGTGGTGTCAGATTACCGAGAGAATCATGGGGCCGTTTCTCGTTGTAATCGATCATCCACC
>Ga0302250_1000994_pt1 | contig 23216 bp, 46 predicted proteins | sample AAG_RA_Asp_MG_FD_193536 | JGI IMG/M metagenome (GOLD analysis project Ga0302250, IMG submission 193536) | Enriched activated sludge microbial communities from anaerobic digester in WTTP, New Holstein, Wisconsin, United States - AAG_RA_Asp | ecosystem: Engineered > Bioreactor > Anaerobic >... | reverse complement strand
ATCCAGATCTTCAGATTGGTGCGCATATTGAACACCACAACAGGGATAAATAAATCCATCTGCTCCAATTACTGGTTTAAGCAAAGATATCCTACAATCTTTCTGGCCGTGATCAAATTTTTTTCGACCCTGATAAATAACGCGCGAATCGTCAACAGTAACCGCGCGCTTTATTTTATCCATATCTGAAACATTCGACAAGTCCAATAAGTCCGAAACGACACGCACATGTGTAAAATCGTGTTTGTTCGCAAAGTCAATATATTTATTTAAATTCTCCGGATTGAACTTCTGCCCAACAACGTAGGAAAAAGCCCAATCCACATTGTTCCCCATTTTAACCGCATCCCCTATAGGATTTTTATTAAACGCCCTTTCATCTGCGCATGATACGCGACACCATGTTATTTTTTCAAAATCGTCTGTAGTTAGTTTATTTAACAGCAACCCATTCGTAACGAGTCCGATTTTAATATTGTGGTCGTTCAAACAACAAAGTATTTTTTGTATGTCTTTATGCATCAACGGTTCCCCACCACCAGTAACAGTGGCCGCTTTGCATCCTAACCTTTCAAGATCTTGACATAATGATTCTATTTGCCACAATGTAAGTTCTTCCGTTTTATTACGCTTCTTGCACGAACAGAACGAACAATTCAAATTACATTTATTAGTAGGAATAAGTTGAACGTGAATCGGGGGAATATATTTCTCATTCAAGTCATCAATCAATTCTGTGTTCTTAAACATCTTAACAGGAATAGAATTCGCCGCTGTAAATGAAATTGTTTTGTTATCCATGAAAATACCTCATAATATAATTCATTCTTCAGAAATACCCAACTTCTTTTTTATTAATACTATATCTTTACACATTTTCGTAACCTCCGGGTTAGCATTTTTATTAGCGTGTGATGTGATTCTATTCTGAATATCCTTCTTTTCAAAATAATATCCCACACCCGTGCAAAAAACAACAACCCCCGCTCCAATCAAACCTAATGTCCATATAGAAATATAAATACCTTTGACGGTAAGCATAGTAACCAAAGACATACCGAAACTAATAAGTGCCATAGCCAAGCTAACATATCCATACCCCCATTGAAATCTCACATACTGTGGAATTAATTTATCAACGAATGTCATACAACCTCTTAATAATACAAGAACATATTTTCATCCATGTTGGCAACGACGGATTGTTATAAATGCGTTTTTTAACAACCATATGAATTTTATTTGTCGGTTCTTTCCCCGTTGCCTGATCCGGATGAATTCTATAAAACGCCCCCATCGAATGAATAGCGCACCCTTTATGACCCGCCAAAAACATTTTTGCCAATAAGGTTCCATCACACACAGACCTTAAATCACTATCCCACGATAACATTGTCGAAGCACGAAACATTAATGCGCTACTATTAATGGGGTTTCTTACACCAGCAATAAGATAACATATACGTGGAAACTTTAAAAATATATTATCGAATATATAGAAAATATTTACCGAATATCTGATCGGAATTGGTGTCCAAGATGTAGTGCAAACGGTGGCTTTATTTATACTTTCTCCGATCAAGTTGATATTATTATAACACCAGTCGGCGTTTGTTTTTTCCATCGCATCTACTTGTTTCGATATATGATCTTTATTCACAAACGCGTCGTCAGCAGAAAGGCGGCAAACATATTTTCCATGCGCGTTTTTAAATCCTATATCGGAGGTTTTGCATTCGCCTAGATTAACAGGATTTTCTATCAATTTTATTCCGCCATACAATCTTTGGAGTTGTGCAATGACTTCTAAACTTTTATCAGTACTGCAATCATCCACAATTATGATTTCAACGTCATTATAATCTTGCTTTATAACTGATGAAACACAATCCCAAATCCATTTCTCTGCATTATAACATGGGATAACAACAGATACTTTCATTCGCATACTTCCTTTAATAGAGATTCTATCAATATCTTAGCCCGTTCTTTCGAAAACAACAATGCGCGGTGTTTAGATTTTATCATGTCTTTAGATTCGAGTGCTTTTAAAATGGCTTTTCGTGTTGCATCGACATCACCATAAGGAACAACATATCCGCAATCACCGACAACTTCGGGAAGGGCATCACGATCTGTAACAACAGGAATACAACCACAAGACATGGCCTCCAATAATGTCATTCCAAAAGATTCCGTATAACTCAATTGACAATACACGCGCGTTTTCTTCAACAAATCAATTAAATCTTCGTGGGGAATATTTTCAACTACTTTTGCATTAAGTCCAAGGGTAGATTTCAAAAATGTTGGTATCCCCTTCAAAAGATTTGTAAATTTTATTGATATCAATGCTGTAACGACAGATTTATTCTTTTGCAATTTTATAACATCACAATTAATATCAACCCACCCGGGAATAACGCGAACTCTACTTTTGGGTTCACAGGAAGTTATAATTTGTTTATACGCCTCACTCATACAAACACACACGGTGGAGTTTCGTAATATCCATCGTGTTGCCGCACCACGAATCGGATTTAATTGGTTTCCATAATTAATTTCGGGAGCAGAATATACTTCCCATCCGCCAACATGAGTAATTATAGGTTTGCGAAATAATTTTGCCCATATTATAAATGGTAATGCTGGATAATCGGCAAACCACAAAATAACAATATCCGATTTTCTTACATTATTCCATTCGAAAAACGCGCGGATGAGAAAGTTATGTATATTTGAAAATGATGCTGCATGTTTAGAAAAATCAAATATTGTTAATTTGTGATTCTCCGATAAAAGATCTGCGTCTTGTTGTATGAATGTGGATTGCATGGTTCCGGCAAAATAAATGTTCATTGGGAACTCCTAAAAGTATGGATATTTAAAATTATTGTAAAAGAGTATGCTATACTCGTATATAAAAGTTTCGGAGGATGAGTAGAAAAAGAATGAATTGTTGGGTGGGAATACGATAATGCAGTTGTTGAATATATAAAAATTACGGTTCCACCCACACCCCATTTTCAAAATAACCAAGACCCGACAATTGTTTATCAATAACAGAAAGTCTTGTATTCAAATCATCTCTTTTCTTCATTAACTTTTCTCGTTCCTTTTGCAATCCACCAATCCAAAGATCTTCTTCGTGTGATACAATATAATTACGGATATTTTTAACATTATCTTGATCGGTATAGTGTAAAATCCCTTTTAAAAAGGAATCAATCTCGTATATGATATCATCGGTTTCATCAACCTCACAATCTGTCGTAATATTACAAGACATTTTCTTTGAACCATCTGGATTCATAATGGCAATATGGGTTGAAACCGATTCTTGTGAAGGATCACAGAAATTAAAGTGGCCTCTGCGACTTGACACTTGAATGTATTCGTGGAGTTTCATTTTAATTCACCCATATCGCAACTACCGGATCGTGCAAACACACGCTGCGATTTTCATTAAAAAATATCGATGCCGCTGGCTTTTCGGATTCTTTAGAATAATCTTCCAAATAAAAATGACCAATACCCATTCCCTTTAACACAAAAGAACTTCCATCGGGTATCCATTCGTGCGATTTATTCGAAATAAAACTTTCTAGTTCGGTGCATCCAAATTTATCTCTTCCATATTTTGAAAGTTTCCAAGTCATACCCCATCCATCTCCGCAAGACAAATCGCACGTTCAGCCTTACTACAATTACATCCACACTGCTGACATTCATCGGGTAAATCCGATGTTGGTTCCTCTGTGATAGTGGTGCGGTTGTAGTGGATCATCGTCTCCCCCTATTGTTCTTTAACGAACACTTACCACCGGTTGCCCAATATACCATTCTGGGGCAGATATCACAATCCCAACCCCACCCTTCGCATCCACCATCTTTACATCTTTCGTGTTCTTCTTTCTCTTCCCAAAACTCACATTCGTCATGACTTTCGGGACATTCCTTTTTAATGATAGGGCAATATGACATTATTCATCACCATCACGATTTCTGTCTTCACATACGTGGCACACTCCACAATTACATAATATAGATCCACATTCGGTGCAAACACCAAACATCTCTTCCATACTTCTCATGTGATCATTCATGTCGTCATCCATCTTTCTTCACCTACTCCAAAAACTTTCTACAATACTACTACGCGTTCTATCTATTTAAAACCTTCGGTATCCAGTAAAACTTAAAAAAATAATATTAAAAATAGATTTTGTTCTTATTACTGCGCTGCATTCTTCATAGGAGACCGAGCAACACGACCATCCTTACCAACAAAGTAGAGATAACCCTTCTCTTTAGTAACCTTCTGCGTGCTCACGGTCTTACGGCTTCCAGTCTTGTTTGACTTTGCAGGAATACGATCTACATTTCCTTCTGCTGTGACGCAATACAGGTATCCCTTCTCACGCGTAATAACTTCTTTACCTACAACTTCAGTCATTTTTAAATTCTCCTTTAAAAGTGCAATCGTTAGTCGATTGACTATACGTAGTATATAAGTTATAGTTTAAATAGTTTTCGTTTGGTATAGAGGAATGAAAGGAAAAAATATAATGTGGGGGAGGGAGCGCGCGAGTAGAAAGATTTATTATGTTTGGAGGCTAATACGTATATATGAGTAAATTGACTATTGAAGTTGAACGTGACGCACACGATGACACTTATTATCATGTGCTAAACGGATTTCTCATATTCTAATGGATCGTATTAATGACCGCGAAGATCTTATGATGTATCTCGAAAGCAAAATTAAATCTATGGAGTAGAATAATGACAAAACACAAAGACCAGCCACGCGAAAAAAACGGAAAATTCGCAAAAATGATTAAAGTCACTGACAAATACGGAAACGCTGCCTATTTTACACCGGAAGAAATGCGTGGATTTAAATTACCGGAGAAGAACCCCGATTGTGAACCGGCGACAAAGGCATACTCCAAGTATATTGGGAGAACCATTATCAAAGAATCAGGGCATTCGCATTTTATATCATCTGACAATGATCTACGAACTAATTTATTGATTGTGTTTGGTCTATCTACACTATCATTTGGATTTGCATGGTTTCTATTAGGGACTTCATTAAATAATCCATCTATGGTTGCAACAATGCTAAATATCGAATTGGCGAAAACATTGCTTTCAATATCCGGCCCGGTATCAATAATTAGTGCTTTAATAACAATCTGCGCTTTCGCTACAGGTGACCAACCAATGAGAACAGATGTTTCCAAAATTAACTACGAGGGTGGTATCCCAAAATCGATATGTGCATACACCCCGCCACGCAGGGATGAATGTGAGGAGGAATAATTTTTATTCCCACACCTTATTTTTACTAATAAGATAATCAGCAATTTCCTTCCTCCATCGTTCTTGCACCGCTTCGTTAATATCTTTGTTACTATACCCTTGGTCAACAAGTTCTATACACCGCATTTTAAATTTTATCAACTCTTCTTTATAATTATCTTTATAATGTTTAGGCATACAAACATTAATTTCTCCCACCCAATCCCAAAATAAAAATCTCTTTTGTTTTCTAAATATTAGATATCTTTCGGTCAATACTTCATTGAGTGCTGATGCAAAAATTACCATATTATCATAATCGCGTGAACAATAACAGTTATTGTATCTCATTTTCCTCTTTCCTCCAAAAACTTCAGGACTTGTATAGAAGCATCGGTTGCGCCTTTACAAACCAAGCATGTGTATCCATGACGGGTCAAGTACGACATTATTTTCTTTTGTGCCTCGGAAACCACGCCTCCGTTCTCCCGTTTCATCTCGATATATAACATCCACGATGGTACAAAAAGATCCGGTATCCCTGCCACAACGCCCATCTTCTTTAAACGCACGGCGGTTTTGATAGATCTCTTTTCTCCGTTGGGGCAGTGATAAATTAATACACCGGGGAATTTTTGATGAAACCAGATCAAAAATCCAAATTGGTGGGATGCCTCCGATGCTAATGATTTTGTTTTCATCTTCTTATAAATCTCCTTTGTTTACTTCTAATTGGATAATGAATATTTGGTATCGATTGACAAATATTTTTCGCAATGGATAAACTCAAATCCTCAAAAAATAATGAAACCATAAAACAAATAATCCATTCTGGCAAAGTATAATTTAAAACAAACCATAATGAAATAAAAAACAAAATTGCCAAAACAAATCCCATAACCAAATTATCTTGTGGAATAATAACCATTAAATAAAGTATAGATGTGGGAATTAAAATAGAAATTATAGTTTTGAATATTTCTGAAATAATGTGTTTTATTTTCAAGATTATACAACCCAACTTGACTTTATTTAAAATAATTAAATAATCTCACTTTTAATTTTATAGTATATACTAATAGATAATAAAGATATCTGATGGCATTTAAAAAATAAAAATAATTACTTCACACCAAGAAAACTCAATATAGCATTAATAATCTGTGTCAAAACATCGATCTGCTCCGACTGTTCAGCAATCGTAGCATCCTGCTCTGCGTTTTTCGTTGCCTGTGCATCGATCTGTGACTGCATGTTTGCCAACGTGTCATCGTTGTTTGTTTCTTCTACAGTTTGCTCTAAACTCATTAATGCCATAGTTGGTTCGGGTGTTGCTGCTGTGGTAGTCACTGTTGTTGCTTCGGTTGTAACAATCGTTGTTGGCACCGTAGTCACCACAGTTGTAGGAACCACGGTTGTTACCACCGTTGTGGGCATAGTTGTAGCAACAGTTGTCACTGGAATAAGAACCGAGTTAATTGACACATCCTTCCCTTCAACCGTAACAGTGGTTGTATATTCCTGATATCCATACAACCTAACCTTTACAACATATTCCCCATTCGCCTCATTTATTTTCAAAGGGGTTATACCTTTGATAACGTTATCGACATATACCGTAGCATCAGGAGGACTGGATGAAATGACTATATTTCCCGTTGATGGGGTTGGAACCGGTGTAGGTGTAACAACAGGTGCCATCAATGTGAACATCTTTACATTAGTTTGATTTATTTGTCTACCAGTAGCATCAAGTTGAAACCACACGCCTTCGTATCCATTGAATTCAGATGCGGGAAATGATACATCGGTATAACTATCAAGATGGATTACTTTATATGGAGGAGACATCGTCGATTCATAATAACCGCCTGCCCACCATCCAAATGCTTTACTCTGATCTCCTTCCAAAAATTTCAGATTAAGATGTTCTTCCCCAATGTAGATTGATGGGGAATTGTCAATAACATCACGGGCTAATGCCGGGGCTATACATAAACATAGAGTGATCCATACTACCACTGTAATAACAAACTTCTTCATAAATATGTATTTGATTTAATAGTTAATAAAGGTATCTATTCTTTCTTGAACAACCCTTTTACTTCTCCATCATACTTACTAGATCTTTCAACAATATCATAATACTTTTTAGTTACAGGGTTATAAATCTTTCGCGTGGTCTTATCACCATTATAAATAACCTTATAAATATCTTTTACCGCTTCATCAATTACTTTACATTCTTCCGGCGATGTGTTTGACGGCAAAAATATTTGTATTTTCAAAAGCAGTTCAACTATTTTGTCATGTTGTTCTTGTGTATAATTATACGTTGGCATATTATTTCTCCGATTGATTAGACTGATGTTTCACCATATCCAAAATTTCATAAATCCCCTTTATCGATTCATTGATATGTTCGCATTCGCAGCGCGCTTTCTTCCACGGCATGTGAAGTTGAATGTCCATCAATAATTTAATTGTTTCTTGGCGTTGTTCGTCGGTGTAGTTGTAGGTTGTCATTTTGATTCCTCTTTTACTAGAATACGCTTCCCCAATTTTTGTTCGGTCTTTTCTAAAATATACATTTGTGAATAACACATTCCTCTACTATAACAGGATTCATTTCCACAAATGATTTTACAGTTTTTGAATGGTTGGTTTAGCATTTCATTTCTCCGCTGCTATAAATGCTATAGCGAATCCAAACAAAATTAATAATATGGACACATATAACCAAATTTGTTTGTCATATATTTCAAACATTGACAAACTAATTAAAGGCAATAACCAAAATATTCCGATTATGCCTATATAAAACATTATGTGGTCTATCCAATTTATAAATTTCATTCTCTCACCCCTCCAACTTCTGTTGTGTTGATTGCCCTTTTTTAAATACAAATCCGTTTACTCTAAAAAAGCGTCCATCGGGCCTCACTTCAATCTTCTCGACCTGTCGCCAATTCGGATATTCTTTTAATGCTTCATCCACACTGCGCGCCTTTCCGCCAAATTGGTTAACTAACGCGCGCGCTTTTTCAGCGGCATAATTTTTGTGGTCGAGGCAAAACCATATCGGATACGATCTATCCATTCTATCAATAAATTCCATTCTTACACTTGGGGTTTTTCCCGGCTTCGCGTGTTTCGCAACATATGTGCTAACAACATCCACGATAAAGGGCTTAACTTGATCACTGGTCACTGGCCCGCTATAAGCCTCGGTTCCATGCTTTGCTTCTGCTTCTGGCAACGGAAACTCATATCCACACGAGGGGCATTTCATTACACGAGCGTGGATGATTGCTTTGCATTTTGGATTTGGGCATTCTTTCATAGGAGGTTTTATTTTTTCTTTTCCAAATACATCCTTTGTACGTTGAACATCAATTTCATCAAGTAACCCATGTCTTAAAACATTTTCGCCGTAATCCAATAGAACGCATTCTGTCTTTTTATATCCATTGTTTTCAGAATAATTTCTCGCTCCTCGGCCTACGACCTGAATATACTTGCCCGTACTAATAGTGCTGAAAAGGAGAACAATCATGTCCGTAATAGGAGCGTTAAACCCAGTGGTCAGGACTCCGACGTTACAAATACATTTCAACTTCCCGTTTTTAAAATCATTTACAATCTTGTCGCGTTCTTCCGTTTTGGTATTTCCTGTAAGAACTTTGCATTCAACACCATGCTTTCTGATTTCTTGTGCAACGTGCTCTGCATGTGCAACACCCGAGCAGTAAACAATCCACGCTCGGCGAGTTTTCCCATATTCGACAAATTCTTCAACTGCGAGACGAACGAGTTCTTTATCATTAGCTGCGTGAGCTAATTCCCGTTGATTGTACTCACCGGCTTGAATATGCACATTGGTAAGATCAATTTTTTTAACACCAGACTTTGACACGATTGGTACGAGATACCCATCACGAATCAAATCTTTTAAATCAGTACAATGAGCAATCCCGTCAAACAAGCGATCTTTACCATCGGTCAACAGTCCTTCGGTCGTCCTAAATGGCGTTGCGGTTGCGCCCCATATCACCACGTTTGGATTGGCCACTTTCATATCTTTTATAAATCTTCCATACCGTGTGGTTTCTTTCGGGGAGATAGAGTGTGCCTCGTCGATAATGACAATATCAATTTTGTGCGGAAGAGAATATACTTTATTGTATATTGATTGAATACCTGCGAAAATTACAGAATTTTTTGTGTCACGCGAATTCAACCCCGCTGAATATATACCCGTGCTTATTTCCGGGCACAATGCTACAAACTCGTCATGATTTTGTTGAACCAATTCCCTGACATGTGCAAGAACCATTATATGAACATATGGTGATTCATCAAGCACAGTCTTAATAAATGACGCCACAACCAAGCTCTTGCCCGCGCCGGTTGGCAAAACTATCAGGGGAGATCTGCCTTTGTTTGTTGCCCAATACTCGAACAAATCCGAAATTGCCTGTGATTGGTAGGGGCGAAGTTGTAGTGTCATTATTCACCGGTTATTCTATCTTCTCCAAAACCATCTCTACGTTATAAATTCCGTCCCCACCCATCCGATTCAACACAATTGTCCCATCGGGCGCGTTTTCGAAATACTTGGTTGCTTCCAAAAGATCATCCCATTTATCTTCAGCAGCAATATAACACGGGTCGCTCACCACAAGTTTCCCAGATGTAATATTAATAACACCTTCACCTTCAATTTTACCATCGAATGTATTATCAATATTCCACGATACTTTATAACGACCCGGATCTACTTTGAATACCTTCTGAAACCTTTTCTCAATGGGTTGATGATCCTTTCCATAAAAATCAATATCCGATAAAAGGATTGTTCCAGAATCAACACCAATATCTCTTGCAACAAACTTCATGATAATTTATACGCGTTGATTATATTTAAGGGTGTTGGTTATCATTATGCACCGCACACTCACCCAACGTTTTAAATGGGCACTTCACAAAATAATGATCACAATCATCGTTACTACAATATCCACATTTGTTGTAACCACAAACATGAACATCATCAGTCAGTTTCATCACACCCCATCCTCCCGAAACTCTTTTGGCATTGGTGAATCCGAAGGACACGACGGACGCGTAATATCCAATACGCGAGGATATGTCTTTTGCGGCCCATCCCATTCACAATGTTCACCACAACGATAACAGTGTGTTTTTGTGGAAGTTATTTCTGGTTCGTGTATGATAGAATTCTCGTGCCATACTTCCGATTTTAAATTTTCACACAATCCGTTTATACTTTCTTTATCTTCGGAATCGCCTTCGATTGTAATTTTGAAGTGGTAGGTCACGATTTATGCACCCGGCATTCATCCAATGTCTTAAATGGACACTTTTCCAAATACCACCCCGAATCGTGACTATCACAACACCCATACTGGTTGTATCCACACTCTGTTACTTCTTTCTTCTTAATGTAAAGTTGTCTGCGCTTCCAATCCGACATTTTATTCCCTCTTCTCAAACCTACCAACATCCACCCAATCCGGGTGTATTCCCTTCTCCCATTTCTTTGCATCGCTCACAAATCTTTCCGGTGCTGGTTCTTCCGGTGGGATCTCTTCGTTTCTATTAAACTCTTCATCACTCATCCAATTCCTACCATATGTTTCACGACAAAGAGCCTGACCCCAATCCCATTGTTTTCCATCTTTTTCATAGACAGAGCCTCCGTATTTTCGTGCCATTCTACTTGTCCAATCGATAATGTATTGCCATGTTGGGTGTCGCATTTTAATCAACCACACATTCTCTACCAACAATTTCTTTTAATTCTTTATATACTTCTGATATCTTTCTCGCTGTTGGAAATGGGATACAAGTTCCTTCCATCGCTTCAATCACTGCCATCAAATGACGGATTTTTAAATTCTCGTCTTTTGTTATGGACATCTCAATCACACCATCCCGGTCGCTCGTGTTTTTCTCTCATCGCGGGCAAACAATCCTTGCAACATCTCCCACCAAACGAATATCTAAAAGTATCAACATTGGTCTTTCCACAATGTTTACAGAACCACATACCATCAATAATCTTTTGCATATCATAATGATCAGGAACTTCTATAGCAAGCCCATCCGGCCCCCATATGGAAACATCTACTTCATAAATATTCCTCACATTTGGATATTTATTTAAGTCGTGGGTTCGTGTATAAATCTGCATTACAAAACCATCTTTTGATAATTTGGATGCCGATTCCACAGATTCGTGATCATAGATCGGTTTAATAGACCAACCATCTTTTACCGCATCGTCGCGGAATTTCTGTACATGTCGCAGTTGTTCAATGTTATTATTTTGGCGTTTCATTTTACTCCTCCTTGCATCTCGCAATCGCGCATCCTATTGGGGTTCCGATTAGGATTAGAGCGATGAATATAATCGTTGAAAATATAGGATTTTCCCAAGTCCCGATTAACAAATATTCAATCCAATAAAGCATATATACTAAAAAACCTATGGCTAACGCTGGAAAGAACAACACCCCGCTTCCCTTCGGTTCATGATCATTTTGACCCCACCCATATCCTTCTTTCCACGGTTTATATTCAAACCATTTTTTGTTTCCAAATACTGCAACACCCACAGTAAACGCAACAACAATCGCCCCTGCAATAACATTTAATATATTATATGCAGTACAATATGAAGAAATTGCAGTACAATATGAAAAAATATATGGCCATATTACAGAAGGGCCGGTTGTACATATAACCCATACTATAGAACAAACAGCAATTAATCCGGCAATCGCTGCTATTACTTTCCCCTCTTCTTTATAATCGTGCTTCAAATATTTTAAAACACATGATGTATTTATTTTCATCTACTTCGCCTTCCTGTAATGGTGCCACACCGCACCGGGGAATCGGAAGACGTAATACCAGATCGCGATTTCTGATACCGGGTCTAGGGCGAGGGCGGTGAGGGCGAGGGGGAGGGCGAGGGCGAGGGCGAGGGCGAAGTTGTATGCACTATTACTTTTCCAATCCTCTTCCTCCAAATCCCTTGCAACGCACCACAGGAACGAGTATGAGGGGATTACACCTACAGCAGCGGCGGCGACGTAGCAATACCACGGGATGCTTGCAAGCACGGACCAACAGACGGACAGTAATCCCAACGCAATTCCAACCATAGGAGGGAGGATAGTCATCGCGCCCACACCGACAATTGCAACGATTGTTAAAGCAACTATCGCAAACGACGCATATACAATCAACCTCTCCGTCAAGTGCACCGATTTCTTTACAGTGCATCTTAACAGAGATTTATCTGTAATATTAGAACCTTTTGATAATGATGAGTCGGTCATTTATTCCACCAAATCCCCATTCTCATTAATAACATCCACACCACGTTTCTTACGAATCAAGATAACCTTACACGGCCCTTCGTAAATTTCGTCGTGGAAAAAGTGCGAGATATAACCACTATCCATTTTCTTATTAATTGTCATATCTTCAGCAGCAATTTCTACTTTGCCGGTTTTCTTAATCTCTACTTCTACGATTTCTTCGTCGTCGTTAATAATAAGTTTTGTTGTCATTTCACACATCCTTAATCAACGTATTCTTTGGAACATGCATTTTAATTTCAAGTTGTGGATAATTAAATTCATCGACAGACAAAGACTTGGAAATGTTATTAAACTTTTTAATAAGTTCATTCAAGGTTGGTTCGGTCATAATTATGTATAGAACGCGTAAGTATTTAATGATTTCCTTATTTTAATTCCATGATAGCAGATGGCCTTTTACTTCTCCCTTCCAATATAGAAACTACTAATTCTTCTGCACATCCTTGTGAACTATCACAATTTTGACAGCAAGATTGGTTATCTTTATACAATCCCCAACATAGTGGTGATTCGTTTGGTTTATGAATGTTTGGTGGCATTAAATCTCCTTCCCGCAACATTCACATTTCTTACGTATCCACTTTGCTTCGTTGATCATACACTTAATATGATCGGCGTTGTGAAGTTCTCCAACAGGATCTACATACTCACATGGAGCCTTGCATTCTCCAATACCGTTTTTACATTCGTAACAATAATATCTTACCATATTTATTCCCTCCTTCTCCATTCGCCGCACCAGTGGATTTTTGATGTTGTTGGGATTGCGAAATGTAACTTAAAATGAAGCCCGTTCCAAGTTGAATCGGCAAAGAATCTTATTGGGGGAGATCTCCTGCATTCAAAAACTTCGTGTTCTCTAGTTTCTGGTTGTGAGAAAAATCCTCCACCGCGCGATTCTATTTCCATACAAGAAACACAATAATAACAATTGCCGCATTCTTCATTTTCTGGTTTTGAAAGTGTCATACGTATATGGTATTGTTTTATAAGTATTTAATGATTATGTTTTAAAAAATAGAAAGATTTAAATAGTATAATGGCACAAAATAAATTGGTGAATTATGCAACGTAGTATTTTGGTAAGAAATGAAAAATATGCATATGTTGGTGACATCCCAAATAAAGAATCGTCGAAAAAAGACAATGTTATTTTCAATCGTGGTTACGGACAGAAAACCGCTTTTAGGAAATATAAGGGAGAAAATACACTTGCGATGTATGTAAGTGTCAAAGTATTTGACTCACTGCTGAAAAAATATGGAAGATATTAAATTTTAATTTTTTCCACACTTCAAAATCTCCTTCTCCAAATCTACACTCTTAATAAAACCCGGGCCGTTCACAACACCATCTGAATATTCTATCGTTCCCGCTTCAGGATCGGAACCTATCAATAGTAACGGAACGAGTGCGGGGATATAAATATGATTCTCACAACCCGCCTTCTGTTCAAACTCGCTAATAACTCTTTTCTCCCCGCGTCCACATGTCCATGTGCCATCGGCTTCTGGGGTGGAAAAGGCGCACGTTCTACAACTAACGAGTGGCAATTTTTTATTCCAACATAAATCCGCGTGGTCGCAGAATTTACATCGGAAATCTTTTTCAGATTCGCCGAGTTTTTCTAATGGGATTTCACTATAAATAACCCTGCGCGCTTTTTCAACAAGTCGGTCTGCCACCTCCTTGTTGTAATATACACGCTCTCCATAAAGGCGGTCATCGTCTTTACAACAAACAATGTAGAAGGCACGATCTAGTTTCGCCCACTTCATATAAATCTGCATCTGGCAGTAATGTTGATACTTCGCCTTTTCGACACCTTCTTTCACGAGTTTATCATACAGTTTTTTTGACGAGGTTTTACATTCTAATATATGGAAGGTCTTTGGCGCTTCTGGAAAGTTAACCCCAATGCCATCAAGAGATCCTTCAAAATGACCAAATTCTTCTTCCTTAAAATGGAGCTGTTCGCCACTATCAGGGTCACGCGAATATATAGTAATTCCCACCGAACGGAGATTTTCAATAATTCGATCTTCTTCTTTGTAACCCGTTTCGAAAAGCCTCAAAATACGCGCTTCAAATCCCGGGTCGCTACACCAACGGAAATCGTACCATAACTGACGAAGACAATCCTTTCCGATCACGCTTGCTCCGAGATGTCCACGGCGAAAGTCTTGTGCACGATCAGCGTAACCTTTATATAGTAGTTCTATTGTTGGTGTGTGTTGAATTGGTAGTAGTGCCATTTACCCTCCCATATTTATATACACCTCTCGTCGGAACAACGAACCAAAAAAGAGGTTAAAAATTTTTTACTTCTGCCAAGGCTTTTTTGCCTTCGCCGGAGCACCAGCACCCTTAACCGGCGCGGTTGCATCCGTAACATCCCCAAGTTCTTTCCCATCAACGCGAGAAAATTTGCGGATGACATTTGAATCCTCATACCCGTTGCTTCCCTTACGAATGCCCACGGAAATTACAACGGGCTTGTCGTGAAGTTCGCTTGAATCTTTCGGATGAAGAACACCCGTCGCGCGACAAATTGCAGAAAGTTCCCTCTGTGCAATTTCTACAGTTTGGGCATTCTCGTTTACGAGATTCAGATTTGAAAACACCTTGCGGTCTTTATAGTCTCCTTCGATAACAGTCCATGTAAGGGACAAATGCTTGCCCTGTGTTTTCTTATTATCTGCCATTGCGCTCTCGCTAATAACCGCAAGATAGTCGTCCACTGGCAAAAGTTCAAATCGTCCCGTCGCTGGCTCAATAGAATTCGCATCAAAGTTTAATTCAGTCATTTTCTTTCGTCTCCTTTATATCATCATGTAAATTTGCATATTCATACATTGCAATTTCTTCCGCTTCTTTTAAGTCGTGAGCAGTAGTATAAAATGTCTGCTCGGGAATGTGAATTGCAAATGTTTTCATAGGTATAGGTTTTTCTTTTATTGGATATGTATCGGAATACTCATCTTCCATATGTTTTTTAACATCATCCAAGAATCCCATGTTTATTCCTCTTTCTGTTCTTTCCTTCCACCCGGAATATACTTTTCAAATTCAGTATAATCCAGTGGCATTTCATCGGGCATATCGCGGTAACGTTTCTTTGCTACGCATCCAGCACTGGGGGAAACGCGCAAAATTCTTTCCTCTGTTGAAACAGCAATATTGCGTGTTTTATCAAATCCGGATTTTTCACTGCGCGTGTGTATCTTAAGTTCACAAAATCCAATCACGTCTGCATATTCTGCTGCTTTTGCAGCCGCGCGCTTGTGAAGTTTAAGACCATACTTATCGTATGAAGGACGCATCGGGTCTTCAATCTTCGAAACGGTGGAATGTGCGATCATAATCACATTCATATCTTTGGTGTCACGCAAATATGTTACAGCATCAAAGAATTCCTGCCACTCATGCATCGTTTCTACATATCCACGACCATATCCCGGTTCCTCTATGGATTCCACTTTAAGACGCTTACAAGTGGCTTTCCAAATAAGCGGTTCGAGCCAGTCAAGTGTATCGATTACAACAGTTTCATATTCATGATCTGTAGTTGCAAGTGTCTGAATACATTCCATTACTTCATCAAATGAATTTGCAGCACGGGGGTTCCCATTCTCATCCTGCGGAATTGCTGGGGCATCAATATCTCCAAGCCCGTCTTCCGTAAGAATGAAAATACGACCCGGTGCCATATTTCCAAATGTGGATTTACCAATACCTTCCGGACCATAGATAATAGTCCGTGGCTTTTTAGGAGGAGCGGCTTTAGAAATCTTATTTAAATCAATCACAAATAGTTCTCCAGTTCGTTTTGTTCGTTTGTCGGTTCATAGCGGTCGGGCGTGCAACACGCCATATCGCATAATAGTATACGTTCTATTTCTATTTATAGTTTTGGTTGGTGGAGTGAAAATAAAGTGTTTGTCGTTAAAGACGTTCTTCAAATGCAATAAATATCAAACCTAAAACAAATACTGGAAACATAAAAATAAGTGGAAAAGTCCAATCTGTATTATAAAGTGAACGTTCTAATATAAAACCACCGATAGATAGTATTATAAAAATTATACCCACTGTAATTTCAAGATATCCCATTTTAATCACTACCATATACGCGTCCATTCATTATATAGTTTTCTATGTTGCGCCGGATTCACCGTGTTCGAAACGCGCGGAACGGGCTTTGTAGGCTGCATTCATTAGTAACATATTGAATTTTTCTAAACTTTCATCATATAAACAAATATCTCCTTTATGTGGATAAAATTTTATTCCTTTGAATAATATACTCGGTTCTTCTGGATGACCACCCCCACTTGGTGTTTCAAAATCACAAATATTACAATATAAATAATCATTTGAACCATATTCATAACTTATATAACCACATCTCGGGCAAACAACAAGTTCTCCATTTAAAATATGTTTTAATATAGCATCAACGGGATCTCCATTTAATACACAACCTCCATTAAACAATGTATTATTTTTAAGCAACATCTGCAATTTTTCTTGTCCTTCATTCGAACCGCGTGGTTTTATTTCATATACATATTTATGATTATATGGAGATGTTATAATAAAATCTGGAAGATAATAACCCATTTCTCCAAGGTCATATCCTTCTATTTCATATTCCCAATTCAAACCAACAATATCAAAAAATACCGCCCATCTAGCTTCCAATCTACTTCTAAAATTATATCCCTTATATTTAGTAGAAATTGCTTTTATTTCAGTCATATAAATATATTATCTCTACTACTATTTATATATTTTGATACCACTACAATCTCTTTCGCAAACATTTATATACTATTAAAACATAAGATGTTATCATGTTGACATTGGAACAAATTATACTCGCTCTCGGTGACAGGAATTGGAAACGTGTATCTGAAGGCGCGGAGGTGAATTATCAAACGGTATGGAAAATTGCGCGCGGTCATGCCGGAAATGTATCTTATGAGACTGTTAAGAAGTTGTCTGACTATCTTGAAAAGAAACCGGGTGATTAAATGTATGAAACAGTTCCACAAGAACTCAAATCGCTTCCAAACTGGGTGGGGTGGAAATTAGAAACGCGCGATGGGAAACCAACAAAGGTTCCATATTCAAGAACAGGTATTAGAGCAGCAGCTACAAACCCACAGGATTGGAGAAATTTTAATGATGTTTGTAATATTATATCTTCGAAAGAAAAGGGAATTGGGTTTGTATTTGATGGTAATGGAATAGTTGGTATTGATCTAGATTATTGCTTTAATTTAGACGGGACTATTAAACATGAATTTACAAATGTAATATCGACATTAAAAAGCTATACCGAAATATCTCCTAGTGGTGGCGGTCTACATATTTTTATAAAGTGCAAAGAACACCCATATTATTGGAGAGATGAGCCAACAAAAGAGTTTCCAGAAGGAAAAGAACATTTTGGAAAAAAGAAAAATGGATTGGAAATCTATTCGAAGCAAAGATATTTTACCATAACCGGAATGAAATGGAATGGTTGTCCTTTAGATATAATAGAATATCCTGTAGATATCATTCGTAAAGTATGCAATCCAATATTAGAAATATCTGATAAACCACAAGATATAATTCCATTCGTCCCAATGTCCACATGTCTATCGGACGAAGATATTTTAAAAATCGCATCTCGTGCATCAAACGCACATAAATTTAATAATTTATGGAGCGGATCTAAATCTGAATATAACGATGATGATAGTGCAGCAGATATGGCACTCGCTTCGATGCTTGCATTTTATTCTACCGATGCCAATCAGATTGAACGGCTTATGCGACAATCTGGATTAAAGCGCGCGAAATGGGATAACCACAAGACGTATTTAAAATCGATGACTATTCAAAAAGCCATACGTGATTGTCGTGTTCATTATGAACCAAAGAATGATGGTAGTGTTGAAGAGGGGAAGGAGATTTCGAAGCAGTTTTTAAATACACCTACCAAAAATAATACTAAAAAAGTAAATAAAATAGTAGAAACATATCAGGAAAAATCAGATGATGCAAATGAAAAAGTAAAAGAAGCAATTAAAGAAGCTTCGATAATAAATCTACTTCCCGAATTCCCACAAACAAATCATCCTTTATTTAAAAAGTGGATGGAAATAGGATCGGAAATTTCATATTCTCGTGTCACATTTCATTATTTCACATTACTCACAGTTCTTTCTATGGCACTCGGAAGAACGGTAAAAACAAAAGTTGGGCTTAATGATATATATCCAAATGTATATTGCATGTTACTCGGAACTTCGTCTATATCGGGGAAATCGTATGCGATGGAAATGGCACGAAGATTTCTTAATATAATTATTTCTTCTCCATATGGTGTAAACCAAGAAAATAAAATTATTGTAACAACCGATAAAATTTCAGAACCAAGACTAGTACAAGATTTATCACATAATAGTAATATGTATTGGGAATACGATGAATGCCAAGCGTTCTTCAAAGGAGTAGAAAAATATAATGCTCCTATACTTCCACAATTGTGTAAAATATATGATGGGTCTTCTGTATCTAGTAGATTATCCCGCGCATCAGCAAAAAAAGACGACGCTGTATTTGAATGGGTATGCAAAACACCATTCTTATCATGTTTATTTGCAATGACCACAGATCAGTTTGATCGACTTGCCAATTCTGAATATTTGGAAGGTGGATTTTTACCAAGGGTTATGTTCCCATTAGAAGAAGGAGGAGCCGTCACCGAAAATGTAGATATTACAGAAGAACAAGAAAAAGAAATTGATTTGTTATCTGCTGAAATAGCATATGTTGCTGAAAAATTAAGATGTTTGAAACATGATAGCATATCATTCTACGTGAGTAAAAAAATTGAACAATGGAAGGTTTCAAAAACAAATGAATTTTGTGGCCCCGATGAAGTTAACAAACGAATTGCCATTCAGAGATCGTTTATTCATGCATATAAAATAGCAATGATACTTTCGATATACGATAAGGAATTTCAAAAAGAAATATTTGATAAAGAATATCCTATAAAAATTAATATTCCAGAAAAATGGGTCGATGAAGCACTAACTATTACAGAGAAATATCTTTTTCCGCGCACAGTATATGTATTAGATAGGGCCAATGAAGAAAATGTTAGAAATAATATAACTTCTGTTAAAAGAGCGATACAAAAAAATGGTGGGTCTATCGATAAAGCCAAATTAATTAGAAGTGTTCGTATATTAAAAGAAGATCTGGATAAAGTTATAAATACGATGATTGAAAGCAATGAAATAGAAGTATATTATCATACAGCACCCGGAGCAAATAAAAGTACGACAACATATTGTTTAAAGAAAATATAAAAATTTTTTATTGGTTAAATGATTATAAAACTATTTTTGAGTTGGTTAAGTAAACAAGAAATTATTTTTTATCATGTTAATATAGTTAATTTAACTATATTAATTTTTAGTTTGGACGCGCGTTTGGTTGAATAACTTCCATAACTTCCATTACTTCCATTACCTCCACACCTTCTTTTAGTTCCTATACCCTTATTTTTTATAGAGGTAATATAGAAGTAAATAGATAGGTTATGTGAAGTTATGGAAGTTATGTAAGTTATGTAAGTTATGGAAGTATGGGAATTAATTAGAACGCGCGTAAATAAAATATTGGGTATTTTTAGAAAGATTTATATACTAATAAAACAAACATTAATACGTATTCGAGGAATGATATGTTATACGCATTAGATCCAAAATTAAATAAACTCGTTGTGGCATCAAAGGGATTAAAATGTATTTGCCCAACGTGTAAAGAAATGGTAATTCCTAAATGTGGTATATATGTATCATATCATTTCGCACATAAAAATAACAATTCGTTATGTAATGATAAATATCATGATAAGAAATCCGAGTGGCATTATGATTGACAATTAAAAATAAATGATCCAAAACCCGGTATAAATATAGAAGTTCCCACGTGGAAGAAAGATGGGTCTTCGTATAAAGTTGCAGATTTAAAACCTTTACACGGTATCATAATAGAAATTCAAAAATCTCCAATGCCGCTATCAGAAAGATTTGATCGTGAATCGGTTTATAAAAGAATGGTATGGGTATTACATAAAGATATATCTAATAATAAAACTTGGAAAGAACAATCTCATTTCAATATTCCAATTTTTATAGATATGTGTGATGGTAGTTTGAAATCTGATTCATTGTTAGGCGGGTCTATTTCTAAAGAAGACTTTATTAAAAAATTTATAAATTCTTACAATATAAATTATTATGAACTCACACGTGGATATTGGAATGATATTCAAAATATGTTTTTGTTTTACGATAATATAATATGGAATTTATATTCTGAAGAAATGGAAAAAGACAGATTAAAAAAATCTGCGTGGATATCAGATAGATATGAGAGACGTAAAAAATTAAAATCAAAATTGCGTAAAGGGAGAAAACAAAATCGTGAAAGGAAGAGACAACAAAAAGTGTTGGAAGTAGAACGTAAAAAACAACGAGAATTGGAATTAATAAAAGAAGAACAACGTTTAGAATTGGAAGAGAAACGCGAGGCTTATTTGCAAAAAGATTGGTTAAATAAAAAACTTCTTGTTAAAGATGTTAGAGCATATCGTCATTATAAAGACGAATCTCCAGATTCATTAGAGTTGATTTTTGATCTTGTTGAACATACATATGGGCCAAAAACACTTGAATGGAATTTGGTTAGTGATGTAACAACGTATCTTGCTCTTAATTCTACAAATGAGTATGCTAGAAGGAAATCTATACAAGTTATAAATGATCTCGGTGGCAATGCAACAAATGTAGACGATGCAATTTACGAATCTCGTTGTTGGGATAAAGTGCATTCTATAATTGTAAAAGCAGATGGAAAATATATACGGGTGTTGAAAATAATAACGTATAAAATGTTAGAAAAGCAGAATGCACTCGAAGAAGATATAGAAAAAGCAAAAGAATTATTTAGATTGAGAAAAAAGAAATAATTGTTTTCCAATGGAAACGGTGGTCTCATCCATTTTTCAAAACGCGCATATTGCCACTGGAACGGTCATAGAACGCTTTCTTTCAAAACCACGAACAATTACTCACAAACCAACAAAAACCCGAAAACTCGCGGAGGTATTGGGGGTAAACGGGGCATTGTGGAAAGTGGACCGAACCTGCAAAAACCCGAACCAATAAGTATATAAGGTTTGAACACGTATGGATTGGTATGGAAGAAATAGACGTAACAAAGATGGTGTATTGCCCTGATCAGAACGAGATGGTAGAATGTGATGATTGTTGTGGATGTAACTACTATCATGGAATGGGAAATAATGAATATACACTGAAGTGTGGATTTGAGGATGGGGAGGAGTTGGATGAGTAAATGTCACGCGTTTATTTAATAAATGGGAATGAAGAATTTATCTTCTATAAAGAACGATTGGGTTGTGCAGACGAAGATATGATTTACGTGAGAGATTTTGAAAAAACATTTAAAATTCCAAAATCAAATATTGCTTATATTGAGGAGTGAAATATGACAGATAAAATTAAGGATTTTACTTACTTGCTACAACCACCGAGGAGATATACGTTTGAGCAACCCAAATTAAAAAAGTGGGTTGAAGATCGATGTGTTGGAAAGGTTTTAAATTTATTTGCCGGTAAAATAAAACTGAATTGTGATGAATACCGAGTTGATATATGTAATGATTATCTTCCCGATGTTGTTATGGATGCACAAAAGTTTGTCGAAACAACAAGTATGAAATTTGATACGTGTGTTTTTGATCCTCCTTATAACTGGAGGAAATCGAGAGAGAAATATGGAGATAATAAATATATTGGAAATGAGAAGAAATTGAAGGATTCGTTGATTCGAGTATTAAACCCAAATGCTGTTGTTATATCTCTCGGATACGATAGTGTTGGTATGAGCAGGTCGCGGGGGTTTGAAAAATTTTCGTGGTGTCTTGTATGTCATAGTGGTAATCATCACGACACGATATGTATTGCCGAACGTTATAATAATGAATTATATAAAGGAAGTATTTAAATGACCAAAATCTTTTGTAGTTGGGTAGAATCAGACGTCGAAGAATCTTTATTGATGAAAGGTTGTCATCCGACAGATGGGCGGTGTATAGTGTGTCCACGCTCACAACAGTTGGATTATGGTGTAAAACCAGAAGAAATTCTTAAGAGAGCGAAGGAGGAGTGAATGCCAAAAAATACATACAACAACCTCAAACTCGCACTCGAAGAAAAAGGATATTGGACTCCATTAGACGAACGCAGAACCGATAAGGATGTGGTGGTGGAGAGTGTGCGGAAGGAGCAGGAGCGGGAAGGGGGAAGCGTGAAGGAAGTATGATTAAGAAAGATGGAAAGCATTGTGAACACGAAGAGATTCGCAAAATTATTGTCTGTCATTCAAATAACCAATGCC
>Ga0302250_1000991_pt1 | contig 23252 bp, 25 predicted proteins | sample AAG_RA_Asp_MG_FD_193536 | JGI IMG/M metagenome (GOLD analysis project Ga0302250, IMG submission 193536) | Enriched activated sludge microbial communities from anaerobic digester in WTTP, New Holstein, Wisconsin, United States - AAG_RA_Asp | ecosystem: Engineered > Bioreactor > Anaerobic >... | reverse complement strand
GAAGGGAAGCCAGTGATTGTCCAGAACAGGACAGTAAGACTTGAAGAAAAGATCTACATAAACAGGAAGAACCTTAAAGAAACAGTCCAGAGGAACTTTGGAATCCCAGAGGCCAGTTGATTAATTGTGCTCTTTTTTTATAATTTTTTAAAAAAAGACTATATGTTTGGGTGTGTTGGTATACCCTTGACAGAAAATAGGCATTATATTATAATATAGAAGATAAACATGATGTCAGCAGTAGAGAAGCAGTTTATCGGAGCCGTCGGCTCCAAGATTGTACAGCCCCGAAGAGTCTCCTCCAGAGAGGCTTACCAGGAAAGTCTCGAGGCAAGTCGCCTTGAGACGGAGAAATCTCTCGAGAAGTTTCTTGAGAGTCATCCCCAGGCCCGTTAGCATTGCTAATGGTAAACCTGGGTTATTTTTTTACAAAAAATTCTCTAAATGGTATTATTTACATATGAAAAATAATAAACAATCAGAATTAAGGCACGATCTATTAAGTGGCAATTGGGTTGTTATTTGTCCCCAAAGAGCTAATGTTAAAAATCTTAAACAAAAAGAATGTCCTTTTTGTAATATTGAAAAACAAGAAAAACCAACTTTAATTTATTTTAACGGAAAAGAAGTTGATAATTTTGATAAATGGACAACAGCAGTTATTCCTAATAAGTATCCAATATTTTCTTTAGGAAAGATAACAGAAGAAAAAGCAGAAAATGATTTTTATTTAAAAACTAAAACAGCAGGATTCCATGAATTGGTTGTAACCAAAGATCATGAAAAGACCTTAGCTCGCCTTCCTTTAAAAAAAGTTAAAGAAGTTATTGATTGTTATCAAAAAAGATTACTTGAATACAAAAAGCACAACTTTGTTAAATGTGCTTTTATCTTTCATAATCACGGGCCCTTATCAGGAGCGTCTCAGTCGCATCCTCATTCTCAGATAATAACTATGCCTTTTGTTGACAATGAATTTAGATTAATTTTAGACAATGCAAAAGAGTATTATTCAAGAAAAGGAGAATGCTTGCAGTGCAAAACAATTGAATTAGAAAAAAAGAATAAAAAAAGAATTGTTTTTGAAAACGATAGTTTTGTTGTGTATGTTCCTTTTGCTCCCAGATTTATGTTTGAAACAATTATTACTCCCAAAAGACATGAACCTTATTTTGATCAAATAACAGAAAAAGAAAAACAGGATTTAGCAGAAGCCTTGCAAACAATATTATTAAAATTAGATAAAGTTTTAAAAAAGCCATCTTTTAATTTTCATTTTTTTAATGCTCCATATGGAGAAGATGTTTCTTGCTTCCATTATTCAATTGCTGTTTTTCCAAGATTAAAAGCTATTGCTGGATTTGAATTGAGTGCAAGAATGGAAATAATTACAATGACTCCAGAAGATCAAGCAGAAATTTTAAGAAATAAATAAACATATGAAACCATTAATTATTGCTAATTGGAAGTGTAATCCAACAACGTTAAATGAAGCAAAAGAATTATTAAATTCAGTGGTTAAGAAAGCTAAAGATTTTAATAATGTTGAAATTGTGATTTGTCCTCCTTTTGTTTTTCTTTCTTCATTGACTAATGATTCAACTGCTTTCGGAGCACAGAATTGTTATTCAGAAGATAAGGGGGCCTTTACAGGAGAAACATCAATTTTAATGCTTGAAGATTTAGGATGTAAATATGTTATTCTCGGACATTCCGAGAGAAGAAATATATTTAAAGAAACAAATCAAGAAATTAATTTAAAACTTAAAAAAATATTAGACTCAAGTTTAATTCCTATCTTATGCATAGGAGAGAATAGGGAAGACAGGGAAGATGGCAAAACATTTGAAATATTGGAAGAACAGCTGGAAGCATGTTTAAATGGTGTTTTAAAAGAAAAAGCTAAAAAAATTGTTTTAGCATATGAGCCTGTTTGGGCAATAGGAACAGGTAAGTTTGCAGAACCTTCAAAGATTGAAGAAGTGAGAGTTTTTATTAAAGAATTCTTGTCAAAGAAATTTAACGAAGAGGTTTCAAATGAAATTAAAATTATTTATGGAGGAAGCGTTGATTCAAAAAATGTGCACTCATATTTAACTGAATCAAATATGAGAGGAGTTCTTGTGGGAGGAGCTTCTCTTAAAGCTAATGAATTTTTGGAAATAATAAAATCCGCCTAAAGCGGAGCGAAAGTTCTAGATATTCGGGACAATTGGTTTGTCCCATAAAATTGAAGATGAAAATTTATTCATTAAGCTGTCCACAGTGGCTTTGCTGTTGTGTATCTTTGCAGATATTTATAAAGCAAAGTCCTTACTTTTTTGCTTGCTATAATTATCACCTCCATGAAAGAGTTTACCATATTTAGTGATAATTACAAGTTTAGATGTGTTTCAAGGGAGAATATGTAAATTCTCCCTCGGGCTGTTCCTTTTGTGTGTTGTTATTCCACATTATCCCATAGGCACCAGGGATTAGCGGATAACGATAGTGACTGCAGAAACGGGTACAATAGAGCCGTATCCAGGAGATGGGGACATGTTTGCCTCCTTTGTTGTCAGCGTTATTTCAAAAGAGTAGGTGCGTGCTTATTGCTAAGTAGCAAAACTCTTCGAATACAAACCATATCGGGATTGTGCGCCTTTAGGAATTCACCATTCCTTTCCGTGTAGGGCGGGGCACTTACCGACGAGCAACTTTCATCACTTTGTTGCTCAACAGACGAGTGCAACACAACACGTCATGTTGTTTGTTTTGCCTCCTAGCACTAACGTGCTGAATTCAATATATCACCTAATTTTAAAAATGCAACATATTAATATTGTGCGACATTTATATATTATAAAACATTTGCAGGGAATCGGAGAGAATTAGTTTTTCATATTTTTGCCACTATGAAATTCTCGATGAACATCTCTAAGTCTCTTATTTGTCACATGGGTATATATTTGAGTTGTGGCAATATTTTTGTGTCCAAGAAATTCTTGAATGGTTCTTAAGTCAACTCCTTGGCCAAGAAGATCTGTGGCATAGCTATGCCTTAAAGTGTGTGGAGTTGTGAAGAACGGGATATTAGCTAAAGTGGCATACTTCTTAACCAATCTTTCAATAGATCTAGGCGTTAAACGGCCCTCTGAAGCGGTTTGAGACCTATAATGTACAAATAGAGCTTTATCATCATCTGTACGTGTTTTAAGGTACTTTTTAACCCAATCTAAGGCTCGCTCTGAGAAGTATACAGTTCTAGGGTGCTTGCCCTTGCCAATAACTCCTAATTCAAGGTCTTTTTTATCACTTAAGCTCTTAAACTGTTCTTTGTTAAGAGCTACTAATTCAGCTATTCTAAGACCAGTAGAAAAGAGAGATTCTAAAATAGCTCGGTCTCTTAATCCAGCTGTAGTTAAAATATTGGGAGCTAGTAATAGTTTTTCTATTTGGTCGAGGGTTAAGAATTTTACAGTGTGTTCTTTTTTAGCATCCTTAGGAAGTTGTATCTTATCAGCTGGCAAAGAGATGATGTCTTTATCAGTGAAAAAGCTTAGAAGCGATCGTAGGGCGATGAGATAATAGTTTTGAGTCAGCTTAGATAGAGGTGCAGATCTTTGGTCTTTATATCTAGCTAAAAATAATCTGTAATTCCAAATATCTTCAGGAGTTAAGTCATGAGGTTTTAAATCTTCTTTTTTAATAGCGATTAGCCAGTCAACAAATTTCTTTAAATAGCGACTGTAATTTTTTTGAGTATTATCAGACAGACCTTTTTCAATTTCACAGTAATCCAAAAAGTCTGGAATATGTTTTATAATTGGTTTAGAAGAGTTTTGCATATGTTATTAATCATTATTATTGTAAAAACGTAAATTAGAGGTTGCACATAAAACTTTGATTATTTGTTAAACATGAAATTTTAAAAATTTTGCGCAAAAAATATTTTAGGGAAATATTTAGATGATCTATTTATCATCATATTTGTATAAACGCATTTTAAAGGGTCGTGTTTTTAGGCCTAAATGATGTAAAACGCGTGTATATATGTTTAACGCCAATTCAAGCCCCCTATAGCGTCGCTTAACCTACATTGTACGACGTTTATGATTTAATAATATATCAGGACATTTGTCCTGTCAAGCACTCTTCCCTATAAGTTTTTATAAAAAAATACAAGGAAGAAATTTTCCTTGATAAAATAATTTTATAAATATTTTTTTATTCGCACCCTATCATCTTGTGAAGATATTTTCTTAATGGTTCCTCAAGTTCAGGAACATTTTCTTTTAGGTCTTTAAGTATCTCTTGGGCTCCTGACCATCCCAATGTGCTTGCGTTGTCATCCATAGCATTAAATTCTTTTACGATGACCTTTTTAAAGACATCGATAAGCTGATCAGGTTTTTTCCCTGTTTTTGCCTTTAATATTCTCCTGATGATTGTAATAACATATGTTGGACAGAATTCTGGATTTACAGACAGTAATCCAGTAATAGTGATTTCTAGTCCCGGATAATACATTTTGTTGTTTGTGGTGTTGCCTTTCTTGATTAAACCTTCAATTTTTTTAAGTAAGGCACCTTCTTTTGTATTTTCATTTAAACATCCTTGTGAACACCCTTCGCATCCCATAATTACCCCTCTTTTGTAACGAGCACCTTGTGCTGCCTGTAAAATATAACACGTTTCCTTATTTGTCAAACATTTGTTTGTATAAAAAAAGTTGGTAGGAAATTTTTGCATGTTTATGCTAAATTTCCTACCGTGACAACGTTGTCGAAAGTCCCCTCAGTAATGCTTTCCGCAAGATCCATAAATCCTGCGACAATGCATTCAACTTGGTTTTCTCTTTGTTCATCAGTTCCGCCAACGAATTTTGTTGCAAGATCATATCTTCCCTTGCAAACAAGGTTTCGTAATCCTTTACAGTCGATGCTGTCTCCGACGTCTTTTGTCATGTTCAAATCCTCTGTTTATATTATAAAATGCGATTCAATTTTTGTCAAGCAGGGATATTCCCATGCTTTCTAGGATTCTTTTCTTCTCTTTTTGTTGATAGGAATTCCAAAGACTTAATTAATGTGTCTCTGGTATCTTTTGGATTGATAATCATATCAATTTGTCCAAGTTTAGCTGCTTCAAATGGGTTAACCATTTCTCTCATTTCCCCTATTTTTTCTTGTTCTAATTTTTCTGGATTTTTAGAGTCAGCTAAGTCTTTTTTAAATATTATTTTAACAGCCTGTTCTGGTCCCATTACAGCTATTTCAGCTCCTGGCCAAGCAATTACCTTATCATATCCTAATTGTTTTGATGCAAGAGCAATATATGCACCTCCAAAAGCTTTTCTCATGATCACACTAATTTTTGGTACTGATGCTTCTGCATATGCGTATAAGACTTTTGCTCCGTGTCTAATAATTCCATTATGTTCTTGATTTGTTCCAGGAAGATATCCAGGAGTATCAACTAAATTAACTAGAGGAATATTAAAGGCATCGCAGAATCTTACAAATCTAGCAATTTTATCAGATGAATCAATGTCCATTACTCCTGCCATTGATTTAGCTTGGTTAGCAACAAGACCTATCACTTCCCCATTTAATCTTGCAAAACCAACGATTGCATTAGTGGCAAACTTAGCATGAACCTCAAAGAAAGAATTAGTATCAAATATTTCAGCAATAACTGATTTCATGTCATATGCTTTTTCTCCTTCTTCGGGAACAATTTCTAGTAGTCTCTCCCCTGTTTTGTTTTCGTTGCTAATCATTTTAACAGGATCATCCATATTATTTTCTGGAAGATATTGCAAAAGACTTCTAACAGCTTTCAAACATTCTTTTTCTTCTTCAAAGATAAAATGAGAACATCCACTTTTAGATGAATGAACATTAGCTCCTCCCAAGTCTTCAAAATTAACTTCCTCTCCTGTTACCTTTTTGATTACTTCTGGTCCAGTGATATACATTTGAGATATTTTATTCACCATGAAGATAAAATCAGAAAGACCAGGAGCATATGATGCACCTCCAGCTGATGGTCCTGTGATAATACTGATTTGAGGAACAACACCAGAAGCTCTTGCCATGCTTCTAAAAATACTTGCATATTGATCAAGACTTGATATTCCTTCTTGAATTCTAGCTCCACCTGAATCAATAATTCCAACTACAGGACATCCATTTTTGTATGCATGATCAATTACTTTAACAATTTTCTTTCCGTGCATTTCCCCTAATGATCCGCCATTTTTAGAAAAGTCTTGGCTGTATACGCAAACAATCCTATTGTTTATTTTTCCGTAGCCAGTGATTACAGAATCACCATCAAATCCTTTTTTGTCCATCCCTAAAGAAGTACATCTTGTTTTAACAAAAGGATCAAGCTCAACAAAAGTTCCTTCATCTAATAATATACTGATTCTTTCTCTAGCAGTTAGCTTTCCTTTTTCATGTTGTTTTTCTGCAAGTTCTTTATTGTCTAAACTAGACAAAAGATCTTCTAGCTTTTTAATTTGTTTTTCAAATTTCATAATGTTTTGAATTGATTTTTAATTTTTTCAATTATTTTATTTAAGATTAATTTATTATTAACTTCTTTATTTGTTTCTATTTTAACAGAAGTTGCAATATTTTTTAACTCTTCTGGGAATTCATCAATATTCGTATCTATTCCAACCCCAATCACAGAAAGTTTTAATTTATCTCCAATAATGATGTTTTCTGTAAGGATACCACAGAATTTCTTTCCATTTATAAGCACATCATTGGGCATTTTTATCATTGGTTCCAAATTAAACATCTCTTTGATTGTTTTAGCAACTATTGATGCGGCAAGAATTGTAATAGTTTGAGAGTCATGAATATTGTTTTGAGGAAGAATGACTGAAAAGTACAATCCTCCTTTAGGAGAAAACCAAGAAGCTCCTTTTGTACCATGACCTATTTCTTGTTTTTCAGAAACAATCACTGTCCAGGGCAATGTTCCATTAATAGCTAACTCTTTTGCTTTTTCATTAGTAGAAGAAATTGTTTCAAATTCTATTATTTTCATATTACTCTAAAATGATTAGAATATCTCCCTCTTTTACTTTATCATTAACCTTAACTAATACTTTCTTAATTTTTCCATTTGTTTCAGAATAGATTTCATTTTCCATTTTCATCGCAGAAAGAGTTAGAAGTTTTTGATGTGCCTTAATATTTTCTCCTTGCTTTACAGAAATATCTGAAACTATCCCAGCAATGCTAGCTTTTATTTCTTTTGAATGATTATTGTTTGATGGAGAATGAGAAAATGAGATATCTTCAATTCCTGTTGATGAATTAAAAACATGTTTTTTGCCGTTAACGATTACCTTAACTTCATTTCCATTTTCTTCTACATTAACAATATATTCTTTTCCTTTAATGTTTATCTTTAATTCCATATATTATTCCATCAATTTTAATCTATTTGACATCACCCATTTTGAAGCTTTTTTTACAATGCCATTCTTTTTCATTTGCATATACGTTTCATATACTATTTTGGCAATATCTTCGTCAGACATTTTTTTTGTATGATTATTACGATTTACATCTTTAAGTATGCCCGTCTTCTCAATGAAATTAGTATAATAGTCATTACTTAAAAATAAAGAATTATTCAAAACAGATTTAAAGAAAGGAATTGTTGTTGAGACTCCATCGATAACAATTTCATCTAGAGATTTGTTTAGTTTTTCGATTGCCTCCTCTCTATTCTTTCCATGAGAAACTATTTTTGCAATCATTGAATCAAAGAAAGGATATATTTCTTGGTTGTTTTTTAAGAACGTATGAATGCAGACTCCTTCGTTATTGCATGGAATATATTTTTTTACTATTCCTGGATTTGGCACGAAATTCTTTTTTGGATCTTCTGCATTAATTCTTAATTCAATTGCTGAGCCATGAGAATGAATATTATTTTGCTTGAATGATAATTTATTTCCTTCAGCAATTTTAATCTGCTCTTTGACAATATCAATTCCTGTCACTGCTTCAGTGATGGTGTGTTCAACCTGAATTCTTGGGTTGACTTCCATAAAATAGAAATTCTTTTCAGGGTCCACGAGAAACTCAATGGTGGCAGCTCCTTTGTATTTTAAAGACTTTCCAATCTTAACAGCACATTCCCCCATTTTTTCTCTTAATTCTTCATTGATAAAAGCAGAAGGGGTTTCTTCAACTAATTTTTGGAATCTTCTTTGAATCGTACAATCTCTTTCTCCTAAGTGAACAACATTTTTACCGTCCCCTATTATTTGGAATTCAATATGCCTTGCATTAGGAAGATATTTTTCAAGGAAGAAATCAACATCAGAAAATCCTGAAGACATTTGTCTTTGCACACTAAGAGTAGTAGAGATTAAATCACTTTCATTCATTTCATTTTCTACAACTCTAATTCCCATTCCCCCACCCCCTCTTTGTGCTTTGATGATAAAAGGAGGTTTTATTATTTTTGCCCATTTAATTAATTCTTTTTTTGTCCTAATTGAATCATCGCTAGCAGGCAGAGTTGGTATCTTTAATTTTTTAGCAATATGTTTTGCTTCAACTTTGTCTTCGAATTTCTTTAAAGTATTGTATTCAGGGCCAATGAAAATAATATTATTTTTGTGGCATAAATAAGCGAACTTCCAATTCTCTGCTAAGAATCCATAGCCAGGATGTATCGCATCAGCTTTGTGCTTTTTAGCTATTTCAATCAATCTTTTTTGGTCTAGATAGCCAGCAGACCCTTCTCTCTCAAGAAAACAACATTCATCAGCAAATCCTGTTTCAATGAAATTATCTTTAAGCTCTTTGCTAGGACACAAAGCAATGGTTTGTATGCCCATTTCCTTGCACGTCTTTATTATTCTTAAAGCAATCTCTCCCCTATTAGCGATTAGTATTTTTTTAATCTTAGGCATGGATTAGATTTTTAATTTCTTCCATTATTTTTTCTGTAATAGAAATACAAATGTTTTCGTATTCTTTTGAATCCTTATCAATATTTTTTGCTTTTTCTAATTCTTCTTTAAAATAAAGAGGCTTACCGATATTAATTTTAACAATCTTTTTGAATTTCATTTTTCCTTTTGGCGGGAATAATTCAAACGCTCCTTTGATTCCCATTGGAACAACAGGAACCCTTGTTTCTAGAAATATCTTTGCTACGCCCCATTTTCCTTTTTGTATTTCTCCCGTGGTTGATCTTTTTCCCTCTGGATAGATATTTAAAATATATCCTTTCTTTACCATCTCAACGGCTTTTTTCATGACCTGTTTTTTTGATTCTTCACTATTTCTATCCAAAGGAATCGTTTCTGACCATGAATAGCAAAGTCTTACAAATTCTTTAGTTGCTCCCTTATGATTATCTATTTGACCGATAAAAGCGAATTTTCTTGGAACGCAGATAATTCCACAAAAAGGAATATCAAAATAACTTTGATGGTTTGATGTTAGGATGAAGTTCGTCTTAGGAAGATTTTCTTTTCCTTTGGTTTCTTTTATGAAAATTGCTTTTACTATTGGAGCTACAAATAGATATAAGAATGTTGAATTAAATCTATTCATATTTATTGTAAGAGTTTTTCGCTTTCTTTTAATATTTTCTCTGCATCATTAACGATTTCTTCTATTATTTCTTTGCAAGGTTTTATTTCTTTAATTCCTCCAGCAGAAATTCCAGCTAATAAAGGAAACGCATCAATATTTTCTCCTCCTTTTGCTCCAGCAAATCTTTCCGATTTTATTTCTTCTGGGAAAGGATTCTTTTCTTCCGTCTTCTTAACACTTTCAGAAAGTTTGTTCTTGATTAATCTGATTGGATGTCCAGTGAATCTAGCAATAACTGTTACATCTTCATCAGTTGCATTAATGATTGCCTTTTTGTAATTTTCGTGGATTTGGCATTCAGTTGAAGCCATGAATCTTGTTCCAATTTGAACACCATCTGCTCCTAGAATCATTGCAGAAGCAAATGTTTGTCCATTATATATTCCTCCAGCAGCAATCAAAGGGATAGTTTTTATTAATTGTTTTGCTTGAGGAACTAAGCAGAAGGTAGAGTTTTCTCCAATATGTCCACCTGATTCCATTCCTTCAACAACAACACCATCAATTCCATTATCCTCCATTTTCTTAGCCAACCTTACAGTTGGGACAACAGCAATTACTTTTATTCCTGCTTTTTTAAGATAAGGAAGTATAGTTAAAGGATTTCCTCCGCCCGTGAAAACAACAGGAACTTTATTCTCAATGATTGTTTTAATTAATTCTGGTACAGCTGGATTTTGCATTAATAAATTAACTGCAAAAGGTTTGTCAGTTAATGCTTTTGTTTTTTTAATTTCTTCATCAAGCCATTTTGGAGAAGCAAAACCAGATCCAATTATTCCTAATCCTCCTGCATTAGAAACAGCTGCGGTTAAGACAGACTCAGACACACCAGCCATTCCTCCCTGAATGATTGGATACTTAATGCCTAATAGTTTTGTTAGTTTATTGTTTTCAAACATATTATTGAGTTATGGGATTATCTTTTAATATTTGATTAGCTTCGGAAACTAATTCATCCAATAGTTTTTTAACTGTGGTCATTTGATTAATTTTCCAAGCATTTGCTCCAGCAAAGACTAAGCCATTTTCTAAGTCTCCTTTTCTAGCATTTTCTAAAGTTTTTAAAATGCAGTATGTTCTATCGCAAACGGGCCCAATACAACCAACACATTCTTTTGGGTCTGGCTTGGGAGTAGTTTTATTGATTATTTTTTGAACAAAAGGAGTTTTGATTGCTCTTCCAGGAAGACCGACAGGAGAATGAATAATAGCAATGTCTTCTTTTTTAGCATTTAAATATGCGTCTTTAAATTTTTGGTTAGCGTCACACTCTTCTGTAGCAACAAAACGTGTAGCCATTTGTACGCCTTTTGCACCAGCTTTTAACATCTCAACAATATCTTTACCATTGAATACGCCTCCGGCTGCTATAACAGGTATTTTGACCTTTTTAACAGTATCTTTGATTATATCTATTGTTTCCACAAATGGGTGTCCTTTAGGAAAACCTAAATGGCCCCCTGCTTTACATCCTTCAATTATTACTCCTGCTGCGCCAGCGTCTTCAGCCTTTTTAGCAACATTAGCTGATGAAGCCATGGCGAACACAGGAACATTTCTCTTTTTAGCTATTTCAAAAGTATCAGTTCTAAACCCAGCACCTTGAATAATTATATCAATTTTTTCTTCAACAGCAGCCGTTAAAAGTTCTTTAAATTTTCCAATCACTCCCATGATATTAACTCCGATAAGTCCATTGCCTTGAGATATTTCTCTGGCTTTTCTAATTTCATCTCTAACTTCTTGAGGATCAGTCATTCCAGAGATAGCAATGATTCCTATTCCACCTTCTTTAGCAACATTGCCAGCAAGATTGTGTAAAGAAACTCTCACCGCCATTCCTCCTTGAATGATGGGAAGTTTAGAAAATTTTTCGCCTATCTTTAAAGAAGGAAGATTAAACCAACCTTTCTTTTCTTCTTTTTCTCCTTTCACTTCTTTTGCTTTTTTATTCAATTCATCTTTGGTCAAAATAGCAACACTGAATCTAACTTCACATTTTTTATTTTCCCCTACAAAAGCTTCTCCAACAAAATTAGCAATCTTGTCTTGATACATTCCAACCATTTTAACCTTGTATTTAATTTTGTCTCCAGGAAGGATTATTTCATAGAAGAAAGCGCTTCTTACTTGATATGCAAGAAGATGTTTGTTCTTATGATCTTTTCCCATTTTCTCTCTCAAAAGAATTGTTCCTGTCTGGGCAATTCCTTCAACAACTAAGACTCCTGGCATGATTGGAAAATCAACAAAGTGTCCTTTAAAGTATTCATCTTTAGGATCAGTCTGTTTGTATCCAATAATTGTATCTCCTTCAATTGATTCCACCTCATCAACCCACAAAAATGGTTCTTGGTATGGGATTATATTTTTAATCTGTTTTTTATTGTACAACATTTATTTTTCTTAAATTGATAATCCGCCATCAATACTTATCACTTCAGAAGTAATGAAGCTTGCTTCATTAGATAAAAGGAAAGCAACTAAACTGGCCACTTCTTCTGGCTTGCCAAATCTTCCTAGAGGAGTAATTTTCTTAATCATCATTTTCATTTCTTCTGGAATTGATTCAGCCATTTTTGTTTCAATGAATCCTGGAGCAATAGCATTTACTCTAACATTAAACCTTCCAACTTCTTTAGCTAAAGATTTAGTGAAGCCAATAATTCCTGCTTTTGATGCAGCGTAATTAGTTTGGCCAAAGTTCCCCCTTATTCCAACAACTGAAGAAACATTAACAATGCTTCCTTGTGTTTCTGTGACAAAAGGAAGAACTGCTTTAGCACAATTAAATGTTCCAGTTAGATTAATATTAATAACTTTTTGCCATTCCTCAAGAGTCATTTTAGCTAAAGTTCTGTCTTGAGTGATTCCTGCGTTGTTAACCAACCCATCAATTTTGCCAAATGATGTTTTAATATCATTCATCATTTTTTCTACATCTTCTAATTTAGAAACATCAGCCATGAAGTATTTTACCTCTGTTCCTAGTTTTTCTATTTCTACTTGTGTGTTTTTTAAGTTTTCTTCTTGAGTTGGAATATCATTTAAAGCAATCTTTGCCCCTGATGATGCTAATTTCAAAGCAATAGCCTTACCAATTCCTTGAGAAGAGCCCGTTATAACAATAACTTTATCTTTTATCATATATTTATATTAAAACTAATAACTTTCTATATTATACCTCACTTCTTCAATTTGTCTTCCATTTGTTTCTATTTCTTCAATCTTTATATCTTTTACCAATTCTGGCAATTGTTTATGGAAAACTATTTCGCTAAAAACCCTATCTACTCTTAGGGTATCTTTTCCTCCCAAAACTAAACCAGTGAATACGATTGTCTTGTTTGGTCTTTGAGTATATTCTGCTTCAGCGATAGTGATTACATTAGTTAAAGTGTTTAATTTCTGAGCAGCTTCTTCTTTGTTATCAGGATTTGTTTTTAATATTTTAAATAGGTTCTTAGTTGCCATTACATCTCCGCCTTTTAATAATGGAAGATTAATTACTAAATCAGCGTCCATTGCAGATTTTGATATTTCTAAACCATTGTGCTCAACAAAAGATCCTTGAGCTAAATCAAAAGGCATTATTCCTTTTTTAGTGCAAGCACTAAGTAATCCTGATTTCTGAGCAGATGCTTCAATTGGATTATCATTAAAACTCTGAGTAGCAACCATTATTTTATCTGCATCAACATTATTCTTAATTAGAAAATCAATCATTGCAGAGATAAATTCAGGAGAAGTATTTTCTCTGAAATAAGAATAATTAGGAGAGTCTAGTTGAGGAACAATCAAAACCTTTAATTCTTCTTTGTTTGGCAAGAAGTTTAATAATTTATTTGTTTCCTCAATTGCAGTTAATTGATCGTACTTAACGCGCCAGATAGAAATAGCATTTTCATTAGCAGTGTATGTTATTTCATCGCCTACATTTTTTTCGGTCATTGATTTTTGTGGCCACTTATTTCCTTTATCATCTTCTAAAATGATTCCCCAGTAAGGAAGTTTTTTATGATTCAAAGAGCTAATAGTTATTTTTGAAGAGCCAACAACTTTAGCATTGTTTCCTTGTTTCCTTTCCATTGGGACAAGACAATAAGGGCATTCATCTATTGGATATTGCCAGATTCTTTGACATTTTGGACATTGATAATAAATCATATATGTTTAATTAATTTTTTCAAAAATATGGACAGTAACACTACCGCCAGCTCCCCCAATATTGTGAGTTAGACCTATTTTAGCATTTTTAACTTGCCTGTCTCCGCATTTATTTCTTAATTGATTAACAATCTCATATATTTGAGCAAGTCCTGTTGCTGAAATTGGATGACCTTTTGCTTTTAATCCTCCTGAAGTATTAATTGGCATTTCTCCGTTCAAGCTTATCTTTCCAGATCTAATTAATTCAGCCCCTTTTCCTTCTTCGGCAAACCCTAAATCTTCGTATGATATTAATTCAACTGAAGTGAAAGCGTCATGTACTTCTGCAACATCAATATCTTTGGGAGTTAGCTTTGCTTGTTCAAATGCTTTTTTGCTTGCCAACTTAGTTGCTTTAAAATGAGTCAAATCTTCTCTGTTAAAAGTTAAAATATAGTCAGTTGCAAAACCAGAGCCAATTACTTTAATATCGCTTGGGTCTTTTGAAACAATTACTGCTGCTCCGCCATTAACTGATATCGAACAATCCATTAATCTTAACGGAGAAGAAACCTCTGGAGAAGCTTTTACTTTTTCTAATTCAATAGGCTTCTTATAAAAGAAAGCTTTTGGATTTAGAGCAGCATTAGAATGATTTTTAAAAGCAATTAAAGACAAGTCATCCATAGTTGCACCGTACTTTTTCATGTATTGCTGCCAAATTAAAGCATTCTGAGTTGGGAAAATCATTCCCTCTCCTTGTTCAATTACTTTTTCTGCAGCTGAAAGAATATAATCAACTGTTACTTCACTTTGATTATCTACTAATCTTTCTCCAGCTAAAACCAAAACATTATTATAATTGTTTAACAAATTTAAAGCAGTGAAGAAAGCAACTCCTCCTCCCCCACAAACAGACGGAGTCTCTATTATTGGAACATTAGTTTTAAATAAGTCAGAAAGAAAAGATACTTTGTGTGTTTGATGTTCTCCTCCTGCAGCGCTAGACATGCCCGTAAAAACAATTGCATCAATTTGAGAAATATTCATTTGGGCATCTTTTAGAGCCTCAATTGTTGCTTCGTGAGCAAATTGCCACCAGTGTTTTGGGGAATAATCAAATTTAGTCATTCCCACGCCTTTTATATACATTTTTGATTTTTATTTTATAATCTTATTAAATACTAATACATTTTATCTTAACTTGATGTTGGTTTTATTAGCAACAAAATTATCCACAAATAAAAAAAGCCGATTATGGCTTGAGATGAGAAAGGTCAACATAGGTATAAGAAACACCTTTAATGTCAACTGTTCTTTTTATACTTCCTGCAGGAAATCCTGGGAAACGAGGATTGCAAGCATGATAAAGGATTTTTGATAAGGGGCAGCCTCCTCTGGTTAAATAATCTTCATTAGGGTTGATCACACAAAGACCAAGAATTCCTTCATCATAATCAATGTATAGTTTGGAAGGTCCGCAACATATTTTGCCTTCGTTTTCTCCTTTATGCATCAAATTACAACGAGGAAGTCTTGTAATTGGCTTATCCTTGTCAATATACAGAAGATTGAAATATCTACTATTCCCTAATATTATTGCACGATACGGTTCAGAATTAGTAAGCTCAATAGCTTTCTTTAGCGTTTTTGCTCTCATGATTGCGCAACAATGATTTAATTCATCATTGTTTTTCAAGTGAAAATGGTAAAGCGGCATTTCTTTCTCCTTTGTCAATTTTTACTGAGCTTATTATAATGAAAAATAACAAAAAATCAAGGTTTTTTCCTTGATTCTTTTATTTCCCCAATCTTCTTTCTCTATCTATGTAATCTTCAATTGCTTTTTCAAATTCTTTTCCTTTAAAATTAGGGAATAATTTATCAGTGAAATATAATTGAGAATAAGCTGCGTCCCACATCATGAATCCAGCTGAATTGTGAGGATCATCGCTACACCCAGTTCTGATAATCAAATCAACTGGAGGCAAGTCTTTTGTCCAAAGATTCTGCTTTATTGTTCTCTCATTAGGGACGAGCTCCTTTTTCTTTATCGTTTTCATGCATTCAATCATTTCATCGTCTCCGTTATAAGCCATAAGGAATGTTAAAACATGTTTATCATAGCTTCTAGTTTTTTCCATTGCTTCTTTGATGGCTTTGATTGTTTTTTGAGGAAACAATTCTTCCCACTTTCCTAGTACGATAATCTTTACCTTGTTTTTGTGTATTCTTTCGTGATCAGAGATTCTTTTAAATTGATTTTCAAATATATCAAATAAATAAGAAACTTCACTTTTTGTTCTTTTGGTAATGTTATCCATTGAACTTCCCCAGAAAGTGAAATAAGGAATTTTCATTTCTAAGAATTTGTCTAGTATATTTTCTAAAGCATCAACTCCTTTTTGGTGTCCAACAAAAGAAGGGAGCCCTCTTTTTTTGGCCCAACGTCTATTTCCATCAGGAATTACTGCTACGTGATTTGGTAGTTTTTTAGGCATTTAATTGAATTAATCCGTTTGTTTCTATTCTTATCGGCTCTCTTTGTTCGTTTCTGGCATAAATGTATCCCAAAAAGAAAGCTAAAACAGAGATTAAAATTATTGCTATTATTAGCACTATTTCTCTTTCAAACCTTTTGACAAAATCTGCTATTTTTGTTAACATCTATTTGTTAATAATAACTGCTGATTTAATACATATATATTAGATTAAAATCAGCTAAGAGTCAAAATGGCAACAACCAAAGCAGCCGGTACGAGTCGTCTCGGCAGAGATTCACAACCAAAATACTTAGGAGTTAAACTATTCGAAGGTCAGCCTGCAAAAGTTGGCTCTATTATCATTCGTCAAAGAGGTTCTAAAGTTATCGCTGGAAAGAATGTAAGAATGGGAAAAGATAATACTCTTTATGCTGTAAAAGCAGGAAAAGTAAACTTTACCACAATAAGAAAGAAGAAATTTGATGGATCTCAGAGAATAGCAAAAGTAGTAAACGTTGAATAATCTCAAAACTAAAAGAAGACCAAGGAGTTAAATCCTTGGTTTTTTATTAAGAGTAGCTACGCTAATTCTTGATAAGTATTCTTTATTTGTGATTTCGCCGTTAGTTAATAAGCTATTTAATCCGACATAATATTGTTCTTTGATTTGAGAGCTTGGCATGGCAGCGTTAAATATACGAATATCATCTATCAAACCGCTAAAATATGGAGTAGTTGGAATATCTGCGTCCATTGCTTCTGCTCCAATAAAAAGAGAATTGTTGTGAATATAAGTTATCGGTAGTATTGAGCCAGCATCATCTGATGTTTTCATCACAGCATCAACATATAATTTAGTATATCTTCCATCATATGTTCCAGTTAAAAAATGCCAACCAGATGAAATTCCAGACAATGGAGTGGTTATTGTTGCATAACTGCTACCTCTATTAAGCTGTAATCTTAAATTGGTTGACACTATGTCTATAGCATATCCGCCAGCCTCTTTTTTTGATATTATTGCTCCATCGCCATTCCAAGTTGTCATGCTGGCCCAAGCAGAAAAAGTGATTACATCTGTTGGAGCTAAAGAAGCAGAATATGGTATTCTTACATAATCATTTCCGTCAAAGCTCAAACAAGAGCCACTTATACAGCTAGATGCTGTTTTGGTGGTTGGAATAGATGGTGACGAAGGAATAACCCCGTTGTTAGTATTTTTCCAGGTATCGATAACATCAGTATTAGTGGCAGTTCTTTCAGTAGTAGCACCATCAAATTTCCATTCAGAAACAAGATTAATCATTAAACTGTTTCGTAAGGAATTAGAAAATATTTGCGACTTAGCTATTGTTGCTTTGTTTGTTACTCCATTCATTGAAACTACAATCAAGCCAGATAGAATACCAATCACTGCAATGACAACAAGCAATTCTATTAAAGTAAAAGCTTTTTGCAACATATTCATTATATATAATTATTGTCTCCCAGCCACTTTAATAAACTCTCTAAATAATGGATGAGAGTTTAATGGCCTTGATTTAAATTCAGGATGGAATTGAACTGCAACAAAGAAAGGATGATCTTTAAGCTCTATTATCTCAACCAAATCTTTTTTAGTATTTAATCCAGAAACAATTAATCCTTTTTTAACTAATTGCTCTCTGTAATCATTGTTAACTTCATATCTGTGTCTGTGTCTTTCTGATATGTTTTTTTCTTTGTATGATTTAGCAGCTATTGTTCCTGGCTTTAATTCACAATCCCAAGCACCCAATCTCATTGTTCCTCCATAATTGTGCTTTTTCATTAATTCTTTTTGTTCTTCCATTAAATCAATCACAGGATTATTAGCTTTGGCATCAAATTCTCTTGATGTTGCATCTTTAATTCCGCAAACATTTCTAGCGAATTCAATAACAGCTAGTTGCAAACCTAAGCATAGTCCCAAGAAAGGAATTTTATTCTTTCTTAAATATTCAATCACTTTAATTTTTCCTTCTGTTCCCCTTGTACCAAATCCTCCTGGAACTACAATTCCATCAAATTCTTTTAATTTAGCTAGCTCTTGCTTGTCTCCAGCTTCAAACTTCTGAGCTGATAGCCAATGAATATCTGCTTCTTTGTTATTGGCCCAAGCAGCATGCTTAACTGATTCAATAACAGAGATGTACGAATCCATTAAAGAAAATCCTCCTGTTTCAAAGTATTTACCAACGATACCAATCTTAACGACTTCTTTTTTCTTTTGAATGGTGTTAATTAATTTTTCCCATTCTTTCATGTCTTGTTTCTTTGGTCTTAATCCTAGTTTCTTCATTATTCTATTTCCCAATCCATCTTTTTCAAAATTAATTGGTATTTGATAAATTGAATCAACATCAGGAGCAGAGATAACATCTTTTGGATCAAGATTGCAGAAAACAGAAATCTTTCTTTTTCTTGGTTCATCTAATGGGAATGATGCTCTACCTAAGATAAAGTCTGGCTGGATTCCTGCTTCATTTAATAATCTAGCTGAAGTTTGGGTTGGCTTAGTTTTCATTTCTCCTATTATTTTCAAAGTAGGAAGATATGTTACTAATACAAAAAGCACTTTTTTAGGATATTTTAACTTCATCATTCTAGCAGCTTCAAGGAATAGTAGATTTTGATATTCTCCTACTGTTCCTCCAATTTCAATCATTACAAAATCAGCTTTGTCTTTTTTTCCTGCTTTTTCAATTCTAGAAATTACCTCATTAGGAATATCTGGAACCACTTCAACACATTTTCCTTGGAATTCTAGATTCCTTTCTTTTTGAATAACAGTCTGGTATACCCTTCCTGTTGTCATGTAGTTCTCAGTATTAAGATTAATATCTAAGAATCTTTCATAGTTCCCTACATCTTGATCGCATTCAGTTCCGTCGTCAGTTACAAAAACTTCTCCATGTTCGATTGGATTCATTGTTCCAGCATCAACGTTTATATATGGATCAATCTTCATTGCTGACACTTTAAATCCTTTTCCTTGAAGTATTTTTCCAATAGAAGCTGTTGCTGCTCCTTTACCAACGCTGCTCATTACTCCCCCTGCGACGAAAATGTAGTATGCCATTTGTTTTTTGTATTAAAAAAGAAGAGAAAATTATTCCTCTTCTCCAATGATTATTATTTTTATTTTAGCTTCCAAGTTGTGTGTAAATCTTATCTTTACAGGGAATTCGCCTGTTTCCTTGATTGGGTGGTCTAAATCAATATGATTCTTGTCGACATCAAATCCTATTTCTTTTAATCTATCAGAAATCTTTTGTTGATTAACCGATTGAAATAAATGTCCTTCTTTGCCTGCCTTAAGACGCATTTCTATTTCTTGTCCGTCTAATTTTGCTACAGCTTTTTCAGCTTCCTTCAGTTCTTCTACGGCCTTGCTTTCATCTGCTTTCTTTTTTGCTTCAAGCTTTTGAAGATTTTCAGAAGTAGCTAAAACAGCTAATCCTTTAGATAATAGGAAGTTTCTAGCGAAACCAGGAGAAACTTCTTTAACATCATTTTTTTTGCCAATATTTTCTACGTTTTGCAATAATATTACTTTCATATTATTTTATTATTTTTTCGATTTCTTCAATTGCTTTATCTAATTGAGGATCATTATTATTGATATAATCATCGCTTGTCATTTTCACTTCAATATTAGGATCTATTCCTTTTTCATGTATAGCTGTGCCATTGGGGGTAAACCATTTAGCAACAGTTATTTTTATTGCAGATCCGTCATCCATATCTACTATTTTTTGCACAGTTCCCTTACCAAATGATTTCTCTCCGATTAGAATAGAATTTCTGTTATCTTTTAATGCTCCAGCAACAATTTCTGAAGCTGATGCGCTACCTTCATTTATTAATACGACTAATGGAGTTGAAGCGAATGTTGATGGTCCATTGGATTTGAATTCTATTTTATTACCATCTTTTTCTTGTTCTATTAAAATAACGCTTCCTTTCTTGATAAACCAGCCAAGAATACTATTGGCATGATTTACCAATCCACCAGGGTTGCTTCTTAAATCAAGAATGATTCCATTGAAATTAGAATCAGCAATTTCAAAAGCTGTTTTTGCAAAATCTTGATAAACAGTATCAGAGAATTGGAAAATGCTTAAATGAGCAACCTTTTTTCCATTTTCTGTTTCAATAGTTTTAAGTTCAATGGTTGGAACCTTTATCACAGCTCTTGTTATTTCAATATCTTTTGTTCCCTTGTCTCCTTCTCTTGAAATAGTCAAAATAACCTTACTTCCTTTTGGTCCTCTAATCATGCTCACAACTTGATCAACTGATAAGTCAGAAGTTGGCTTCTTGTCAACAGCAAGAACAGTGTCTCCTGGTCTTAAGCCAGCTTTTTCTCCTGGAGTTCCTTTAATTGGAGAAATGATTTTTATTAAATCATCTTTAACTCCGATTTGAATACCAACACCTTCAAATGTTCCATTGAGATCTTCTTCTAGTTTTCTAGCTTCTTCTGGATTAAAGAATTCAGTGTATGGATCTCCAATTGCTTTTACCATTCCATCAACAGCTCCATAGGTTAATTTTTCTTTGTCTATTTTTGATTGATCAACATAGTTTTCACTTAATAAATCCCATGCTTTTTTGAGCATAGAAAAATCAATATGATCAATTGAATATGCTGCCTTGTAATAACTATCTAAAAGTTTTCCTTGTAAATAAAAACCAGCAAAAAAAGCTAAGCCGATTAGTATGATACATCCTACAGTTTTAATATTATACTTAGTGTCTATGTGTTTCATATATATAAAAGATACCACAATTTAAAAATCAAGACAATAAACAATTATTTTATAATTTTTCTAGATAAAAGTCCGCTTCCAAAGATTAAAATACCACTAAGCATGAAGATTAAAGGATAGCCAATTGGTCCAATAATCAATCCTCCTATCAGGGCTCCAAGGGCTGTAGATAAAGGAGAGAAAATAGTATCAACCGCAGCTGATTCTTCTGGGTATTTTTTAAGTTTAGTTGTTAAAAGTCCGCTTCTTCCTGAGCCAGTAATTAGTCCGCCAATGTTTTTGCCGAGCATTATCAAGAAAGCTAAGTAGAAATTAAGCATTCCAGAAATAGCGCCTAGCATAAAAGAGAAGAATCCAACTATTTCACTGCCATAACAAATATTAGTAACACTTTTCTTTTTAATCATTCTTACAACCAACCAAGAAACTGGTAAGAAGGCTAAAGAAAGAAGAGAGTTGAAGATAAGAATTTGATCTTGAGTCCAGTTCAAGCTTTTTAAAAATAAAACAAAGAAAGTATTATTGAATCCTCCGACAATCAATACCGCCAAAGAAGTTAAGATTAGAGGAATTGCGCCTTTGGTTTTAATGGATTTGAATACTTCTTTATAGTTTTCTACTGATTTTTCGACTTCAATATTTTCTGTTAGCTTTTTAGAATCTTTTCTTAAAGAAAAGAAACAGTATATTGATGTGATTATGGCTATAATCACGCTAGCGATAAATACACCAGCAAAGCCGAATTTCCAGATAAAGAATGCTCCTAATGCAGGAGCTAAAGCATCTGCATATGATGGTACTGAATAAAAAAAGGCAAAAGCTTTGTCAGGATTCTTTAAATCAGAGCCCATCATTATTGCTCTTGAGCTTACAAAAAATAAAGCAGCTGATATTCCTAGCATTATTTGAAGTAAATAAAATACAATCATATTAGGAAAAAGTATCATTCCTAAGGAATATAATCCGTATCCCAATACACCCAAAGAAGCTAAAATAGCAGGATTAATTCTATGATTTAAATATCCTGCTATTGGCGCGAACAAAGCTATTGGAAGATAGATTAAAAAGTTAGTGTATCCAACTTGAGCTAAGGTAAAATTCCTTTCCAAAAGATATAAAGGAAAATAAAGAGAGAATAATTTATAAGAGAACATTAAAGGCAAATGAACAAATGTTACATTCTTTGCAATCCTTTCTATTTTAGGGATTATTTCCATGACGTTATTTTAACATTTTGTTTTTAATAAAAAAAGAGACCAAGAATTTTCTTGGTAGCACATAGTGCTTTTTATTTATTGAGCAATTCTGCAAGTCTTTTTTCTGCCCCTTCAAAACTTTTCCTGAAGGAGCTATTTTCTGGATCAAGGCTCATTGCTTTGATCCAAAGTTTTAATGATTTTTTGGCAGCACTAATTGCCAGGTGCATATTTCCGGTCCTCTCAAAGTATTTAGAGATCCAGAAAGATAATGCGGCCCGATGATGGTGATTGTCTTTGCCATATCTTTCCATTGCTTTGTGCGAGAAAAGTATAGCATCGGTAAGGTCATTGCCATTGGTGCCTTTTGCGTTCAAAGCTCTGCCGATATTGTTCCAAACATGGCCGACAATAATTGTGCCATCGTCATTGATCCCTTTAGCAATACTTTTGATGTATTCAAGAGAGAATGGGCAGTCTTTGTCTCGCCCGCTTATCGCTACAGCATTGCAGATAGCAATGTTGCCTGGGAAACGGTGGTGCAGTTCTTCGAGTTTTTCGTAGTTTTTGTAGGCGTACGCATATATGGTAGCCTTAAGCTCTACTGCTTCGACAACATCGTTACCAAGTTTAGTAGCGATATCCATTGCTTGTTCGTATTTCTTTGCCCTGTAATAGCACCAGGCTTTGATGATTTTCATCTTTCTTGGTGCTTTTTCAATTAATGGCCATGCGTCCCTGATTCCTTTCAGGGCTTCACAGAATTGGCCTTTTTCGTAAAGATTTTCAATGTGCCTTTCAATTTCTCCAGTCATTCGTAAAGCCTCCTTGATGGCTGTTAATATGGTACAATATTATTAAGAATTGTCAATTAAATAAGGTAATGTGCACACACATATTGCACTTTTCTGATATCCTTGGGGTATATGAGTAAAACTATGCCTAAATCAACAAAAGAAGAAAAATTAAGATGGATTAAACCGATTCTAGATCGGCAGATATCAA
>Ga0302250_1000990_pt1 | contig 23260 bp, 26 predicted proteins | sample AAG_RA_Asp_MG_FD_193536 | JGI IMG/M metagenome (GOLD analysis project Ga0302250, IMG submission 193536) | Enriched activated sludge microbial communities from anaerobic digester in WTTP, New Holstein, Wisconsin, United States - AAG_RA_Asp | ecosystem: Engineered > Bioreactor > Anaerobic >... | reverse complement strand
GATTACATCGAAATGTTTTACAATCCGGTACGCAGACACGGACATGTTGAAAATCTGTCTCCAGTTGAGTTTGAGAGACAACACCTTAGACAACTCTTGAGTGTCTAACAAAAAAGGTGCGATTCAGTCTATGGGTTCCCATGATCTGTATGCTATCAGGTCTTAGGCTTGATGAAGCTTGCCAGCTATATAAGGAGGACATCAAGGAGGTTGAAGGGATATGGTGTCTTGATGTCAATGATTCCAAGGATAAGAAACTAAAGAACCTCTCCAGTAAACGCCTCGTTCCCGTACATCCTAAACTGATTGATATGGGACTCATTGAGTATGTCCAGAAATGCAAAACAGAAAGGCTTTGGCCTAACCTGAAGTGGTGCAAGATAAACGGATACAGCAATTCACTAGGTAAATGGTATCAGCGTTTTAACAGGCAACATATCACGGATGATCCATTTAAAACCTTTCACAGCCTCCGGCATGCTTTTGCTGACAGCCTTAAACAGCAGGGAATACAGAAAGAACTAATTGCTGAACTAATGGGACATTCACAAGAGTCAATTACAATGGGGAGATACGGGAAGAGGTACATGCCTGAAGTGTTGCTTGAAGTGGTTAAGAAGTTGGACTATGGGGGGTGGTAATTGAATAAATAAAATTAGTTGATACATAGATTATTTCAATCTATTTTAATCACTTGTTATCTACTTACAAAGTATAGGATACCCATAACAATGGAAGTAATAAGTTTATCTAAATGTGTTGGTTTAATACAATCGTTGTTTAAAATATTTTTTAGCTCGCCAGGAGACACAGAGAAAAACTTTAGAAAAATTATAGTAATGGTTCAATTTCCTTCTGACACGCCACAGCAGAAACTTATAAACAGCTATGTTTTTAAGAAAGTTACAGGTGCTATAGCTCCAATTAATGACATAAATATTATTTTAAATAGTTTTGATCCATTTAGAGCTTTACATATTTATAAAGTTGCACCTGGGTTTATATACATTAAAGATGGAAAAATTGAGCAACCACAAAGAATAAAATATGGGTCAATACCTTACTATATTCTCATAACCTTATTTTGGGTAATGGCTGGATCAGCATGTTATGGATTATTACTAATTCCAAGTCTAGATATAACAAATATCAATATTATAAAAAGTTGTTTCATCATTTCTTTCGTTGCATTTTGTGTATCTGCAATTGTTTTTGCAATAAAACAACGCATTTTTTTAAACTTTGTTGATAGATTCTATTACGACCTTGAGCAGTACAACGGTGCTAACAAAAAATGATAAGAATAGTTTTTCTTTTAGCCGTATTTCTACTTTCATATTCACCGTACATAGTTCTAGCAGACCAGTACAGGGCTACAGGCTCTATTGATGTTTACTTCTCTCCCAAAGGGGGAGCAACAGAAGCTATTGTCAGAGAGATACATTCAGCTAAATCAGAGATTCTGGTTCAAGCCTACTCCTTCACTTCAACCTCAATAGCTAAAGCTCTAACTGATGCCAAGAAGAGAGGGATCAAGATTGAGGTGGTTTTAGATAAGTCACAAAGAAGAGAAAAGTACACCTCAGCAGATTTTGTAGCCCATGCCGGGATACCTACCTACATTGATTCAAAACACGCTATAGCCCACAACAAGATAATTATTATTGATAGGTCTACTCTGATTACTGGTAGCTTCAACTTTACCAAAGCAGCTGAAGAGAAGAATGCTGAGAACCTTATGATCCTGAAAGGTAATAAGCCTTTGGTAGATAGGTACATCAGAAACTTTGACGAGCATAAGGAGCATTCAGAGGAATATCAGGGAAGGTAACAACAACTAATCATAGAAAGGAATTACTTATGAAAACTGAAAAGTATGTCGTAAGAGTCATGAGACCTATTTTCCAAACTGTTGATGTTGTTGTAGAAGCTTATGATGAAGATGAGGCTATGGAAACAGTTTTAAAACAAGCTCATACTATTGAAAAGAAATACTGGAAAGGTGATTTCAAGCGTAGAGAGTATTCATATGATGTTCAACAAGTCCGTGAATTAAATGATGACACTAATGATGAAGATTGTGAATTCTTTGATAGTGTCACTGATGAAACCAAATACCTTATTTTAAAGGCAGATACAGATTCTGGAGAAGGTAAAGTTCTTTATGAACCTTGGATGAAAAAAGAATCTGACCTAATGATTGCTGATCTTTGCATGGATTGGTCTGAAGAACTAGAGAACACCAGAGAAGAAGAAGCTAACAAATTTTTTAGAAAACTCGAAGCTGACATTAATAACAATGATAATAACATAACAAAGAAACCTCTTGCTAAGATAATCCCTTTTACAATCAAACCAGATAATAAAAAGTAATTTCTTTAATTATCAATCTAAAGGCACCCACAGTGAATTGCCCTTAGTTTCATAGACATTCCTTTGCTGACACCTTGAAACAGCAAGGTATACATAAGGAGATTATAGCGGAGCTAATGGGGCGTACCCTGGAGTCAATTACAATGGGCAGATATGGCAGGAGATATAAGCCTGAAGTGTTGCTTGAAGTCATTAAAAAGGTGGGCTATGGGTCACATACCTACGGATAATATAATTATATTATCATTTTGCTTTAAGATAACATATTTTTCTCGCTTCTTGAATTTTATCGATATATTCACCACGAACATCTTTCAAATCCTCTCTAATTAGTTCCCGATGATTATATTCTGAAATCGGCTTTGACTTCTCCACAAGAGAGAAGACTGCAAGTATTGTCATGATGTCATCTTTATTAAAATCATGTATCAGTTCTCTGTTACAACTCAACAAAGCCTGAATTATTTCTGGCCCTCGTTGAATTCTTGAGCGTAAATAACTCAACCTTTTGGGTTTATCAAACCTCTTGTCTAATATCTCGCTAACATATTCATCGTATATATTTAACTGTTCTATTATTAAATTGATTCTTGCTCTAGATCTATCCAGTTTACTGTTACAATCATCAATCTCTAGCTTATGAAAAAAATAATAATACCCCAACAAGACACCACTAAACCCCATTAATGTACTTATACCAGCAAACAAGATAGTGTAATAGTTTCTAACACTAGCCAAATTGGTAAATTTATGTATGAATACTTGCTCAGGTGTAAAATAGATTAGAGGTTCAAGTATGAAATATAAAATGGCTAAACCTATCAAAATAGTTATACCAACCAATATTATTTTACCAAACCCAATCATCTATCATATCCTGCCTTTAACTCAGTATCAATAATAGCTGTATCAATCACTGATATATTTTCGAATAATATTTTTTTCTTTATTTGCTCAGGTGTTGCATAAATCGTAAAATAAGCAAAAGCTTCATTGGCAAAACTTGGCCCAACAACTTTAACATCAGCAAAGTCTAATATCACAAAAACAGAATCATCTAACCATGCTTCTTTATTATCAAGTTCTTTAAAATAACGTAAACGAAATTCTTCTGCATTATGTCTCCCATCACCTTGACGCTTATCACGGTTCGCCAATCTATGATAAAATTCTTTCCCAACATTCACATTTTTCATTCAATCACCCTTTTAATGCAGGAACATTAAAATGATACAAGGTTCCTGCAAATATCCTGTTTTTCATAGTACCGCATTTTAATTCATTACCTAAAGCATCATAAAACAAATATCCGTAATGTGATAACAACGTAAATTCAATACCTAATTGTTTACATCCGGATTTAATTCTGTCTAACCCATTTCCTCTATTTGAACCTAAAGGATATTTTGCACTTGAAAATAAACCTGCTTTTTCTTTCAGTGAAGCCTTCAAAGCTCCACTTACTTTAATGTCAGTAGCATATTTGATTACTTGGCCATCGTTAAATTCATTTTTGGGAAACTGTTTCAGCACAACATTTCTTTGCGGTCCAGTAATAAGAGAATTTTTTATACCAATGCCGTTATCAGCGATATTAATTGAAATTAACCCCGTTGTGGGATGATATTGAGCCAGCACCCACCAGCCATTATCATATCCTGACACCCCATGCTCTGAAACATTCAAAAAGCTTTCAATCAGAACAGTCGCATAAAATAGCCGTATTTCATCTTTGTTATATTTAGTATAACGAGATAATATATCGATTATTTCAACCTCTCTCTCTTCAATATTGCTTGTTTTCTTTTCTCTACGTATTTTAACTATTTCATCATTATTATATCCTTCCAAACAATCGTCTGCATCTCTACCAACATAATCATAAAAACCACTATGATGAAGATATGAATTCACTTCATTACACAATGAATTAGTAGAGGCCAACCTAGGTTTGAATTTTCTTTTCCGAGTAGATAACTCAACCCACTGTTTAAGTGAACAAAGCAATGTTAGAGCTGACGGCCACATTCGTGTGCATTTTTTTAAATTAAATATCAACTCCCTATTTGTAAAGTCTACTATTTCTAACGACTTATTTAAGAACTCATCAATACCTTTTTTGCTTTCAAGCCCCAAATCCCCTTCAATGCACACCACTTTTTTAGGGTCTTTGTATGTCCTGCTGCTATAAAATTTTCTCCTAAATTTTGCTCTATCCAAATGACATTTCATAATTACACTGCTCAGACCATGTAGTTTACTCTTTTCTTTATTTTTTTTACGTTTGAACTTTGCAACCTTAATTTTTTCCGCTTTTTGCTTGCGTAATTGCTTGTTTTTCAAATAAAGAGTGTATTCGGTCTTTTGCTTTTTCATTGATAAATTTCCTTAATTTCACATCAACACAGCCATACCAATATTCAAACAAAATCGAGCACATGTAAAGGTTACTTTTACCAAGTATAATAAATTTATCAAAATGATAATTTTGCAGAGGACACCCATAGCTTACCTTACTTCTTCCCCTCAAAGATAAACTACGGGTGTCTTTTCATTTCTCTCTGCTTTGTGCCTGCAAAAATCTTCACTTAAATTTATAGGCTACGCATTTTCTTATACTGTGAATACACCTCAAAACCCCATAACCATATAAGGGTAATGAAGCCTATTCAAATTGCCTGCAATCGCCTGAAAACATATGAAACTCCATCCAATTCACAAGTCCAGCCTATATTGCGTATTGCATCTTTAAAAGCCAACTGGTTAATTACGTCCCTTGTGAAGTTACTTGCAGTACCTGTTAACCCTAAGTGCTCTCGTACCGTTTTTACTAGTACCTCAGTTACACCCTGCTTAAAGAGATATTGAAGATGAGCAAATGTCTTCCTTTGCTTGCCGGAAGTCAGATATACATCCTTAACCTTCCAAGGTTTAATCTGGCAGTCTGGGAAGATGCTCGGCAATTCTTTTGCTATGCCCGTGTTAGGATGGGTTATCAACCATAGTTTACAAGGTGGGCAAGTGTCATTTTCAGACTTCCTTGGCATACCCCTGTTTACGGCTTGCAGTATGTTACTGGAGATTTCACCCTTTTTTACTCTCTTAATATGTTCGATGGTAGGCTTACCCTTGGCAGTTGTCATGACTGTAGCCGCTCTTGTTGTAGCTTCATAAGCATAATCGGGGAACTGATAAGGGCTGAGCATGATTATGTTAGCTATATTGCTAAACTCGTTTGATGCCGTATGGCGGCCCCATGTGCAGTACTTTAAACAACTAAGCTGTTCCTGAGTAAGCTGCTTAATTAATGCTGCACTAACAGATTCCTTATTGTCCTTATGGAGTATGACAAGAAAGTCTTCTCTTGGGGTGCTACCTATTAACTCAACTAGCTCGGGAATCATTATCTTAATATCCTTAACAATCTGCTTACCGCTCTTCATGGGCCAAACATTAACTTCAAGGTTCCGGTAGGATTTATTGCTGTAAGGAAGGCGGATAATATCATTCCGTTCTTCATTCTGAAGTTCATAGGTGGCCTTCATTCTGGCTGAAGCGTCTAATATCAAACAGGCTGCAAAGTCATTCGGTATACTAGGAACACAATCAACAATAATCAGGCTTTTCTTGTCTGAGCGTATGGATACGAGTTGACCGGAGAACCTCCAAAAAAGGTTGGCTATTTCTCTCTCTTTAGGAGTTTCCCAAATGGTGTTCACCCCATGCTCTTTCGGGAGTTCAGGGAGTTCAGGCATCTGATACACATCTCCACTCTTCCGCCTTACTATATCGTTTGCAATTTGAAGGATAATCTCGGATAGATCACAAGATACAGAACTAAGAGAGGTCAGCAATTTTCCTATCTCATAAAGGTTTAACACAGCTTCTTTACCAATAGTAAAGCTTTCATCCCATATCTTAACTCTTCGGGGTTGCCCGTTATAATGGAATGCACTAACATTATTAAATTGCCCGTTGTGGCTTTTGTTATGAATCTGTTTCTTGGTGGTGAATAATACTAAAGCGTTATTACGTCCGAACTTCCCTAATCCCATATTGTTTAACTCATTGCCTTCCTCACTGTTATCACTTACAAGTACAGCATAGTATTGTTTAGGTATCATTCCATCCTCAATGTATCGCTGTATCTCGTCAAGCCTATCTAATGCTATCAAAACACCTTGGTCTCCAAATGCAACAGGGTTTTCTAGATACGCTTCTAGCCAAGTAAGAATTGAAGTGGTCTTGCCCATTCCAGGGTCAAGCGAAGATAGGTAATACTTTGGGGCGGCATTTCCAGACAACATGAGAGTAAGCGTGTCTTGTATGGCAAGAACTGCTTTAAGCTGTTCTGGTGATGGCCTGTGCCCATGTTTGTAAAATGCATAAATGAGTTTCTCCTTTGATCTCTGTTTTAATGCTGAGTACATACTTAGAACACTTTCTTTGCGGTTCTGTTGGTTTGTACAATTTCCTGCTTGATCAGCTGATCCGGCATAACCTCAAGCCTTTCTAAGTATGCACGCACAGCCCTTCTGACAATTACGGAATTACTGAAGTTCTGGCTGTGGCTTCTGAAAACCTGTTGGCATGCGCATAAGGCAGCAAAAGAAATGCTGTCTAACTTCAGGTGTTCCTTACTGCTGATGTGCTTCCTGATTTGTTGCTGTTTCATTCGTTCTCCTTTTGGGCCTTCTGAGATATGAAGGCATTTGATTGTTGGTAACGTCAATTTAACGGCTATGTTTAAACAAGACAGATACACGGGCAAAAGCGGCGATTTTCTGTGATGCTCTATCCTATGGGTGCAACTTTTGAAATTGTTTGATATGAGAGGCTATTTTTGATTATTGAGGTTTGTATTTGAGAACAATTGAGGGTGGTATATATGCATGAATGTGGGAAAGCATCCGGGTAATGCAGCAATAGTTATATTTAATGGTTGGTTGGTGAAGTTTGGGCTTTTAGCCTGTGAAAGAGTGGCGAGCGCGTAGAAATGGTCTAGGTGTCAAACTAATCCGTTTTTTCTTCTATACTGTGCATTTTGGAATAAGGCTTATATTTAAGGTGGTTGGCATATGCTTATAGGTCACTTACTTGAGCAGTAATTATCTGATTTTATAAAAGTTATCCTCCCTGCGTTTAATACTGAGAAGCTTTGCAGCTCTTGCCTTATCAATGGCTTGCTTCAAATATGGGGGGTTTTCTGGGGCAAGTTTCCTGAGTAATAAGCTTTTAGATGTCCAATCTATATTTCCAGCCCGATTATTAGTTTTGTCACCATCTAAATGATACACAACATTCAAACTTTTAGGATTACTAACAAAATACGCTGCTACAAGTCGATGGAGATAGACGTTCTTACGTTTTCCCTCCAAATAGAGCACAACGTAAAAGTAACCGTTTTTGTGCTGTTGCGGCTTCAGCCATGTTTCTTTGGCTTTGTTGTATACTAGACCATTTCTGCAAATCATGTATTGACGCTTGTAACCTTTGATATATTTACGTACTTTCCAATTATTGTTTTTATGGGATCGTTTCCAAATGGTCATTGCCTTGTCTTCTGAAATCAAAGTTTCCATGTACTTATCATCAATCATTGTTTCGGTTCCTTTGTAGAATTAAATCTTGCCGAATCTCAATATAACATTTCTTACGGCTGTTGGCGTCCAGGCTCCTCCTCTAGCTGTTTGAACACCGAGCTTTTCCAGTTCAGACGCAATCGCTCTCAAACTTTTGCCCTGCTCCAGCATTGCCTCAATTACTGGGCGCACCTTAGAAGCAAAATCTGAGGCATTCCGCTTGATAGCCAGGACACCTTTTGCACTGGCTTCTCGCACCAATTCAGGGCGAAGATTATTCGTTCCAAGTTTGATGTTTCTCGCTTTTGCAGCAGCCAACCCCGCCTTTGTTCGAGCAGAGATCATTTCCCTTTCTCTCTGTGCTAGTGCTCCGTAGATATTTATTGTGAAGCTATCGCAACCCGGAAGATCACAGACTACAAAGTCTACCCGACTCTTTTGCAGGCTCGTTATAAAATGCAAGTCACGAGACAGCCTGTCTAGCTTGCCAACTAGCAGTTTTCCTCCAATAAGGTTTGCATGTTTCATAGCTTCAATTAATTTAGGTCTCTCAGCATGCTTACCGGACTCAACTTCCGTATATTCGGCAACCAATTTACCAGCATTCACAGAAATGAAGTCAGACACCATCTTCTGTTGTGCCTCTAATCCCAAACCGGATTTACCCTGCTTCTGAGTTGACACTCGATAGTAAGCTACATACATCATAACACCCTCCATATAAAAACCTATCGTTGGTTTAAGGTTTTTATACACACACAAAATATGGCTGTCAATAATCAAACAGCTATTTTATCTGAACAATAATTCCTACATCAGATCGTAGACACAATTTAGTAGAGAATGAAGGGGTATGGGGAAATCTAATGCTATTCTGAGTCCAACTTCCACCAGGGATTAGCAACACATTTTTAACATTCGGCAGCTCAGACGTGGCAAACGTCATTACATAACGCCCGAAACAAAGAATTTGATACACTCAAGTTAAAGAAGTTATTGGACAAAAGGTTGACAAATCCAGGCTGAGAAGGGTAAATTTTGTACCACAATTTGTACCACAAATAGGACAAAACAGCCTCCAAAGAGAGGTAAGGTAAGGCCGGGTTGTTAGCGGTATAATCTTGTAACTGATTGATGTGCCAGCTAATATCGCCAAATGGTAAGGCAACGGACTCTGACTCCGTCACTCTTGGTTCGAATCCAGGTACCCCAGCCATAATAATTATAGGCACTTACATTGACTTGTGAGTGCCTTTTTTTGTGGTGGCATTGGGACTGATATTTTTACTTGTGTTTTTTAACTCCCTCCTTCCATTCCAGCCCATGTTAACGAATTTAACTAGATTTAAGTTTCGTTGATTTTTATAGCAAACAGGCTTATTTGTTGATTGTATTAAAAATTGTCGCAAATCCATATCAATGGAGAACAGCAGTGAAAACTATGACCACACGCACGAATATTTGCATGTGTATGCTGATGCTGCTGGTGTGTTTAACAAGCACTGTTTTACTGACTATTCCTGCCCATGCCGCCGAGCCTGTCAAGATCGGCGTATTGTCGTTCCGCCCCAAACCTCAAACTTTGAAACAGTGGCAGCCGTTGGCTGATGCGCTCAAGCAGGCCATGCCTGAACATGATTTTGTTGTGGAAGCGCTCACCTATCCCGAGATGAATGAGGCGGTAGCAAAGCGTAAAATTGATTTTGTCCTCACCAATCCTGCCCACTTTGTCCTCCTTAAGGTCCGTTACGGATTGACATCCCCTATTGCTACATTGGCCGTTGATATCAACGGTCAACGCTTTAACGCTTTTGGTGGAGTGATCATCACCCTTGCCGGTCGAAACGACATCAATGCACTTGGCAATATTAAAGGCAAGCGCATTGCGGTTCCTGATACGGAATCCCTGGGTGGATATCAGATGCAGGCCTATGAACTCAAAAAAAGCGGGGTATACCTGCCAAATGATGCAAAACTAGTGGTGACCGGTATGCCCCACGATAATGTCATCAAAGCGGTGCTGGACGGTCGTGCTGACGCCGGCTTCTTGCGCAGTGGCGTACTGGAAGGGGCGACACGTGACGGTATGCTGGAAATCAAGCGGCTTAAGGTTCTCAATCTCCAAGCGCGGCCTGAATTCCCGCAGCAGTTGTCCACACGGCTATACCCTGAATGGCCATTTTCTGCCATGCCCCAAACCAATGAAAGGATTGCCCGCCTCGTTGCTGCAAAACTTTTTACAATGGAAGCAGACAGCCCCTTCATGCGAGCAATGCATATTCATGGCTTCTCTGTCCCGGCAGATTACAGTTCTGTTGAAGAACTGTTAAAAGAACTGCGTTTTCCTCCATTTGATGCCGCCCCCAGCTTCACGCTTCAAGACGTGCTGGACCGTTATCGCTGGCAAATAGCATGTGCCTTGGCTGTGATGTCTGTGATCATGCTTTTGACGATCCGGTTGCTTGTTATAAAGCGTCGCTTGCAGTTAACGACGCATGAATTAAAGATGAGTGAGTCTAACCTGAAAGCCATCTTGGATAACGAGCCAGAATGTATTTCCATCATCGCTGCCGATGGAACTTTTCAGCATATGAATCCTGCTGGCCTGGCGATGATTGAAGCTGAGTCGCTTGAGCAGGTTGTAAACCGTTCGGTTTATGATTTTGTTGCTCCAGAATACCGTTCAGCTTATCAGGATATGCATCGCAGGGTACTTGGGGGAGAAAAGGTTCATTTGGAATTCGAGGTGGTTTCCCTGAACGGCCAGAGACGCATATTTGAGACCCATGCCGTTCCCATCTATGACAATAAAGCGGTGGTTCATCTTTCCGTCACGCGTGATATAACGGATCACAAATATGCAGAGGCGGCTCTCAAGGAGAGTGAGCAGAAGTTCAGGGAGCTGTCACAATCCTCACCGACCGCCATTATGCTCCATCAGAACAATCGCTGGGTTTATGCAAACGAGGCGGCCGAGACGATCAGCGGGTTCTCGTTACAGGAACTGCTGAATCAGAATACCTGGGACTTTATACACCCTGATTACAAGCAGTTGGTCATGGCGTACGGGCAGAAACGCCAGCGAGGCGAAGCTGTAAAACCGGGATATGAGGTAAAAATAGTAACCAAGCTTGGCAGTGAAAAGTGGGTTGAAGTCTATGGGTCTGTTACATCTATTGGTGGTCGTCCGGCTGGGATTATCTCAATCATTGATGTTACACAGCGCAAGCAGGCCGAAGAGCAGATACGCTACATGGCCACACACGACAGTCTGACCAATCTGCCCACCAGGCACCTGGCAAAAGAACATCTGGCCATGTCCCTGGGGAACGCCAGACGGAATAAAACATTGGTTGCGCTGATGTTTATGGACCTGGATGGTTTCAAAACTGTTAACGACACCCTTGGGCATGATGCCGGTGATTATGTATTGAAACAGGTGGCCCAGCGGATGCTTGCGTGTGTGCGTGAAACCGATATTGTTGCCCGTGTCGGGGGAGACGAGTTTCTTGTCATCGCGACCGGATTGGAGCATGCTGATCATATCTCAAAGATAGCGGAAAAATTGATAGCGGCGGTTGCCCTGCCTGTTATCTATAAGGAACAGCAGGCTGTGGTCGGTACGAGTATCGGCATTGCCATATTCCCGCAAGATGGCGTGGATGAAGAAAAGCTGGTTATGCTGGCTGACGAAGCCATGTATGCCGTAAAAAAAACCGGCAAGAACAACTACAGGTTTGTCCAGGCTGCAGAAAACACAATCTAATAATCTCATTGTATCGAAAGGTTCTTGTCAATATGTCAAATATAGTGATTCTTGATGGCTACACCACAAATCCGGGTGACAATCCTTGGACAGCGATGCAGTCGCTTGGCCAATGTACCATTTACGATCGGACGCCGCCGGAGTTGGTCATAGAACGGGCGAAACACGCCGATATCCTGTTGACAAACAAGTGCAATATAACTGCGGCGGTGATTGATGCTCTGCCGGACTTGAAATATATTTCGCTGCTGGCGACCGGCTATAATAACGTGGATGTGCGGGGTGCCGCTGAACGCGGTATTCCGGTGTCCAACATCCCCGAATTTTCTACCGAGTCGGTGGCCCAGACGATCATGGCGCTGCTGCTGGAACTGGCGGTCAGGGTGGGGGCGCATGACAGGGATGTCAAAAACGGGGAGTGGATCTCCAGCCCTGATTACTGCTTCTGGAAAGGCTCGATTGTCGAACTGTATGGGCTGACCATGGGGATCGTCGGCTACGGCAATATCGGCAGGGCCGTGGCCAGAATCGCATCAGCATACGGCATGCACATTATCGCTTACGCACCGCGCATACCGGCCGATCCGGGGGCTGTGCCGGTGAACTTTGTCTCACTGGAGGAGCTGTTTGAGTCTGCGGACGTTATCAGCCTCAACTGCCCCCAGACGTCTGAAAACGCCGGCTTTGTGAACAGTGAGCTCATTGCAAGAATGAAGACCAACGCATTTCTGCTGAATGCAGCACGTGGAGGCCTTGTAAATGAGGTGGACCTGGCTGAGGCGTTGCAAAGCGGCAGATTGGCCGGGGCCGGGTTGGATGTGGTGGCGCACGAGCCGATGCTGGCTGAAAATCCGTTGCTGAAAGCGCCGAACGTGATCTTTACGCCGCACATCGCAGGCAGGTCGCTTGCCGCCAGAACCAGACTGATGAAGACCGCTGTTGCCAATGTGTCGGCATTTTTATCCGGCAAACCGGTAAATGTGGTGAATCAGCAGTATTTGCCCTAATCGCCAGGTTATTTTGCCTGCTCTTTGCTAGCCGAGAAAGTCTGGCCGGGGGATGGTCTAACCCCCAAAGAACGGGACATTTCCCCGGCAGACAATCTCATAAATTTCTGCTCAAATATTATGCAAAACGTTTCAACTGACTGAAATATCAATCTCCTCCCAGAAGTTTTCAATATAGTTATCAACACAGTTATCCACAAAAATGTTGATAACAGGCATTGCTATTCCTGATTCCAACAAGTTAGCCGCATTTTTATTAACAGTCTGATTTTATCATTAAAATCGAGCGTAGATATTTTGACGGAATTTGGAATTATCGCCACAATATTGACGCCAAGGGGGTGCTCTATCTCTTTGAAACCAAACAAAAAGTTGTTTGACGAGTTTACAAATCAGTCACAGGGGGTATAATTTTAAGGTAATTTTAAGGTTGCGGTGTCTGCATCAACTGCAACTCGAGCAGCGGTTACGGAGGTGAACATATGGTATTGCCCATGTCAGAGTTCAGCGGGGCCGAACCAGATACGGCTTTATGCATGGCAGAGGAGATTATCAGTGACCTGGCCAAGTGCTCTACCAATAACAAGGCCTGCAAATACGGGCTTCCCGCCGGTACAACTACTACATACTGCCTGCATCCGGACTTCAAGAGTTTCCTGATTGCATCAAATGCCACAGAGCCAAGGGGTAGTATAATCCCCGGCAAACATAGCGCTTGAACGGCACCGGATTTGAGGTTATGATCCCGTTCCATCCCATTTGAAAGAGGGCATTATGGAAATTCGTAACCTGCTGATCAACCTGGGCAACCCTGTGCAGGCGTTTTCTGCTCAGTCATCTCATCTGGAACTTATCCGCAGCAGCTTTCCGGATACCTGCGTCTGCGTGGCTGAAAACAGTGGAGACTTTCGTAGGAAGCTTGCGGAAGCGGACTGCGTGTTGACCTGGGTCTTTAAAAAGGAGTGGTACGAAGGCGCTGCCAATCTGCAGGCTGTTTTTACGCCGGCAGCCGGACATGACTGGGTCGAAAAGGATCCCAGCGGCAGAGTCAGGACGTTTTACGGCCATTTTCACGGGCGCATCATGCGTGAGAGTCTGATTTCGATGATGCTCTATTTTAATCGCAAGCTGTCTAAATCACTTGGTGACCAACAGCACAAGGTCTGGGGGCGTTTGGGGTACAACGATTGCCGGTCCATCTTCAACCAGCGGGTACTGATTGCCGGTTTCGGTTCACTTGGACAGTCTATGGCAGAGTTGCTGACAGCATTCGGGGCCAGGGTTATAGGTGTGAAACGCAACCTGGCGGGATTTGAAAAACACCCCCATGCCGTTAAGATGATCAACTTTGACCGCATGCTTGAGGAACTGCCCGAAGCGGACCATGTTGTGCTGGTCCTGCCGGGTGGCGCAGAGACAGACGGTATTTTTACGGCCAGTCATTTTCAGGCCATGAAGCAGGGGGCTTGCCTGTTTAACCTGGGGCGTGGAAACTGCTACCGTGAGACCGACCTGATTGATGCGCTTAACAGTGGCAGTTTGAAAGGCGCCGGACTGGATGTGTTCAGTGAAGAACCCTTGCCGGAGTCGTCACCCTTGTGGACGCTGCCCAATGTGTTGATTACGCCGCATTCCAGCGCCATCAGTAGCGAATATGTCGACCTGTTTATTGATGAGTGGCTGGAGACCGTAAAAAATCTCTGATGCTGGTTCAAAGTACGGAGAGGTGGAAAAGATAATATAAAAGGCCGCAGTGCATTAGCTCTGCGGCCTTTTATAGTTTGATGCTGAAACGGATTAGACGATCTCGACCAGCCTGATGTCGAAGTTCAGATCCATGCCGGCCAGCGGATGATTAGCATCCAGAGTGATGGTTGTGTCCGTAATTTCTGTCACCATTACCGGCATGGGGGTGCCGTCTTCAAGCACGACCTCCATGTGGTCGCCGGCTTTGGGGTTAATGTCTGCCGGTATCTCGCTGCGCTCAATCACTGCCACCATCTCTTCAACGCGCTGACCGTAGGCCTCGTCAGCCACAATCCTGACCTTGGCGCTTTGACCAGGTTCCAGTCCGATGACCGCTTCTTCGAATTTGGGGATCAGTTGCCCTTCGCCGATGGTGAACTCCATCGGTTCGGAGGCGGCGTCACCACAGCCGCAGCTGTCGCTGGAACAGCACCCGCCGTGCCCGTTTTTTGCGCCTTCCGAAGAGTCAAAAACGCTGCCGTCATCAAGTGTGCCGGTATAGTGGACCCGTACCTTGTCGCCATTTTTTGCTTGTGCCATTATTTATTCCTCTCTTGATGTGTTTCTGCTGCATGGCAGACAGATAATTTAACGGGATCGTTATCCCTTTGAAATAATTTCCGATGCAATCTGCTGGATTCTGGATGGGTCGGGTGCGGATATGCGGACGCGTTTATGGCGTGATGTCTCACCAGAGATAATTTCTACGGATGATTTGGGTACGTGGAACAGTTCAGCCAGGAATTCCCTGCACAGTTTGTTGGCCGCGCCATCTACCGGCGGGGAGGTCAGTCTAACCTTGAGGGCGTTGTTCTGTATGCCGCAAAGCTCGTTTTTGGAGGCACGTGGCTGGATGTGCAGGTTGAGCACGATGCCGCTTTCAACTACGCTGCTGATCGAGTTTTCAGGACGGCTCATAACCTGACAACATGCGTGCGTGACTGTCCAACAGGGCCTTAAGACTCATCTCGAACTGCACCTTCTGGCGGCGTGTCTCTTCAATGCGCGCATTCAAATCACCCAGCTGGCGTTCTGCATCGGCAACGATTCTTTCAGCCTTCAATTCCGCCTCTCCGACAATCAGGGAAGCTTCCTTCTGGGCATTCTGTTTCATCTCGTCAATGACGCGCTGGGCGGATAGCATTGCTTCACGCAGGTCTTTTTCCTTCTCGGAAAACTCTGTGATTTCCTTGCTGTGGCGTGCCTGCTGCTCTTTCAGCTCATTGTTTTCTCGGATCAGGTTTTCCATCTCGCCTGCCACTGTTTGCAGGAAGGCATCAACATCTTCCGGATCCAGTCCGCCGATCATCTTGCCCTTAAACTGCTGTTGCTGAATGTCGATGGGGGTAATCTTCATATGTTTCAACCTTTCAGTTTGAGTGTCATGCTTGCTGACAACAGATAGTGGTATGCCGTGCTCAGAACCGCGATCTGAAATACATAGATCACGGCAAAGGCCACCAGCGGGGAAAAATCGATCATGCCGGTATCCGGCATGTGCTTTCTGATTTTGTTGAGCAGGGGATCAGTAATCTTGTAGATAAATCTGACTACCGGATTGTAAGGGTCGGCATTGATCCATGAAATGATGACGCTGGCCAGCAGGATATATTTGTATATAGTCAGCAGGCCGTCAGCCATTTCAATTATTTTAGCCAGGGCCAGGAAAATGTTGGCAAACAGAACCACGTGTATTCTCCATTCAAACAGTTAATAAATTTGACTAAATATGCCTTAAACCTAAATTAATGTCAAAGCAGAAAGAGCTGGTGTTGCCATACGGTCAGCAGTGAGCTATAAAAGCGGGGTAAATGAAACTGGCAATAGACATATAAGAATCGGGAGCAGAGATGGATAATTTGCAGAACTACCTGGATGTCGCCATAGAAGCGGCTCGCCTGGCCGGCGGCTATCAGCGTTATCGTTTCGCCACGCCGCTGGATGTGGATATGAAGGGCGACAAGGATCTGGTGACAGAGGTTGACCGTGAGTCAGAGCGGATGATTGTGGAGTACCTGCTTTCCCGCTATCCCGGCCACAATATCCTGGCGGAAGAGGGGGATTATCCGGAAGGTGCATCAGCGTTCCGCTGGGTGATCGATCCGGTGGATGGCACCACCAACTTCGCCCATGGTTTCCCCTGGTTCTGTGTGTCCATAGCGCTGGAGCATGATAGTGAACTGCTGGTGGGCGTGGTTTACAACCCGATCTACGATGAGCTATATACTGCTGCAAAAGGCAACGGTGCCTTTCTAAACGGCCGCCGCCTGAAGGTTTCCCCAAAGGCGCCCCTGCGCGATACGCTGCTCGGCACCGGTTTCCCTTATGACTGCGCCACTGACCCGGCCAACAACTTTGACAATTTCATGGCCTTTCAGAAGGCGGCGCGCGGCATCAGGCGTGCCGGGTCAGCTGCCCTGGATCTGGCTGCAGTTGCTGCCGGCAGGCTGGATGGTTTTTGGGAAATGAAACTGAAACCGTGGGATGTGGCGGCCGGAGTATTGCTGGTGCAGGAGGCCGGCGGTATGGTGAGCGCTTATGACGGTTCGGCATATGCCATTCACAACAACCGCATCTTGGCAAGCAATGGCCTGATTCATGGCGAGATGGTCGACATGCTTGCTGCTGTTGCCGCAGGAGGTGTCAAGTGACGCGCAAGACAAGGGCTTTACTGCTAAACGCCTTTTTGCTGCCTGGTCTGGGGCAGCTCTATCTGGGGCGTAAGGTGCACGGCATCTTTCTGATCCTGTTTGTAAACCTGCTGCTGTTGGTGGCTTTGTTTGTGCTGATGAAGGGGACGATGCCGATTGTGGCCGCCAAGATGACCTCCTCCGCAGTTAGCCCAGAGATGGTTCATAACGCCATTCAGTCAGTCAAGGGACTGGCCAAGGGATTGCTGGCCGTGTTCGCCGTCACATGGGGTTATGCCATTTTCGATGTGATCCGCAATGGTGATGCAGTACCGCCCGCATCAGAAGATGAATAGCCTGTTATTGCTCCCGGCTCTTGCGGCAGATGAAGGCACTGCCGTCCCGGTTTACGTTTAGCCGCCTTTCTTCAAAGATATGCCTGATTATCTCTGCCGGAATCTTCTTCTCCCAGCCCCCGTGAAAATTGTCGTCAATGATCAGATAGCCGCCAGGCAGCAGCATTGAAGACAGTCTTTCAGCAATCTGTTCAATCTGTCGCATCTCGTTGATGATGGGGCCGCCCAAGAGCCCGTTGCAGATAATCAGATGAAAACGGGTCTCGTCTTTTTGAGGCTGCAGCAGGTCCGCCTGACGGAAACGTATGCGCTGTGAGGCCTTGTGCTGGTAGACCGGTTCCACCCATGCCCTGAAAAGCCTTTCCTTTTCCGCTGAGTGCGGAAAGGTGGCGTAGGCAGCGGACCATACCTCCAGCGGGTCCAGTGTCCAGCCTTCGATGCTGAAATCTCCCCTTTGCATATGTTCCAGTAAAGTTCTCGCCAGGCCGTAGGTACCCTCGCCATCGCCGCAGGCGGCATCCAGACAGTCGATCCTGCCGAACTCCTCCCGTAATTGTGGAGCCAGTTGGCCGATGATTTTCCACTGCTGCGGGTAGCGTAAGGAAACATTTCCGTAAAACCGTGCTGGCATGAATGACCAGAAAATAAAGCGTTTGCGCAGTTCGTCGTCATCCAGCAGCAATGACAGCAACGCCGCAGGATTGGTATGCCTGTTGAGAAAGTCCGGCAATGTGTCCAGCAGTGACGCCCAGCTTGCCGCCCTGCTGAAAGGCGTGCTGCCGTATACAGGGGGATAGCGGAGCGAGCTGCGGTAAAGCTTGTAGAAGATGGGCCTGATTTGCTGTAGCGGCAGCCACAGTTCGCTCTGATAGGTGATCTCCGGGGTGATCTTCAAGTCGCGGCCCGGCCAGGGAGGCGGGGCATATGCCGCAAATGTATGAAACATCTGCTGCAGTTTGCGGATGTCGCTGCTGAAACGGCTGTTGTCGATGTGCGCATTATAGATGCAGTTCAGGCTAGCTTGTGCCTGCGTTGCTGAAAGGGATGGCGTAAGACCGTGACTCGGGATCATCAGACCGGTGTCATCAAAACTCTTCAAGCGTTTGCTCAAACTTTAACTGCCTCTCTCAGGGGGCGATAAAGGGTGTCACGCTCAACCGGGATTTTGTCGGCTTTCTCGATCAGCCGGATCAGCCCTTCCATAGACATGGCCTTGGGGCTTTGGGCACCGGCATCGTGACCGATCTTTTCATCCACCACGGTGCCGTCCAGATCATTCACGCCAAAGGCCAGCGCTACCTGGGCGATCTTTTCGCCCAGCATGACCCAGTACGCCTTGATGTGATCGAAGTTGTCCAGGAAGATGCGGCTGATGGCCAGTGTTTTCAGGTCGTCCAGTCCGGACGTGCCCCGTGTGCCCAGTTTGAGGTCCGAGTTTTCCGGCTGGAAGGCCAGCGGGATGAAGGCCTGGAACCCGCCGGTTTCGTCTTGCAGATCGCGCAGCATCTGCATGTGCTGCAGCCGGTCCTGAACGGTCTCCACATGCCCGTACAGCATGGTGGCATTGGTTTTCAGGCCGGTCTTGTGGGCCGTGCGGATGATCTCCAGCCAGCGCTGACCGGAGATCTTCTCCGGGCAGATTTTTCGGCGCACATCCTCCACTAGTATCTCGGCCCCTCCACCCGGCATGGAACCGAGGCCGGCATTGATCAGCTGTTGCAGCACCTGTTCCACTTTCTGTCCGGAGATGCGGGAGAAGTAGTCGATCTCCACCGCCGTGAAGGCCTTGATATGCAGTGTGGGAGCGCTGGTTCTGATGGCTTGCAGCATCTCGCAGTAGAAATCGAAAGCCAGCTGCGGATGCAGCCCACCAACGATATGTACCTCGGTAGCACCTTCCGCTTCTGCTGCTTTTGCACGTCTGCAGATTTCATCAAGCGTCAGGGTGTAGGCGCCAGGCTCGCCGGGTGTGCGTGAAAAGGCGCAGAAGGCGCAGCGGTTGACGCAGATGTTGGTCGGGTTGATGTGGCGGTTGATATTGAAATATACCCGGTTGCCGTTTTTCTGTTCATTGATCCCGGCCGCCAGTTGCCCCAGGGCCAGCAGGTCTTCCGATTCAAAGAGCGCCATGGCCTCATCTATCGAGATGCGGCCGTTATTGCTGATGGTCTGTCTTGCGGTCTCAAATATATTCATGCTGGTTTCAGTCGCCTTCCTCTAACATAACGCTGTTACGTCCCACTTCCTTGACCCGGTAGAGCGCCTTGTCAGCCCGCTTGAGCAGGCTTTCCTCGGTATCGTGGGCATGGGCCTCGGCTACGCCGATGGACAGGGTAACATTCAGCGGAGTGCCGTCCAGCACAAACCTGCTTTCCCTGACACTCATGCAGAGCTTCCAGGCCACATCAACGGCCGGCTTGGATGACGTCTTGATCAGGATCAGGGCAAATTCGTCGCCGCCGTAGCGGGCTAGAAAATCACTGCTTCTGAGAGATTCCTTGATCTTGTAGGAGACCCCCTTGAGGATCCGGTCACCAGCCACATGGCCGTAAGTGTCGTTGATGGTCTTGAAGTTGTCCACATCAATCATCATCAGACTGAAAGGTTCCTTATATCTTTGGGCCACCCTGATCATCTCGGCCAGCTTTTCGTCAAAGTAGCTGCGGTTGGCCAGCTGGGTCAGGCTGTCAATTCGCACCGCCGTCTGCAGGTTTTCAATCTGCTTGCGCTGTTCGGCCAGTATTCCCTGGGAACTGGCCAATTCTGTTTTCAGGTGTGAATTGCTGGAAACAACCCGGTCAATCTCCTGCATCAGTATCGTGTGCGCCTCTTTCAGGTCGGGCGGCAACTGCATGCGGTCAATGACGCCTTTAACATCGCTCAATGTTTGCGATGAATCGCTGGCCGCCTTCTCGGTCCGCTGAATGGCTGTGGCCAGAGTCAGCAGGATGCTGCGGATCGTTTGTGCCGAATCATGTATCTCTTGTTCCCGGGGATCGGTGTTCTTGATGATCTCCTCGGTTTCATTGAGCTCGGCCTTGCTGATCTCCTCTTTGCGATGCATGTACTGCACCAGCCTCCGGAATGGGAGACAGACGAGCCGCCCCAGCTCATCCAGAAAGCTGTTGACGGCCGCCAGATCGATCAGCCTCAGCAACGGGTGCATTACCAGCCCCAGTAACAGGCCGCAACCCAGTATCAGAAAATAAACAAGCATATCCATGGAAATGCTCCTTCAGAAGTAACAAGTCTTTGAAAAACTACTGGATGACAACATATTATTCGTTGCAGCGGAATTAATCCTAAAACTGCTTTTTCTAGGTTAATAAACCTTTCGTCTGTTTGGCATCAGTAACGTGGTCTGGTTTCCGACATGCGCCTGACTGCATTCCGCTCACGGTCAATCTCACGGTTGATGCGCTGGCATTCGGACATGGTCAGCCCGTCCCTGTAAAGCCTCTGCTTGATCGTGTTAAGGCGATCCTCCATGCTACGGAACTGGCGTTCTTCATGGGGAGAAATCCTGCCGGCCGAGCGGGCTCTTTGGAATTGCTGCCATACGTCGGATTGGGCGCGGCGGTTATCCTGAATACAGCGGGACAGGTCGGGATTATAGGCCGGGGTTGCTGCCATGCGCTGTACGGCAGCCCGCTCATTTTCGATCTCCCGGCTGATGCGCTGGCATTCATATTCGGTCAGGCCGCTTCTGTAAAGGCGTTGTTTGATACTGTTGAGACGGTTTTCCAGGGAACGGAACTGGCGTTCTTCACTGGGTGATATTCGTCCGGCCGAGCGGGCCTGCTGGAACTGCTGCCAGACATCGGCATGGGCGCGGCGGTTGTCCTGGATGCACTGGCTGGGAGAGTTGTACGCAGGTTGATCATATCCGGGGTCGTACCTGGGGCGGTCGGGTGGCGGGGTATACGCCACGCAGGCTGCAAGGGAGCTAAGCAGCAGGATCAATACGCCGAATCTTGCAACGGGTTTTGTCATTAACGTTCTCCTTTTGAATAAAGACGTTATGGGATAGCGGCTGATGGGCTGTTGCCATGATTTGGGCATCTTAAATAATGTCATTGCATTTTACGAGCATATTCTTTGAGCGGTCGAATATGCGTTCACAACGCAAAAAGGCACGGGACAAACGCCCCGCGCCTTTATAGCTTGAATATGTTTGATCGAGTTTATCCCAGTATGGCCTTCAAGTCGGCATCGGCTGTGGTGATCGGGCCGATGTTGAAGTTTTCCACCAGGAAGTTGAGCACATTCGGCGTGATGAAAGCCGGCAGTGAAGGGCCGATCTTGATGTTCTTGATGCCCAGGTGCAGCAGCGTCAGCAGGATGATTACCGCCTTCTGCTCGTACCAGGAGAGCACCAGTGATAGCGGCAGGTCATTTACGCCGCACTTGAAGGCGTCAGCCAGGGCAACCGCGATCTGGATGGCCGAGTAGGCATCGTTGCACTGACCCACGTCAAGCAGGCGCGGGATGCCGCCGATGTCGCCCAGTTCCAGTTTGTTGAAGCGGTACTTGCCGCAGGCCAGGGTCAGGATGACCGTATCCTTGGGCGCCTTTTCCACGAACTCGGTGTAGTAGTTGCGTCCCGATTTTGCTCCATCGCAGCCGCCGACCAGGAAGAAATGCCTGATAGCGCCGGCCTTGACCGCCTCGATTACCTTGTCGGCCACTCCCAGCACGGCGTTATGTCCGAAACCGGTCAGGATCTCCTGGCCGGGGGCTTCCGGCAGATCGGGGCATGCCAGGGCCTTGTTGATGACCTCGCTGAAGTCCCATCCTTCAATGTGCTTGACGTCGGGCCACTGGACCAGACCCCAGGTGTACAGCCTGTCCATGTAGGATGCGGCCGGGCGCTGGATGCAGTTGGTGTTGAAGATGATGGCGCCGGGGAAGTTGGGGAATTCCTTGGCCTGGTCCTGCCATGCGCCGCCGAAGTTGCCCACCAGGTGGCTGTACTTCTTCAGCCCGGGATAGCCGTGGGCCGGCAGCATCTCGCCGTGGGTATAGATGTTGATGCCCTTGCCCTCGGTCTGCTTGAGCAATTCTTCCAGCATCTTCAGGTCGTGACCGGTCACCAGGATGCCTTTGCCGGCCTTGCTGCCCAGCTGCACCTTGGTCGGCACCGGATGGCCATATGTGTCGGTATGGGCGGCATTGAGCATGCCCATGACCGTCAGGTTCTGCTGGCCGCATTCCATGGCCAGACCGACGAAATCCATCAGACCCAGTTCCTTGTTGGTTGTGGCGGCCAGCGCTTTGTGGAAAAAGGCCATTACGTCATCGTTGCTCCTGCCCAAGATCATGGCGTGGTCCACATAGGCGGCCATGCCTTTCAGGCCGAAGGTGATGATCTCGATCACAGAACGGATATCTTCATTATCGTGGAAGGTGTTGAGACCGTGGGCTTCGCCCTGCTTGATCATTCCTTCCAGATCGTCGGCCGGTTTCCAGGCGGCAGTTTCACCGGGGATGGTGACACCGGCCAGTGCTTTGGCCTTTTCTTTCATCTCGTAGCAGCGCTTGATCAGAATGGCAATCTTGGCGGGGTCAAAGTCCACGTTGGTGACGGTAGTGAACAGGCCTTCAATCAGGAAACGGTCGATCTCGGCATTGCGGCCGATCTTTTCGCCGTAGAGTGCCAGGCTTTTCAGGCCATAGATGAGATGATCCTGCAGTGCCGCCACATCCGGTTTCTTTCCGCATACGCCTGAAATGTTGCATCCGGTGCCGTTGGCAGTCTGCTCGCATTGATTACAGAACATGGTGTATCCTCCCTTGATAT
>Ga0302250_1000989_pt1 | contig 23308 bp, 7 predicted proteins | sample AAG_RA_Asp_MG_FD_193536 | JGI IMG/M metagenome (GOLD analysis project Ga0302250, IMG submission 193536) | Enriched activated sludge microbial communities from anaerobic digester in WTTP, New Holstein, Wisconsin, United States - AAG_RA_Asp | ecosystem: Engineered > Bioreactor > Anaerobic >... | reverse complement strand
TAAATTCGATTTCACCCTCAAGTGTTTGCACACCAATCTCAATCGATTTTTGTGTCTCAAGCGGTAAGTGCCAAAAACGATTGATGGATTCTAATGCCTCTTTAAACTCTTTGTATTTCATCAAAATGGTTGAGATATTCACCACAGGAATCATTGCGCGTGAAACCAAGATACCCAAAGCGACCAATGCACCAATCGTCAAGTTTTTATCTTGAATCTCATACACACCAATGACCAATGTGAGCACCGTTGCTAACTGCATAACAATAGCAGAGAGGTTCATCGCAACATTAGAATGGATCTGAATTTTTAAGTTCACGAAATTATAAAAATTGACCAATTGACGCCATTTGAAAAGACGCTTGGTAATTGCGTTATTGAGCTTGAGCGTTTCAATGCCTTTGATGGTCTCAAACAAAAAGTTATGCTTCATCTGTCCATCATGAAACAGTTTTTTACTCCATCCAAAAATAGCTACTTGAAATGCTAGGTTGATACCTACAACCACAAGAGCACAGACAAATGTCATCACCGCAATAGAAGGAGAAATCAGATAAATCACTAAAAGTGTCAGAAAGACAAATGGCAAATCGAGTGCCATAGCAATACTTTTTGACATAAAAAAGTCTCTTATTTGGGTGACTTCACGAAATAAATTGGCTTTAGAGCCTGCTAAAAGGTGGTCATGCCCACTTTGAATCAGCAAAATACGTTTAAGTGTCTCTTCTTCTAAGAGTGTGCCGATTTTCTTACCCATACTCTCCAAGATGTACACTCTCGCCATCTTAAAGAGCGCATCAAATAAAAAGATAAGTACAATGCCTATGCTTAAAACAAAAAGTGTTTCCACCGCAAAATTAGGGATGACTCTGTTGTAAACGTTCATCGCGTACATTGGCACAAGAATGATAAAAAGATTGATAAAGAGCGTTAACACTCCCACACGAATGATATCAGGCTTCGCATTTAAAAGATGTTGCCAAAACCATGCTTTGCTTTTGTCATCTTGTGTGAGAATATTTTTATAACCAAGCTCTTTGTAAAAACTCAAAAAAAGCTCAAAGCGCTCTTTGAGGGCTTCAAAAGTAATACTCTCTTGCTGAGACGATGAAGGATCGATAATCACCATACCACGATCTTCTAAGATCGTCACAATGTTCACATCTCCTTCTTTAGAAACAACGATTGCAGGGAATAGATGCGAGTCAATCACATCAGAACCCAGTTCCACCTCATCAAAATGGAGCCCAAAATCACTTGCGCCATGACGGATATCGTCAATACTGATGTTTTCGTTCTCATGCCCTAAGATACGCCCTATCGTCTCAAATGAAACATTGCCATAATAAAAATCTAAAATGTATTTAAAGGCAAGTAACAAGCTATCTGTCGGTCTATCACTACTTTTTAGAGGCATTAAATTGGTTTGTTCGTTCACAGTGTACCTTTTAAACTACATGCATGTATAAAGTATGGCTATCGGTTGTTGTAATCGTATAATCACCCGTAGCCGTTAATGACCATATATCACCAGTTACTCCACTGGTACTACCATTGACTGTAGCAATATTGCTCAAAGAAATATGCCCTAACTGCGTTGATGTATCAACATCCAATGTCAATGCATTACTAAGACTTGTTGTAGTGCTGTCATACGCATATAAAGAAGAAGCATTGATAGTTAATCCTCCCGCATCTAAGCCTAAAGAAGAGATATCCAACGTCTCAATATTACTAAATGCATTACTATCGCTAATAGAAGAGACATTGGTCCCAAACAATGAGACGGTGTCAGTTCCATTTCCACCGTTAAATTGAACTTCATCTAACTGACTAAAATCCAGTACAAATCTATCATTGCTTGCTGTACCGTTGATACGTAACGCATCATTATTGAGTCCATCTACATTGAAACTCTGAATATCCATAGACGCTTCACCATTAATCTCAACACTACCACTACCAGTAAGCGTTGAAATACTTCCACTACCGACACTTAAATCATTATAATCGATTATCGCGCTGTTCACACCTGCACCAATGTTAAGCTGTGTAATGCCACTTGTGCCGGTTAAGTCTGCTATGCCCGTGTAATTGCTAAGATCAAGCGTTTCAACATTGTGAATTTTCTCAAAATCTCCTTTGTTCAATGCCGTCGTACCCGTTACACTTAATGTATCAGAAGAAGCACCCAAATCTACACTTACGACCGTATGCAAAAAGCTACTGTTCATGGTGAGTGATTCGCTACCAGCGGCGCCTGTTACGGAAGTTGTACTCGCACCAATAGTCGCACCAGAGATATCAACACTCACGCCACTGGCTAGAGTAATGGCATCCACATTGGTTAATGTTTGAGTATAGGTTGTTCCACCCGTAAAATTGAGTGTTTCAATTAAAGATGCCGCAATATTGGACCATGTAAAGGCTAAGTTACTATCTACATCCACAATTAAAGAGCTTGTTACTGTGCCTGTGGTAGTATGTCCCGCTAAAATATCATCCGTGACACGCATCGTATCGCTTGAGATATTTAAAGTATCGACATTGGTTAAATTGCCTGTGTACGTACCCGTTCCACTCCAATCAACATTAAGCGTAGTAGCTCCAGCGACTGTAGAAAAGTCCGCATTTAGCGTTGCATCAAGATTGGTAACATTGAGTATTCCTGTACCGTTTATCGTTTTACCACTTATCACCGAAGCATCTGCACTCAGCGTTACACCCGAAGCAATTGTTGTGGTTGTTGCTGAGAGTGTGCCTGTAAATGTTGCTGATTGATTAACATTGATGACTTCAACCGAGGTGATATTTGAGGCATTAAACGTTAAGCCCCCTTTATTAATATTCAGCACATCCGTACCAGCACTACCATCAATAAGACCTGCTAGATTGCCATTTAATGACGATAAGATGTTAATGGTGTCATCACCACCCATCGCCAAAATATTAACAAAAGCATTATCGACATTGTATGTATCATTATTCATGGTACCAATGAGTGTCTGAGCACCTATACCATCGTTCAAAATAAAAGTACCACTGTAGCCTGCCAACGTCTTAGTCGAAAGATCTACGCTTGATGATGAGCCAGCCTCAATAGTAATATTTCCACTTCCAGTATAACTTGCAAACATATTAGCTTGTGTTCCACTGAGTGTGACTGCGGCACTGGCACCCAGTTTATCGAGTGCTGTTCCAAGAGTTGCTGTGGTTAAATCAATTGCACTGGTCACATTAAGCGTTACCTCGCCAGAGATACTATTGGTAAGATTTGCAAAATTATTTGCCGCCGCTGTTGCACCTGCTGTTATATTAAGTGCTCCCGCTCCTGAAAGTGTCGCTGTTACACCATTGAGTGATGCTGCGCTCAGTGTCGCTATTACACCACTATCGACACTGATAGTAGAGACTGTGCCCAAATTTCCAGTAAACGTTGATGTTGCACTAAATTCGAGTGTTTTTGTACCCGTTGTTGCAATACCTGAGAGATCATACGATGAATCGGTACTATGAAGCACCACGAGATTTCCACCACCAGTAACGGCTTTACCTGAAACATCGGAAGCCTTAATCGTCAGTGTTGCTCCGCTTGCGACATAGTAGCTCTCTATATTGCTGAGCGTTGCACCACTTAAATCAACACTGTTGGCACTAATATAAAGCTGATCCGTTCCGCCGCCTGCATTAATAGATGTGTACGCTGAATCAATTTTAATCGTTTCACCTGTTGTGTTGTTGGTTGTCAGTGTTGTTCCATTATAGTTGGTCAAATCAACAACTTCCATGCCACTGATTTTGGTAAAGTCTATGGCACTGCTTCCTGTGACTACAAGAGTATCCGTTCCACTTGAATCACTGATAAGATCACCCGCATTGGTGAATTTTGCACTATCAATGGTGATCGTCTCATTGCCCGTATTTCCATAAATTTTGAGCAATCCATTCACGTCCTTACTAAAGCCTGCTACACTCGCATCCAATGTTCCACCAGAAGTCAGCGTAAAGCTAGCCGTTCCGCCACTGTTTAAGGTAACATGAGACACATCCGTACCATTGACTCCTGTAGCGCTCAAAGATCCATTGATAACAATCGTTTTACCTGAAAGGGTTGTAGATGGGACTGTGGTTGTAAGGGTTGCGCCTGAAGCGATCGTTGCCGTTGTTGCAGCACTCAGTGTCCCTGTCATAGCACTTGTTCCACTGGTAATATTAAGATTTTCCACGCCACTTAGATTACTTGCATTAATCGCAACTCCACCACTGATATTAAGTGTGTCTATGCCAGCTCCACCTATAACGCTAAGATTATTGATCGTACTATTATTGATGGTATTAGCACCACCTGCACTGACATTGACGGTGGTAAATCCGTTACCACTGTTATTCGCCTCTGTTCCTAATGTCACAGTCGAACCTGCCGCTAATTTTAAGATCTCAACATTGGTAACATTGGTTAATTGTGCATCGGTAATCGTTGCTGCTGCATTGATGATTTCTAGAGTATCTGAGCCACTTGTATCCGAGATCGTATCGGCAGAGGTTAGATAATTGCTATTGATCTGGAACGTATCATTTCCAGAACCTCCGGCTAACGTATCGATTTGTGTGCCTGCTATAATGGTATCATTGCCACTACCGCCCGTTATTGTGTTGGAAACCGAAGAAACACCTGTTAAGGTAACAGAAGAAGAGGCACTTGATGCATCAATGCTCACTTTAGCAATATTGGTGTATGTTTTTCCACTGTTCATATCAAGGCTACTGATCACGCCCGTTACGGCTACAGTATCGCTAGCACCTGCATAGCCTGTAAAATCAGTATAGAGAGAGGCTTGAGCTTTTGAAATCGTTAGGGTTTGTGTCCCCACACCTTGATAAAATTTAAGCCCTTCAATGCCGCTTACGGAAAGGCCTGCTAATGAAAAATCTCCAGCCGCATCCATAAAAATAATATCTGATCCAACTGTACCCGTGTCGGTAATGATATCTGCTGCAATATCTGAAGCTGAGGCAAAGCGATACACATCACTGTCTTCGCCGCCATCAAGTCTATCGGTTCCCGCTCCACCCGTCAGTGTATCATTGCCGGTCCCACCTAAGATCGTATCATTTTTCGTACTGCCGACAAGGATATCATCTCCCGCACCGCCATCGATAGTAATGGTACCTGTATACGAAGTCATTGTTGCATTTAATGTAATCGTATCGCTACTGCTTGTGCCATTGATTTGTAAAGCCCCTGCTCCCGTCATCGTAAGCCCACTAAGCGTTGCACCATTGGTGTTATTGATTGCTAAAGTACCTGCATTGGCAATGGTTGTCGTATCAGAACTTACAGCACTTGCATCCACATTGAGTGTTTTACCACTGGCAATTGTCAGATTTGTAACGCCGGTTAAATCACCGGTAAAGGTTGTATTGGCATTGACATTGATCGTCTCAATACCTGTTATACTTGAAGCATCTTGGCTTGTAAGTGCGTTATTGATGTTGAGAATATCTCCAGCAACACTGCTTCCTTTATACGTACTTCCATTGGCATTGGTCGCAATGATTGTCACTGAAGAGCTCATAGCAGAGGCATCTATACTCAAAGTGCCCGTATTTCCACTGGCATCAATCGTTGTCAGTCCCATTGTTGTGGCGTTCGAACCTAAAGAGATTGAACCTGTGTAGCTACTGAGATTGATCGTGTTAAGACCACTAAATCCAGCAAGATTTGCATTGACAACACTTGTATTGCCAGTAATTTGTAAAATATCATTCCCGCCAGATCCTACCAGTTTTGCATTGGCAGTTCCATCGGTTAAAGCAGCTGAGGTGTACACAAACGTATCAATGCCACTATTTCCAATAATACTTACATTACTGAGTTGTGCTTCATTGGTGCCGATATTAAAAGTATTCGTACCATTGGCAAGTTTGACTTGATCGATAGCGCTCAAACCACTAAATCTGGTATCATCCGCTACCGTGCCAGCGTCTAAAAACTGAATGATATCCGTAGTACTTGCCCCGCCACCTACGATTTTATCGGCACTTGTAAGGTTTGAAAGTGAGTAGTTATAGGTATTTGTGCCACTTGTTCCTGCATACAGCGTTGCAATACCGCCTTCAAGGTTACTAACATCGACTGTGACCGTATTGGTGCCATTGGCAAGTTGAATTTTTTCAATATTGGAGATCGAGCTAAGCATGGCATCACTAAGTGTTCCAGCTGTTGTAAACGACAACGTATCGTTTCCTCCGCCACCATCGATACTATCATGAGCATCAAAATTTGCAATAGCATAATTAAAGATATCTGTTGTCGCTCCGCCAATAAGCTTAACATCATTCAATTTCGTTGTATCAAGACTTATTGTATTGGCAACATCAGCAAATTGAACGAACTCTACATTGGAGACGTTTTGGAATTTTGTTACATCATTGATAACGCCACCATCTCTAAATGTTATGGTATCGTTGCCTGTACTGCCGTTGATATAATCACTGCTGGTCAATTCAGATATAAATGTGAAAAGCGTATCATCGCCACTGCCCATATCAACGCTATCACTACCTGCAGTAACGGCTGAAGTTAGTGCTGCAACAGGGCTAAAATAGATAACATCATTACCAGCACCTGAGGAAATTGAATTATTGTTGACATTTCCAACAATCGTATCATTTCCATTGCTTCCGATAACTGTATTGAACCCATAAATCGTATCTTTAATTGTAGGCGTACCGACTAATTGAGCAAATGATGCTCCTGCTGTTGCATTTATATCGATATAAACAGCATTACCTACGCCTAATTCACTGTAATTAATGACATCGTTTCCATTGAAACTCGTTGCGTTGTCGCCACCATAAAGCGTGTCGCCATCAAGCATACCATAAAGGGTATCATCTCCCGCATTACCATAGAGTGTATCGGAAAATCCATCAGCACTGCCGTTATTGTAGGCTGTTCCTCCGCCACGGAGAATATCATTGCCATTACCACCTAAGATAGTATCCGCGCCAGTACCACCCGCGATCGTATCATTATCGGAACCACCATCAATATAATCGTTCCCACCACCGCCATACAGTGAATCATTACCTACATTACCCCAGAGTGTATTATCAGAAGCATTTCCAGAGATAAAATCCCCGCCACTGTTTGAGCCAGAAATATTTTCAAAGTTACTGATGGTATCGACTTCCGTCGTATAATTGCTTCCATTCCAAACGCCAACAGAGGTAGTTCCAGAATCATTCAGCGAGACACTGATTTGATTCTCCCCGTAGTAACTCACGGTATCGCCTACGGCAGTATTGGTTCCACCATCTAAAATATCATTACCACCATATCCCTCGATGGTATCATCCCCTGCGCCACCATTGATGGTATTGATATTGGAATTACCATAGAAAATATCATTATAAGCAGAGCCCGTGATGTTGTTTACACCCGTAATAATATCATTGCCTCGATTGGTTGAAATGGCTTGATTAATGGTTGTATTTAGATTGGTTACAGCACCTTCAGTTATACCATCCAGTGAATAATCTAACCAGCTACTGGTTGCTCCTGTGCCATTGATGGTATCATCGCCAGCACCACCCACAAAGGTATTATTCCCACTGGAGTCAGTTAAAATATCATTGCCTGCACCACCAATAAGGGTGTCATTGCCGAGCCCACCATTGAGATAGTTATTGCCAGAACTACCTATAATCGTATCGTTTCCACTACCACCAATGAAATTTTCCACATTGACAATCGTGTCATTATCGCCGCCTACAATCGTCACTGTTGCAACGGTAGAACCCGCTAATGTCACGCTGATATTATTGGCAACCGCAGTATAATCAACCGTATCTGTCCCTTGACCACCGTCGATGACATCACTACCATCATTACCGCTGATAGCGACTATCGTATCGTCACATGCTGTACCATAAGAGCCACCATCATCACCAAAAATAGTATCGTTACCCAAGCTGCCATAAATGGTATCATTTCCTTCTCCACCATAAAGGGTATTGCCACCATCACTCAGCGTTGGAGTAGCACTATCACCATAAATTTTATCATTTCCTGCACCACCATAAATCGTATCAACACCGTCCGCGCCATAAAGCGTATCGTTGCCATCATTGCCATTGATAACATTGGCGAGTGCATTGCCCGTAATCACATCGTTGTATCCACTGCCCGATACATTTTCAATCATATCTGTAAAATTAACCGTTCCAGCACCACTGGTTGCTTGATTGGACGCTAGTGTGCCCATATTAACACTCACAGATGAGCCTGCATAGTAAAACGAAATCGTATCGGTACCTGTTCCACCAGTTAGCGTGTTCGTTGCCGTTGCGTCTGCAAGTTCAAAGTAATCATTGCCAGTGCCACCGTCTAAAATATTGGTACCACTTTCACCGTTTAAATAGTCATTTCCGCTACCGCCATACAAGGTATCGTTATTATTGCCACCCCACAAGCTATCGTTACCAAGACCACCGTAAATGGTGTCGTTACCATCTTGTCCGTATAAAGAGTCATCACCTGTTTGGATGCCATCAACGGCTACGCCACTGTTATCATCACCGTAAATAAGATCATTACCCGCACCCGCTAAAATGGTGTCATTTAAAGCGCGACCTACAAGGATGTTAGCATTCGCATCACCCGTGATCGTATCGGCAAAGTTTGAGCCTGAGACATTCTCAACTTCGTAAATAACATCGGTACCAATATCAGCTCCACTGGCATTATTGGTGGCAAGGTTGACGATAATGCCTGCTGTTGAGGCATTGATAAAATCAACCGTATCACCTTTGGTTTCAAGTGTCGTTCCTCCATAAATGGTGTCATTGCCAGCACTCATCATAAACCAGTCATCACCACCATTACCACGTAGGTCATCCGCACCTATATTGCCCGTTAGGGTATCGGCGTAGTTAGAGCCTAAAACACGAGAGAAGCCACTAAGCGTATCGGTACCACCTGAACCATCTGTTGCCGTTCCTGTGGTGAGATTGATCGTAACACCTGCGGTATCCGAAGTGTAGTCAACCGTGTCCCAGCCCGCAAATACGCCAACACTGTCTCCGCCAACTAAAAAATCATTTCCGGCATTACCCGCAATCGTATCATCACCCACCCCACCATAAATGGTGTCGTCACCAAGCCCTCCACTGATCGTGTCATTGCCACCCCAGCCATAAAAAGTATTGGCATTGGCATTACCCGTTATCGTATCACCATAACCTGAGCTACCATAAACAACCTCAACCGTATTGGTAATAATATCCGTACCTTCGCTCCCGCTTTGTGTACCCGTCGTTAAATCACCGGTGTCATTAGGGTTCAGTGGGCTTGTCGAGGTAATCACAACTTTTGCCGTTGCATTGCGATAGTCTGCGATATCGATTCCACCACCACCATCTAAGGTATCATCACCTGTTCCACCCACAAGGATATCAGCGCCTGCCGCACCATAAAGGGTATCATTGCCAGCACCGCCAATGAGCGTATCGCCACTGTCACCAGCATAAAGCGTATCAGAACCAGCACCACCATCGAGGGTATTGTGGCCGTCACTGGTGGTATGGGTATTACCTACATTGTCGCCGTATAAAACATCATTGCCATCGTTGCCAGAGAGTTGGTCGGAACCGAGATTTCCATACATGGTATTGTCCATACCATCACCATAAAGCGTATCGCCTCCGGCATAATTACCGCCATTGATATTTTCAATATTTTGGATACTTTCGGCATTGCCATAACCATCATTGAGCACTTGAAGTGAAGAAAGATTGACATTAATGGAGGCAGTTGTAATAGCACTAAAATCAACGGTATCGATGCCAATACCACCATCTATGGTATCAACGCCTTGCGATGTAAAAATGGTATCATCGCCACTGCCACCTTTGAGGATATTGGCATTGGCATCACCATAAATTGTATCATTACCCGATCCACCCGTGATATTTTCAATTTCGCTAAACGTGCTTGCTGTGGTATTCACAGTCCCAGCAACCATATCAATCACTAACGCAGAAGATAGATCTGAAAAATCTAATGTGTCGCTACTTCCTGCAATGTTGCCACTGCCATTATCACCGTACACTTTATCACCATCAATAGCCCCATAAATAAGGTCATTGTCACTGCCGCCAAAGATCGTATCAGCTCCGCCACCTCCACGAAGTGTATCGTTGCCCGCTTCACCGTACAATCTTTCGGCTAAAGCACCGCCATTAATCGTATCATTACCAGCACCCGTGTAAATAGTCGATAAAACACCCGTATCCGCACCTGTGATACTATCTGCACCTGAACCTGATTTCAAAATTTCAATTGTTGTTGTATCGATGATGTCGGAGCCATCGCCATTGATAACCCCTGCATTTAAAAGAGCCGTAATCGCGATATTATTCGTCACATAATCAAGCGTATCAATCCCCGCTCCACCGAACATCGTGTCATTGCCGGCATCTCCACGCAATGTATCGCCAGCACTACCGGCGTACAAGGTATCGTTTCCAGCACCACCAGCAAGTATGTTTTGGCTATCGGCGTGAATATTGCCAATAGTATCGCCATACAATAGATCATTTCCTGTACCACCGGTGATTTTGTCGCTTCCAAGATTACCATAAATCGTAATGCTTGCACTTCCACCGCTTAAGGTATCAGCCCCACTACCCGAATCAAAAATTTCAATTCCATTTAAAATATCTGCGCCAACAGCGCTATTGCTTACATTCGTACCAGAGGTCAATGTAATGTTAGATGCAACAGCGGTATAGTCGATGCGATCCATCGTTCCTGTATCTGTACCGCTTGCGTTGCCACCATAATACACATCGCTGACACCATCTTGTGTTCCCACAATGACATCATTACCATCGCCGCCATAAAGAACATCACTTCCAGCACCGCCGTCTAGCGTGTCATTGCCCTCATTACCATACAATTTATTGGAAAGTCCATCACCTACAATGGTATCATCAACTTTTGAGCCTTTGACATCTTCAATGTTAGCGATGACATCATCATTTCCACCCGCAGTACCTACAATGACCGTTGTATTGGTAGCGCCATTTAACGTGACATTAATAGCCTCAGAGATCGCACCATAATCAATGGTATCTTCTCCACTACCGCCATCTAGAGTGTAGTTTCCTGTATCAAATGTGGCATTGACTGTAAATGTATCAGCACCCGCACCTGTTTTAATTATTTCGATATTTTGGAAGCTGTCTTTATTGGCCGAATTACTCGTTTGGGCAATTGTTTGAGCACCCATATCTACCGTTAGATTCGTCGATGCAGTATATGCACTATAATCTGCGGTATCTCCAATGGTATGAGCTCCACCGTCTAAAAGATCTCCGTCTAAATTTCCGCTAAGGGTATCATCACCCGCTCCACCGAAGAGGGTATTGACAACACCACTTTTACCAACGATGGTATCGGAAGCGGTTGTACCTACAACATTCTGTATGTTCGAGAGGGTATCAAAAAGCGTTGGTGTACTGTTGAGATAGGCTTTTCCTGTTGAAAGGTTAATCGTAGAAGCAGAAGCAAACGTACTGTAATCTACGATATTTCGCTCACTAATAGCGCCACCATCGATGTAGTCGCCATCAAAACCGCCAAAAATAGTGTCGTTACCCAATCCACCAAGGAGCTGATCTGCACCACCATTTCCTTTGAGTGTATCATCTCCTGCACCACCGGTTAAGACGTTTGCATTCGCATCACCTACAAGTGTGTCGGCTTGCGCTGTACCGATGATATTTTCTATGCCATACAGTGTATCGGTTCCATCTGTAACGGCATTTCCTATGACCTGACCGCTAAGCCTTGTTAAGTCTGCATCTATGGACGTAATGGAAGAGGAGTAGTCTGCAGTATCAGTCCCGCTATCATGCGTTGCATCTGTACCGCCAATAAAAGTGTCATTGCCAGCACCACCAATAAAGGTGTCATTGCCAGCTCCTCCGATAAAAATGTTATCCGTACTATTGCCTATAAATTTATCGTTTCCACTACCACCACTGATCTGTTGAATGTTTGCGAGGGTATCCGAATTACTTGCTGTAGGTGTTGTACCGGTTTGATAAATATTTTTCGATGATACAGAGAGATCAACAGTGAGATTTTGGGTACGTGCACTGTAGTCAGCAAGGTTCATGCCATTGCCACCATCTAAGACGTCGCCATCTAAATTACCTGTTAGCGTATCATCTCCATCCGCACCATACAAGGTATTAGAGAGTCCACTCCCTCCTTTTAGGGTATCATTGCCACTGGTGCCATACACCTCCTCAATGCTATAAAGAGTATCGGTTGCAAGTGTGGCATTGCTTGCATTTAAAAGAGTGACGGTATTAGTAGAAAGATCAGCCACAATATGATCAATACTGCTAAGAGAAGAGTAATCCACACGGTCTTTGTAGCTATCGCTGCTCACACCTAGTTCAGCACCATAATAGATATCATTGCCCAGTGTTGCGATGAAGGTATCATTGCCACCCATACCAATGAATGTATCCGAATTTGAAGAACCTGTCATTGTGTCATTGTAGAGTGAGCCTTTTACAATCTCTATGCTTGTGAGGGTATCTGTTCCACCTAAACCGTCCATGACAGTGTTCGTGGTGAGATTAGCGATAATCGCATTGGACGCAGAGTAGTCTGCCGTATCTTGTCCACTACCACCATCTAAGAGATCAGCACCTATACCACCAATGAGTGTATCATTCCCTGCCCCACCATAAAGCGTGTCATCACCACCCATGCCGTTTAAGATATCATTATCGCCTCTACCATCTAAAATATTGACATCATTGCTACCCACAATGGTATCTTTATTGGTTGAGCCATACACATTTTCAATCTCTATTAATCTGTCAGCATTACTACCACCCAGAGTAATGTTTACAGAAGCACTAATATTGCCATAATCAACACTATCTACACCACTTCCACCATCAAGGGTGTCACCATCTAAGTAGCCATAAAAGATATCATTCCCATCTTTTCCTAAGAGGGTATTGACACTTCCTTGCACACCAATAAGCGTATCTGCACCGTTTGAGCCAATCACATTTTCAATGGAAATGAGCTTATCAGTATCACTGCCAGAGACAACGCCATCTCCTGTGGCGAGATTGACACTCACACTTGAGGCATAGCTATAATCAACCCAGTCACTTCCACTTCGTCCATCAAGAGTATCATTGCCTCCAAGTCCACTCAGTGTGTCATTGCCTAGACTTCCAGTAATTGTATTAACGAGCGCATTACCGATGAGCGTATCGCCCAATGTGGAACTTGAACCAATGATATTTTCAATATTATAAAGCTGATCGTTTCCCTCTCCACTAGCGGTATTAAGATTGAGGTTTACATAGACTTTAGCATTTGAGGAGCTAAAATCAATCGTATCAAATCCACTTCCACCATTGATGTAATCGTCTCCCGCACCGCCTTGCAAGATATCGTTTCCGCCATAAATGGTTGCTAATGTCACGCCATTATCGACGATATACTCTACACTTTGATCTGACGCAACGACTAGAGTAGATGTACTCATAATAGGAGCAGCATCACCATAAATCTTGTCATTTTCTGAGCCACCACTCAAAATATCATCGCCACCATACAATGCAGAAAGGGTACTGCTGTCAATCATCATATCGCCTACAATGGTGTCTGCGCCAGCGCCTCCTGTGATCGTATCATCATTTGGAGTAGTAGACGTTGCAGAATGGTTGTATCCACCGATCAGTAAGTTATCTGAAGCATCGCCGTTGATAATATCTTTGTATTGTGTACCCGCAACATTTTCGACATTTTTAACAATGGTTGTTGAAGAGGAACTGCCTATATTTCCTAAAGAGCCATTTGCAGAATTGTTCAGTGTAATGCTAATTCCATTAGAATTATTGGAAAAATCGATCGTATCGGTATTGTCACCACCATCGATCATATAGTCATCGGTACTACCGATTAACCAGTCATTTCCTGCACCGCCATCTAACCAATCAGCACCACCTCGCCCTTCTAATGTATCATTTCCTTCACCACCGGAGAGTTTATTTGCACTTGCGTCTCCACGAATCGTATCATTGTACTTTGAGCCTATCACATACTCAATATTGCTTAATGTATCGCTAATCGTTCGTGTCTCTTCACCTGTTGTGACATCACTGGTCGTATCATAAACGGTTTTTCCGGTTGCAAAGCCACCTTGTAAGTCAACGATAACACCCCTAGCATCATTGGCATATTGCACTCCTGTTGCAGGATCAATCGCAGCACCGTTAGCAAATAAAAAATCATCGCTATATTTTGTGACAAACGCATAGCTAATCGTATCAATGCCATCGTTTCCGTTAAGAATATTATTGCCAGAACCACCACTGAGGGTATCATTTCCAGCATTACCATCAAGCGTATCGTTACCGATGTTTCCATAAATGGTATCATTGGATAAACCGCCCAAAACGGTAGAGTCATATTTTGAGGTATAAACGATGTTTTCATTCGGTGTCGTATCAATCACAAAGCCTGAAGCGTAACGTCCATTATACGTATAGTCTGATTCGCTGTTGACATCTTTTACGATAACACCAACATCTTTGTAGGTTGTTAGTGTCGTCAACTCAGGCGTCACGACTTCAGCTTGTTTACTTGCAGGGACATTGGAGATATCAAATTGTGAGGTCAATGAGACCTTCATAAGATAGTCAAAATTAAGAGCGATATTCGCAGAACTTGGTTCATAACGAATATAAAATTCAATCACTTCACCACCATCGGTTGCGGTTGATGTAAAACCAGTTCCCGAAGATAAGTTCCATCCACCATCCACGGAATTAGCAGATGTAAAATCAGAATTTAGAATTTGAAATCCATTAGAAAGCCCTAAAATAGAGATTTGCTCGATGGCAAATCCAATAGGCTGAGAAACACTTAAGCGCACAAGTTTGGTAAGATATGTTGCGTTTACCAAGCTAGGGTTATCCGCAGTAATCACTGTAGGATAGGCTTCATTACGGTAATCTAATGTTTCTGCCTGAAATTGTGCCGCAGCAGATTTGCTCACATTTCCCAAAGCGCTTCCCGTACCACCCAATACGGTTTTGATACCTAACGAGAGAGAGTCTGCGCTTTTAATTTGGTAAAAACCAATATCAAAGGACAAAGCAGCAGAAACGTCCGCCACGTTATCTTTGCTTTTACTCTGATCATCGGATGAACGATGTTTGTCTGCACTGTCATCTATGCTTGGATTATTGCTTGTATAGTTTGTAACGGCTTCTTGTAGATATTTACCAGAACTTGTCTGTTTATTAGCGTCATCGGCTGGTTTAATAAAAGGTTGTGGATCAACATAATAAGCATTATAATCATTGGTAGGTGCGTCATCTTTTTTTGCATGTTCATTTTGCTGTGCATTTTGTTTTTCATCATGCAAAGAAACAGGACCAGAGACTAAAACAGAATTTTGTGGGGCTTGTCCAACGTCTTGTATTTTATTGAGAATTTGCTCAATATTCATCATCATGCCGCCAGGCAATTTAATCACAGGCGCATTGCTCTCAAACGCAAGCATTCCAAGCGATACAAATGTAATTTGCCCACCATTAGGGAGTGTCGCTATCACATCGCCACCCACGATTTGCATTTTCGCTTTAGAGAGGTCTACACCAAGAGAAAGCTCATCTCCTGGGCGTAAAAAGAGATTGATGTTTTCGCCCGCTTGAGGGGCAAATTTAAGCGCCGTACTGCTTTTACCGTAATTAACTTCTGCTGTATTTGCCATAACGCATCTTCCTCTTTTTACACACTTTTATAACGTTTTTAAATCATTAAAATCAATAATGCAACCACAAGACCTAGTGCTGCAGTATTAATTCCCGTAGAAACTTTTTTCGTAATTTTTGGGAGACTATTTTCTTTGGTTAAACTCTCAGCAACTAAAATGACACCTACTTTTTTGCCCTCAATATTCAGCAATGGTTTTGCCAAAATAAAATAGTCACTATTCAACATATATTTATTTGCAATAACCTCATCAACATTGATTCCTTGAATCTTTTGAAGAAATTCACTGTCACTTTTGGATTGAACGCTGATTTCATCTTTACCAACACGTTGATGTTTGTATGTTTGTAATTTTTTCATATCTAAAAAATCACGATTGAGTAAAATTTGAAAAATTTTTCCGTTAGACTGATAGAGGTCAAAAAGAAAATCAGCGGTACGTTTCACTTCTAAAATACCATTCTGTGTCGGATACAACGCTCTTAGATATACCTGCCCATCGTCATACTCAATCCCACTATAAGGTTGGTTGGTCGCCAACACTTTACGTAAACTCTCAGTATCATAAGACTCTGATGAGATAACTGGTTTTGGCGAAGATGACGCAATTTTTACCAAATTTTTATTGTAGAGCTCAATAATCACATTTGATTTGGCGATGACTTTTAAATTTGCATCCAATGCATTGAGTTTGTCCATCATTGCCGAAGTATTATTTTGCATGTTAAGAGCTGACATAAATTCTGGATTTGCGAGTAAAAGACCACCTATGACTTCTAGATTAAACAAGGAATCATTGATTTTTGTGTCTAACTCTCCAAAGTAACTACTATGGCTGGCTTCGTACAAAATTTTTGTCCCTCTTTGTGCCATAGAATTTAAGTAGTACATTGTTCCAACAATGCCTAAAAGAGCGATGGTAGTAATCGTTGTAAACCAAAGTCCTTTACGTTTTTTCAACTTTTCAAAAAGTGCCTGTAATTTCAAAATTAAGCTAAACATTACTAATGATTCCTCCTCAATGTATCTTTCATCTTAACATCTTCCTCCTAAAGTCTCTCTTCCTTCTCTCAATTGCTCTAATTGCGCTTTTAGTTTCATCATCACTGTATGCCAATTTCCGTGTTCTTCTTGCCTCAAAAGAGTTAAACTCCGATACCAAGGCGCAGTATCTCCTTCTTGTCCCCAACGCCAATCCGCAGGATGTGGCACTAAAACAAAACCTTTTTTATCAAGAGCACCACACAGGTGTGCTACAGATGTATCCGTGGTTATGACCATATCTAAATGGTTGATAAGAGAAGCCGTTTTAGCAAATGTTGTAAGCTCTGCGCTATGGTCGATAATTTTTTCTTCCAACCCTTGCTGTTTGATTTCATCTGCGTCTTGCCCCACTTGCAGCGAATGCCATACAATACCTTCACAATCAAGCAGATCTTTGAATCTTTCTAACCCCACATAACGTTCATGGTGCCCTTTATGTGTATTACTTCCGCTCCACACCAAACCAATGTGATAGTGTGTAGGCTCAAAATCATACGAATACTTTTGCGAGCTCATAAGATACGGAAACGTACTTGGGATCGTCTCACATGTTGTGCCCAAATAAAAAGGTGCTGAGAGTAAAGGCAAGTAATAATCGTGCTCAGGAATGGCTTCTTCTTCACTATAAATTGCTTGAATTGCGGGTATGGATCGAAAAAGCTCCATCAACTCTGTTCTTGTACGCACTAAGACTCGAGCACCCAATTTTGCCAATAATGGTGCATAACGTATAAACATAATGTTATCGCCATAGCCTTGCTCGTTTTGCAACAGTAGCGTTTTACCGACCAAACTCTGCCCTCGCCACATTGGTGTTTTATAAGGTTGCGTTTTCACAAGCAACTCACTCATTTTTAACCGATGCTCATACCTTTTCCATCCACCACGATAATTTCCTACAGAGAGTTCTATGAGTGCAACATCAAAGTTAGCATTGGTATGATTTGGATTAAGCGCTAATGCTTTTTGATAATAAGGCATTGCTAGAGCATAATTCTTTTTTTCTTTATAAATAGCACCTATGTTACTATAAACATCTGCAAAATCTGGCTGCAATACAATCGCTTGTTTAAGTGATGCTAACGCTTTATCTGTTTGTCCAAGGCTACGCCATAAATTGCCAAGATTATTAAAAGCAGCAGCATCTTTTGGATTGATTTTAAGAACATTCTCATACGCTCTAAGTGCGTTATCACTCTCTCCTAACTCTTTATACACGACGCCTATGTTATTGTACGCTTGCGTTTTTGAAGGGTCAATCGCTATGGCCTTTTGATAGGCAATAAGCGCATGAGGATAATTTTTGATAGACGTATAAAGATTTCCTACAATAAGATGCGCTTCATATTCATTCGGGAAATCCCGTACCATAGAAGATGCAATCTGAAGAGCATCGGAAAACTGATGAAGATGACGCAACAAATCAATCAATGCCAAATAATCACTCAATTGATGCCCCAAAGCAATAGCTTTTTGAAGCATATCTGCGGCTTTTTGATGGGCATTATGGAGACGATACAACGAAGCGAGATTGCTGTAAAACGGCACATAAGCATCATCATGGCTCAAGCCCACTTTGAGAATAGCAAAAGCATCTTCGTATAATTTTGCACGTTTATACGCAACGGCAAGATTATTCAAAACCCGAATATAGCTCTTTTTTTCCAAAGGGTATGTTAATGCTTTTTTATAGCATAGAATAGCAGAGGGATACTCCAAATCTTTTAGAAAAATATCTCCCGTTTCTATTATAGGTAAAGCCATAGATATCACGTTTTACTCTTTAACCGTTGGATGCATCATAAACGAAGGATTCTCTTCTGTTTGAGGAGCACTTTTTTCTTTTATTTTTGTGCTCTCTTTGGATTTACTTCTTTGTTTGAGATGCTCATCATAAGCATTTTTGCCCTGAAAAAGGACTTTCTCTTTAATGTCCATTTTTTTCACGGTTGTATTGGAATCGTTCGCGCAACATAAAGAGGTCAGTGCTAAAAGAGAAAACCATGCTTTTACGTTCATGCTCAAACCTTTCATCCTATTAGAAACCAAAATGCTCAATTAATTTTCCTTGCTTAGCTAACAACGAAAAATAATCAACCACACGTGATTTCTCACTGCGCAATTTTTCAAGCTCCGCATTATTGACTTGTCTTTGCGCTTGCAATAATGTCACCAAATCTTGACTGGAAAGTCTAAATTTTTCCCAATATGCATCAGCCATTTTATTACTTGCGTCAATTTCTGTTGTTAATGTATCGATTGTTTTTGTATTGGTCTGAACAGAATTAAAGAGTTTTTGGGAATTCCACTTGGTATCTTGCTTGGTATATTCAAGGTTATACACTAAAGCAGACGCCTCACTCATAATACGAGCCGCTCTTGCTTCTGTTTTACCACCATCATAAAGGTTAAGGCTAAACGTCACTTCAGCGATAAAATCATTATTCATCCCCTCAGATGGGCTGGCACTTTTGAGCATATCATCACGAAAACGTCTTGAATTTGTCATCGAAAAATCAATCTTCAAACCTTGACTTGCGCTGTTGATGAGTAGGTCTTTTTGTTTGCTTTGTATTTGCGTTTCTAAAATATTGACATCGGTATTGAATTTTTTAATCTGATCATAGACTTCATCAAATGGTCTGAGATTGGTTTGAAAGTCTGTTTCAAATGGCGTTAAATCTTCCAGTTTTGCGTTGGTTAAAAATTCATAATAGTCTTTTGCATTATTGTACGAAGACTCAGTATTGATAAGTGCAGTTTTTGCATTGGAAACACTTGCTAAAATAGAATTTTCATCGCCAACCGTAGCAGCTCCAAGCTCTCGTTTGATTTTGACAATATCAAGAATTTTGAGTAATTTATCGTAATTATTGCGATTGACCTCTATGGCCATTTTCCCATACACAACGCTAAAATAGGCATCAATTACTTTGATGATTTCCTCTTCAAGTGTTCCTTTTAAACGCTCTTCTTGCTCTTTTTTCGTAATGTAGGTTTTTGCAACTGTTTCACTGTGCTCTCCTGATGAGAAAAGGTTATAGGAAGTTACAATGTCGCCTCGTGTTTGGTTGTAGTACTGATCGTCAAAACCTGATGATTTTTTATGGGTATTGCCTGAGACGATATCAACTTTTGGTAAAAAATCGCTATACGCTTCTTTGGTTCCATGCTCTGCTTGAAAAATACGTTCTTTTGCCTGCATGACCCTGTAATTCACCTTCATCGCCGTAATCACTGCTTGCTTGAGTGTCACGCGATTGCTGATTGCTTCACCATCCTTTTGAGCAAGAAAGGTATTCAGTTTTGCGATACTATCGTGTTCATTTTCACTGGTATCCGCATTTACAATCGTACACGAAGCTATCATCCATACAAAAAAGATAAAAATATTGTGAGAAACACGTAAGAACACTCTTATTCCTTATTTGACATCAATTTTAAGATAGCCGTATTCAAATTGTTTGTTTTCGTTTGGCTTATAATTGATAGAAATTTTATTTTTTAATTGAGGTATATTTTCTAGGCTATTTTTCAAACTTAACACTCTACCCAATGAAACTTGTCTTGCTTGCGTTGAACTAATCAGCTTTTGCGAATCGCCCACATTGATAGCAAAAGTTGCATTTGGATGTGTTTTAAGCACTCGCTCCATCGCTTTACTGACATGTGCAATATCTGATTTATTGACAAAATATTCGTTATTTTTGAAGACAATTAAAAAATCAGACTCTTTAAAATCTACTTTCGTGGACTGATCGGCTGCTTTAGTGAGTGTATTTTCTCCCACATCACTCGCACTTGTTGCATTGCTCTCTTGTGGTTTTTGAAACGAAACAAATGTTACTTTTGGCGCTGTTTCTTCTTTAACTTCCACAGAAGGCTCTTGTGTCACAACAGGAGCAGGAAGATTTTTAGAGTTAAACTGCATGTAATAACCAACATTCACAAACATGATGAGTACAAACAATAATAAAACTAAAATAACAGAAGAGAAAAGATCTACATAAGAGATAAAGGGATTCATCTCTTCGGGATTAGAACCTGCCGCCATCCACTAACCCTTATTGTTCATTTGAATTTTTGTGAAAAAAGGAACTAAAAAAGCCCTTGATCTCACTAGCAACGCCACCACTCTGTAATGCATGCGCTTTGTCCAATCGTGCAATAATCTCCTCAATGGTTTTGAGTGATGCATTCATCTCTAAAAGTTTTTGATTGGTTTGCGCCATTTCTTGACTTAACTGACTGACAATGTATGCTTGTTTTTCCTGCTCAGTTTGATTATAAAGTGTTTCAAATGCCTTATTTTGCTCCAGCCCTTCGCGATGTGTTTGCTCTAATACATCAAGCTTCATTCCTAATGTTTCAAGACGTTTATTCTCATCTTCAAATGCTTTTTTATACGTTTCATACGCCATTTCAGAATGTTGGAGTAAGGCATGTGTGGTTTGCGTCTCAAGATTGAATGATGCATGAAGCTTTTCAAAATTGCTATAGAGCGCTTGCTTGCCCTCAGTGTACTCGTCATAAAAACGCTCGTGCGTTACAAAAAAGGATTTTAATGCATCATACTGTTGATGCAAGGTTTGCTCCATCGTCATTGCAACATTCAAAGCCTCAGCTGATGCGCTGTTGGCTTCTGCTTTCAACGCTGTTTGCACACCCATTAAGGCCTCTAGAGTCTCTTGCGATACATTCAACACAGAAGCAATGCGTTCAGTCATACTAAACATACTTTTATGGTTTTCTTGCATATCTGTATGGTTAAAAATAACACGCTCATTCAATGTTTGCAAAGCATAAAGTTCTTGTGACAATTGCTCTTTAAGCAGATTCATTTGCGTATCAAAATGAGCATACGCTTTACGTGTTTCACCAAACTGCTCTTCATTCAGCGCCATACTCTTTAAGAGCACTTGATGACTGGCTTCACACTGCACAAAAATCTGCATAAGGCTTGACGCCATGTCTATAAAGCGATTGAGCATAGTGTCAAACTTTTGAGTGTGTTGTTCCAATTGAAGTGCATTTGCCTCAGCATGCGCATTGATGTTTTGAGTAAGCGTATGCAATGTGTCGATGAGCTGTTGATGTGAAGCGTTGTGTTGGGCTTGGTCTTGTTGTTGCAAGGCAATCATGGTTTCATTTTGTTGTTGCTCTACTTCAAGCTTATGGTTGACATTTACAACACCATTATTGACGGCTAAAAGAGTATTGGCTGTTTGGTGAAGAAGCTGATTTTGTGTCTCAAAAAGTGCATAAAGTCCTGTTCTATCCGCTTCTTGTTTTTTCTCTTTTTGGCTATCTGCATCTTTGGTGTATGCAACAAACTGATCAAATTTTTGCACCTGATTTGCCTGTGTGAGGGCAATCGTTTGAAACGTATTGGAGTGAGCTTCCATAACCGTTTTCATGGAAGCGAGTGTTTCAGACATGGCATGGAAATTTTCATTGGATTTTGTTAATTTGGCAATTTCATGTGTGAAGTGATTCATCTGCTCCAAAAAGATATCGATGAAGCTTTTGCGCTGTTCTGGAAGTTCGGAAATGCTTCCTGTTGTTGTTCTACCAAGTGCTTCTGGCGCGATATCAATAATTCTGTCTTTAAGCCAATCCTCAACACCACTGATCAGTGTGTCTTGTGAACGAAAAAGAATATAACCATTCATTCCTAAAATAACCGCGCACACAACACCAAATAAAGAGGCACCAAAACCTATCGCCATACCTGAAAGTGGACCGGAAAAATCTTGCATGATTTGTTTGATATCAACATCACCATTGAGCCCCAAGATAATTTGCCCCATGCTATCAATAGCTTCGACCAAGCCAACAAACGTACCAAGAAGACCCACAAGCATGGCGGTATTGACGAAAAAGCTGGTATAGGATTTTTGTTTACTGAATTTACTGTTGAGCCATTCGATGATATTACGGGATTCTTCTTGTGTGAAGAGCATCTTTTGCTGACTCTTGCGTGTTTTAAGCATATGCGCGATGTTTGCCGGAAGAATAGAGTCAATGCCTTTAAGGTAAAACTCATATCCTGTCTTTTTGTACGCCAATGCACCAAATGTTCCACCCAACATCATAATGCCAAATCCACTTGCAGTCTGGTACAAAGCACCTACTGCTAAAAGTCCTAAAATAGCACTACTGAAGATGACTGTCGCCATAAAAAAGACACTCAATAAATCAATATTGACCCATACAACGTAAATAATAAAAAGCCAAATAATAAAATATGCTTTTAAAATTTTAATGCGCTTCATAAGCCTTTTTATCCCTTTTTGATGTATCTAAAAAATGTATAATTCTCTATGCATGATGCTTAGAACCTAATAATTCTATCAATAATCTATTTTAACCATTCTTAATCCATTTTAAATAAATTACATTATTGTTTTTCAATCAAGATTTTAGAGCGGTAAA
>Ga0302250_1000988_pt1 | contig 23321 bp, 22 predicted proteins | sample AAG_RA_Asp_MG_FD_193536 | JGI IMG/M metagenome (GOLD analysis project Ga0302250, IMG submission 193536) | Enriched activated sludge microbial communities from anaerobic digester in WTTP, New Holstein, Wisconsin, United States - AAG_RA_Asp | ecosystem: Engineered > Bioreactor > Anaerobic >... | reverse complement strand
CATCTGCATCAGGGATTGCATTCCGCCACCACCTCCTCCGCCAGAGGAGGAATTCTGCAGGGCTTGCATAAGGTCGTAAACCATCAGGTTTATCCCTTTCTGGATGTTGGTGAGTTCGGTTGGCAGGGTGTAAAGGGTATTTTCGCCGATCAGGTTGAAAGCATTGCGGTAGGCATTGTTTGTGTCGGTGAGGTCGATAAAGAACTTCGGAGGCACTATCATCAACACTTGAGCTTCAGAGAACAGCTTGTTCAGTGAAATCTGGATGCCTTCGGAATGGGCGATCAGGTCGTGAACTATCTGATACGGGTCGTTCCGGTATCTGGCTGAGGTAGCTTCGTGCTTCTTGGAGAAGATCAGAAGTTCACGGATGGCCGTTTGAATGGCTTGCATGGTTTGCTGTTGGTTTCCGCTACTCATCGAGCTTTTCATCTGACTAAGCTTCAGGGTGAATCTTCTAAGCTTTTCCAAGGCTTTTGCCTGGTTTTGCATGCTCTGGTTGCGCTGCTCACTTTGCAGGGCGTTTTGGCTGCTCTTCATATCCTGTTTGGCGTCGCTGTTTTTCATGTCCTGCTGCAGTTCGCTGAGTTGCTGTTTGCTTTGAGAATCTTTGGGAGAGGATAGCATATCGTCTATTTTGTTCAGTTCATCCTGCAGTTTATCATAGTTCTCGGCTATTTTTTTCTGATCTTCGGCCAGTTCCTTGCTGTCTTGTTTGGGGTCTGCGGTTCTGTCTTTCAGGTTGCTCTGCATTTTTTCTGTTTCTTCGGCAATTTGCAGGGCTTTTTGAACCGCCTGTTCCTTTTTAACGCTTTCCAGAAGTTGCAGGGTTTGTTCGATTTTTTTGGCGAAGTCCTCCATGCTGAATTTGAAGTTCTCCATGGCTTTTTTGAGGTCTTCTGGCTTGATGTTCTGCAGGGCATTTTCGAACTTTTTCATTGCTTCCTGCAGTTGCTCGTTATTGATTTCCTGCATCAATTCCTGAATTTTCTGCATTTTCTGCAGTGTTTCGGGAGAAAGTGCTTCATTGGCCTGCATTTTCTCGATCAGGTTCTGATAATTATCGGCAACGTTTTGAACTTGTTCGCTCAGCTTTTCCTGTTCTGACAGCAGTTTTTCAAGCTGTTTCTGGTCTTCCCATTTTGGCTGATCCTGCTTCAGCAATTCGCGGCGTTTATCCTCAAATTCCTTCAGCAGGTCTTTAGACTTGTCCAAAGCCTGTTCCAAATCGTCCTTACGCGCATTTTCCTGGCGTTCTATTTCTTTGTATATTTCCTCGATTGAGGGGAAACGCGCTTTGAACTTTGTACTTTCTGTTTTTTGTTGCTCTGGTGAATTATCATATACCATTGCCCAATAGGTTATTACATCGCCCGGGAAGAGATTGGCGTCTTTGAAATCCAGCAGAAAGTCTGTAGAGAACATCTTTCCGGGAATCACGCTTTGCACATTCAGGATATTCACTTCTCCAGCCTGGATTTGATAGTGCAGAGTAAGATTTTTCAGGCCATAATCATCGTCGGCGTTTATAATAAGTGGCAAAAGCATATTCTGATTCAGGGTGACATCTTCGCCCGGAAAACTGATACGAATTTCAGGAGGATTATCATCGATTATCCTGATGTTCTTCTCCTCAGGCCTGCTTTTACGCCCGAGAGCGTCGGTAAGTTCCAGATACCAGGTGCCGGGCTTATTAACCACAAACTGGGTAATATAATTCTGCTTATCGAGTGGCTGCAGCTCGATCCGGCTGGCATCCGGGAAAACCATCGCAGCTCTCTCAACAGGTATGTTTGTAGAGATAGACAGCTTTACCTTGCTGTGTTTCAGGGCTTCGATGTTGCCGTAGCTGAGCGTGTCAGTCCAGGCCGGCAGAGCAGTGTAGGCAGGGGGATTATGCTGCAGGTACCATTTCTGGACGATCGGTTCATCGAGTACGCTAATCTTAAAGATGGCCGACTTGCATACTGGATTCTCCACGTAGTATTCGATGCTGTTTTCCAGCTTTGTAAAAATGTAGCTGTTGTTGGCCAACCCCAGTTCCCGCCATTCTTTGCCGGTGCGATAATATAACCTGTGAGGCAGCCGGGTTTCGGGATTGATAATCCTGATCTCCACGCTCTGATTTCGGCCAATGCTGAGATTGCCGGGCTGTAGCTCGATCGTTTCCTTATAGACTATCTTTTCGGCTTTGTTTGTATAAAACTGCCTAAAAGCGAGGTAAAAGTCCGGATACTCCATTGCCCAGATGCTGGCCATTCCCAGGATCAGAAAGAGCATTGAAAATACAATCCAGGAAGGGTAAAGGCTCGGGATGCCATACTTATTTTCGGTTAATCTTCTTTGCGCAGAAACAGCCAAGGCTTCGACAATCGGGCTATTCTGCTGCTTGGTTCCCAATTCCAGGGTATTCTGATACAAATCGTCGCCAAAATCCTTTTGTCGGTCCAGGAACCGGGCTACCAGATAGTTTGTCCAAAAACCACGGTATGCTGTCCAAACAAAGTACAGAATCACCAGTCCGAGGCTGATCCTGATTCCTAGATTGGCATAAAGCAAAGCCGGAGAGGCAGAACCCAGATTTTGCCACAGCAAAAAGTAAAGGTGCAAAGCCAAGGCAAATCCCATAAGGCTCTTCAGAAAAGCCTGAAGCGCAAAACGGGTATTTATCCGGCGCCGGAAATGGCTTAGTATTCTTTGCAGTTCACTCATGTTTTTGCATTCTCCTCTTTGGGGAAAGTTATGTTCTGAAAAGGGCTGTTTGTGTCAAGCAGAGATTTGCTTTCCTCTGGCTTGCTTGCTGCCCTCCGCTGTGCCTCGCGGATTCCACCCGAATGCCACCCGAACGGGGTATGCGAGGGATTCGGGTGGCTTTCGGGAAGCACAGCGGGAACGAGCAGGGATGCTGTAAAAATAACTTGACCAAAATGGGGTTGCCATAGATTTGCACAAAACCTTTAATCTCAGCCAGTGAGCTGGAAAGGAGAAAGAATGACCCCTACACCCCAATTCCTCGGACGCAATATGTTCGACCTTGATGACTATTCCCGTGAAGAAATCATGTATATCCTGGAAGCCGCCAAAGGCATGAAAGAGATAAACTTACGGGAATACAAAAAAATCCCCACCCTTCGCGGGAAAACAATCTGTACCCTCTTTATCGAGAATAGCACTCGCACCCGTATGAGCTTTGAGCTGGCCGCCAATCGCCTCAGCGCTGACGTGGTTAGCTTTCAGGCCAGCATCTCCGCACTGCAGAAAGGCGAGAGCTTGCAGGACACGGTTTACACTCTGGACGCCATGGGAATTGACCTGTATTGCATCAGGCACAGCAGCCCTGGCAGCCCGCAACTGGTTCACAAGCATTCCGGCAAACCAGTGATCAATGGGGGAGACGGACGTCATGCCCATCCGACCCAGGCGCTGCTGGACATCTTTTCCATCTGGGAAAAGCTCGGAGACCTCAAAGGCCTGAAGATCACTATTGTCGGCGATATCCTGAATAGCCGCGTGGTGCGCAGCAACTTGATCGGAATGCAGAAACTGGGAGCCAAAGTAACGGTCTGCGGCCCCAAAACCCTGATGCCCGGAAACATGGAAAGCGTTTATGGTTGCAAGGTGGAATACGACCTGGCACGAGCTTTGAAGGACGCCGATGTGGTGATGGGGCTAAGGATGCAGTTGGAACGGATGACCGAAGGGCTTTTCCCTTCTCTGGAAGAGTATAGCAAGCATTACGTGCTTTCCAAAGACACTTTGAAATATGCCAAAAGGCACGCTCTGATCATGCACCCCGGTCCCATGAACCGCGGTGTGGAAATCCTTCCTGAAATAGCTGACAGCAGCCAGAGCGTAATCGTGGAACAGGTGGCCAATGGCGTAGCGGTGCGTATGGCATTAATGTTTTTGATCCTGGGCGGAAAGGCATGATGAAGGTGTCAGGGATCAGGCTTAAAGATTAGGTAACTAAAAGAGAGAGGAATAGCATGAAAATCTACATAAAAAACGCTAACATATATCAGAACGGTAAGTTAAAAAAAAGCGAAATCCTGATCGACCGCAAGAAGATAGTGAAAATCGGTACCAAGCTGAACGCCAGCGCTGAGAAAATAATCGACGCTCAAGGAGCATGTGTTTTTCCCGGGTTCATCGATCTGCACGTACACCTCAGAGACCCAGGCCACACCTATAAGGAAGACATCGTTACCGGTACCAAGGCCGCTGCCCATGGCGGTTTTACAGCGGTATGCTGTATGCCAAATACCGAGCCGGTTACCGACAATATCGCCTCTGTGGAATACATCCAACTGCGGGCCAAGGAGCATGGCTCCGCCAAGGTTTACGTAATAGGAGCGATTACTAAAGGGAGTAAAGGCGAAGAAATCAGCGAAATGGCCACCATGAAAAACGGTGGAATAGTTGCTGTCAGCGACGACGGCAAATGCGTTCAAAACGCTCGTTTGATGCTGGCCTGCATGAAGTATGCCAGTAATTTTGACATTCCGCTGATCATCCACGCCGAGGACTACGCTTTGGCTGGGAAAGGACAGATTCACAGCGGAAAAATCTGCACTCAGCTTGGCTTCAGCGGGCTTCCAGCCTTGGCCGAAGAGGTTATCATCGCTCGCGACATTATGCTTGCCGAAAGCAGTGGGGCCAGGCTGCACATAGCCCATATCTCTACCGCCAAATCCCTGGAGTTGGTAAGTCAGGCCAAACAGAAGGGATTGCCAGTTACCTGTGAAGTTACCCCCCATCACCTTGTTTTGAATGAAGAAGCGGTATTGGGTTTTGATACCAATACGAAGATGAAACCTCCCTTGCGCAGCGAAAAAGACCGTCTGGCCTGCGTTGAGGCTCTGAAAAACGGTCTTATCGACTGTATTGCCACTGATCATGCTCCCCATGCGGATTTTGAGAAAGAAAAGGAGTTTGATCATGCACCTTTTGGAATAATCGGCTTGGAAACCGCCTTCCCGGTGCTGTATAAGCAGCTTGTTCTCAGCGGCCAACTAAGCCTTGAAAGATTGGTGGAAGCCTTTAGCAGTGCTCCCGCAAAAGTGCTTGGCCTGCCTGGCGGCAGCCTGGATGAAGGCAAAGCAGCCGACCTTACAATCATCGATCTGAATAAGGAAACTCTCTTCAGCCCCGAAAACATCCTTTCCAAAAGTAAGAATACTCCCTGGCTGAACCATAGCCTGCCGGGCAGGGTTATGTGGACAATCTGCAATGGCAATATCAGCTATCAGGATTTTCAAAATGAATGAAATCAAACCCGGATTGCTGCAAAGAGCAATCTACTCAAGAGAAGAACTGTCCGGTGATTACTTCATCCTCTGGATATGGGATGAGGCTTTGGGCAAGCTATGCCGGCCTGGGCAGTTCTTTGAAATAAGGGCTCATGCAAGTTTGGGCGATGCGGAAGACAGCCGCTGTTTGCCAAAGCTTTTCAAGCCTATTTCCATTTATGAAAACGCTGGCGGTAGAATCGGATTCTTTATTAAAAAAGTAGGTTCGGGAACCGCTTCTCTGGCCAAGCTGAAAGCCGGCGATACCCTGGAACTGATCGGACCGCTTGGCAATGGATTTCCTGTGGTAAGTGGCCGACGTATCCTGCTGGTTAGTGGTGGAATAGGTTATCCACCTTTGTGGTATCTGCAAAAAGAACTGATCAATCACAATCTGATCTTTTGGCTGCATGGCGGAGCAGGACAAAGCGACGTTTTTCCCTGTGACGAGGTTTGGACAATGGATGGCAGTTTTGGTAAACAGGGGATGGTGACGGAAGGAATAGCCAACCTTTTAAATGACAAAAAGATAGACCTGGTTTACAGCTGTGGCCCCATGCCGATGCTTGCTCAGTGTGCAGCTATTTGCACAAACCTGAGAATCGAGCATTATGCCTCACTGGAAGCTTACATGGCTTGCGGAATTGGCGTTTGCCACGGTTGTGCCGTTCCAATCGGAAACCCGGATAAATGGGATTATCTGCGGGTTTGTAAAGAAGGGCCTGTGTTCAAGGCTGAGGAGGTTTTATGGAACCTGATGTAAGAATGCGAACCGATTTGGGCAGGCAGAAGCTGCATAGCCCGATCACAGTTGCTTCTGGCACCTTCGATCTGGAGAATCTCGATTTCTTTGACCAGGAATTTCTTGGCGCTTTTGTAAGTAAAACCATCACCAAGCAACCGAAAGTTGGGAATCCACCTCCCCGTCTGTATGAAACGGAAGCAGGATTGATAAACTCGATCGGGCTACAAAACCCTGGCCTGGATAGCTTTATCTCAGTTCATTTACCTCGCTTGCGCCAGCAGCTAAAGGTGCCGCTAATAGTAAGCTTCTCAGGAACCAGTATCGCAGAATTCCAGGAAATCCTGGAGCAATTGGAAGACCAGGAAGGCATAGCCGGATATGAGATAAACGTCTCCTGCCCCAATGTGGAAAACGAAGGCATAGCCTTTGGCGTGGATCCCAAAGTGGTTTATGAACTCAGCTCTGCCCTTGCTCCCCACACTCAAAGAGAACTAATTATCAAGCTAAGTCCCAATGTTACTGACATCGCCAAAATTGCACTAGCGGCAGAAGAAGGTGGAGCTACGGCGATAGCTCTGATCAATACGATCTGGGGGATGGCAATAGATCATCGAAACGGCAAATCCCGGATTAAAAAAGGGATTGGGGGTTATAGCGGGATCGGAATCAAGCCCTTGGCACTGGCATTGACCTACAAAGCTGCCCAATCTGTTAAAGTACCGATTCTGGCAATGGGCGGAATATATAGCTGGCAGGATGCGCTGGAATTCTTTTGGGCAGGAGCTTCGATGGTCGCTTTAGGAACCGCTAATTTCATCGATCCTCTTTCGGTCCCAAAGGTTTATAAGGGCGTTCAAGGCTTCCTGGCGGAGAGGGATTTATACCTTGGTGAGTTGATCGGTAAATGTGAATTATGATGGGAGATTTTGAGTCTCGATGAAGTGGCTTCCAGTGTCCCACTGGCACAAAAAACCCGGCGTCAAGCTGGATAAGCATTCAGTCCAGATGACGGAACTTCATGTAGCATAAAAAGAATTGACCAAATCAGCCATTTGAAAATCATGGCACGACAAAGCAAAAACGTGGTTTAAAACAAAGATAAATGGACGAGGAATAACATGAAAGAATACGACATGAAGAAGATACGCAATCTTCTGTTCATAGGTGCCAGTGGCGCCGGCAAGACGATTCTGGCCGAGCAGATTTTTCATCTGACCCATAGCACAACCCGCATGGGCAAGATCGACGAAGGCAACACGGTGATGGATTTTGATCCAGAAGAAGCTGCCAAAAAGATGTCGCTTGGCCTTTCTATCGGGTTTGTGAATCATAAAGACCATAAGATCAATATCCTGGATGCTCCAGGCTCCCCAGATTTTATCGGCGACGCCATAGTGGCAATTCCCGCTGTGGAGAACGCCCTGATCGTGGCTAACGCTGCAGGCGGGTTTGAAGTTGGCATGGAACTGGCCATCGAGCAGATCGAACATCGTAAAATGGGCAAGGTGATCCTGGTGAACCGCATGGACAATGAGCATGCCGATTATGACAAAACCCTCGAAGCCATAGCTGAAAACACAGGTATCAAACCGATAAAGCTGCATATCCCGATAGGCAAGGAAGGCTCTTTTGAAGGTGTGGTGGATGTCATTCGCCAAAAAGCCATCCGCCCCGCTGGAGAAGCCGAAGTGCCCGCCAATCTGGCCGATGCCGTGGAAGAAGCCAGAATGCATCTGATGGAAGCAGTTGCCGAAACCGATGAAGAACTTCTGAACGAATTTTTAGAAAATATGGAATTGCCGGAAGATAAGCTGATTGCTGGCCTCAAGAAAGGTATCGCCACAGGCGAAGTAAGCCCCGCTTTCGTATGTTCAGCCGGTACCGGAGTAGGAGTTTTGGCCTTTTTAGACGGCGTGATAAACTACCTTCCTTCACCCTTTGAAGCGTCCGAAATCGAAGTTCTGGCCAATGATGAAAAGCAGAGTTTTGTATGTAAACCAGACGGTGAATTATTGGGCTATATCTTCAAACTCTATGCAGACCCCAGCATGGGCGACTTCGCCTACGTCCGCATGTTCTCTGGCAGTTTGAAAACCGGAACTGAATTTTACATCCCTGAAAAAGACGCCAAAGATAAATGCGGTAACATGTATTTCCTACTTGGCAAGAACCGCAACGACTGCAACGAAATAAAAGCAGGCGACGTGGGTGCCCTTGTGAAACTGAAAAATGCCAAAGTCATGAACAGCATTGTAGCTTTGGGAAGTAAAATGGCCATTGTTCCCGTCGAGCTGCCTACCGCCACTTCCTGGCAGGCCCTGAAAGCGGTAAACCAAAGCGATGAAGATAAGATAGGAACTGCCTTGCAGAAAGTGATCGGTGAAGATCCCACCATCCGCTACGAACTGAATCTGGAAACCCACGAGAACGTGCTATCCGGTATGGGTGAACAACAACTGCAATTGGTATTGAAGAAGCTGAAAAACCGCTATAAAGTTGATGCAGTTATGAAAGAACCGCGCATTCCCTACAAGGAAACCATTATGGGTGCTGCGGAATCCAACTATAAACATAAGAAGCAATCAGGTGGACGCGGTCAATATGGTGACGTGTATTTCCGCATCAAACCAACCGAGCGCGGCGAAGGCTTCCAGTTTATCAATGCCATCGTGGGTGGAGTGATTCCTTCAAACTTTATCCCAGCCATCGAAAAAGGCTTGGTGGAAACAATGGAGAAAGGCATCATAGCCGGATATCAGGTGGTGGACGTATCCGTGGAAGTTTACTACGGTAGTTACCACGATGTGGATAGCTCGGAAATGGCTTTCAAAATCGCATCTTCAATGGCGCTGAAGGAAGGCTTCAAAAAATGCAAGCCTATCCTGCTGGAACCCATTCACGAAGTGGTTATCATAGTTCCCAGTGAGTATATGGGCGACGTGATGGGAGATATATCCACTCGCAGAGGCCGGATTATGGGAATGGAACAACGTGGGAAAAAGCAATACCTCACTGCCCAGATGCCAGTAGCCGAGATGTTTAGCTATTATCCTGCCCTGAAGTCATTTACCCAGGGAAGGGGACGTTTTGTTCAAAAATTCTCACACTATGAGAAAGTTCCGGACGATATTACGCAAAAAGTTGTCGCCGCCTGGCAGGATTCTGAGTCGAACTAATAGATACAATATTCAGAAGAGATATACGGGAGGCGGTGAAAACAGAACCGCTTCCCTTTTTTCTTGACAGCAAAGCCTGTGATCTACTTTTATGAAACTATATAGATGAATAACAAACACAGAGGTTTATATGTCCGGACACAATAAGTGGAGCTCGATTAAACACAAGAAAGGGGCGACAGATGCCAAACGCGGGAAAATCTTTACCCGCATCGTGAAAGAAATAATCCTGGCTGCCAAAGCTGGCGGTGGCGACCCCGAAATGAATCCCAGACTCAGAACAGCCGTGAATACCGCTAAAGAAAACAACATGCCCAAAGATAATATAGACCGGGCGATCAAGCGCGGCACCGGTGAAATCGAAGGCGCAGCCTACGAAGAAGTAATCTACGAAGGCTATGGACACAATGGCGTAGGCATCGTAGTGGAAGTAACCACAGACAACAAGAACCGCAGCGTGGCAGAAATCCGGCATGCTTTCTCCAAATACGGCGGAAACATGGCGGAGAATGGAGCGGTGTCCTGGAACTTTGAACAGAAAGGCTTTTTCACCGTCCCTGCAGCCGGCCTCGATGAAGACGAATTTATGATGCAAGCCCTGGAAGCCGGAGCTGCAGACGTGGAAAGAAACGACGATAACTTTGATATTTACACTTCTCCCAGCGATTTTCACACCGTGATCGGGAATATGGAAAAAGCGGGCTTTCCAGTGCATAATGCCGAGCTTACCCGCGTTCCCAAAAATACCGTGAATGCCGACGATGTAGCTACCAAACTGATGAGACTGATCGACTTTTTGGAAGACCTGGACGACGTGCAAAAGGTATATGCAAATTTCGAGCTCTCCGACGAAGTGCTGGAGCAACTGGAAAAAGAATAAACCAAGCTGTGATCATCATCGGGATTGACCCAGGCAGCCGTTATTGCGGCTATGGACTGCTTGAAATGGAAAACCGGAGAGTGATTGCGGCAGGCTGCGAAACAATTGACGTTAGCAGGCAACCCAGTTTGGGCGATCGCCTTAAAGCTCTTTATGACAGCATCTTGCAGGTAATTTGTGAGTACAGCCCTGAGGTCGCAGCGGTGGAAAGCATGTTTTTCCACAGACAAATCAGGAGTGTTTTTACTCTGGGCCAGGCCAGGGGAGTAATCCTGCTTGCCCTAGCCAAGGAAGGAATACCTTTGGTCGAGTATAGTCCCCGTGAGATCAAGAAATCGGTGGTCGGCAATGGTAACGCCACCAAGCAACAGGTTCGCTATATGATTAACCAACTTTACAGCTTGCAAAACAAACCCCATCACGACGATGCCTATGATGCCCTGGCTATTGCCACCTGTCACTTTAACCGGATGAAGTGGGCGAAATGATACAGTATATAAATGGCCTGCTTGCTTTTAAAAGCCCGGTAATGGCCGTCGTAGAGGCTATGGGTATTGGTTGGGAACTTAAGATTCCTATCAGCACTTATGAAGCTTTGCCTGTGGTTGGCAAGCAGTGTAAACTACTTAGCTATCTGCATATATCCCAAGATGATATAAGAATGTATGGCTTTGCCTCCGAGGCTGAACGGGAGCTCTTTCAAATGCTAACCAAGGTAAGCGGAATAGGACCCAGGATAGCGCTTTCCATCCTTTCAACGCTTAGTATTTCGGCCTTTGTGCGCGCAATTGGTTCAGGCGAGGAGGGGTTGTTGACCAAAGTTCCCGGCGTAGGTAAAAAAAGCGCACAACGTCTGATCGTGGAACTTAAGGATTCCGTGCATCGCCTTATGGATTATGTCCAGCATAAAGAACCTGATAATAGCAGTCTGGAAGTGGAAAACGCATTGCTTTCTCTGGGATTTAATATGAATCAGATTCGAAAGGAACTCAGCTTGATGGACGCCTCTACCTTGGCTATGGACACTGAAAACCTGATAAAAGAGACCATAAAGCGCATTTACCAGAGAAATAGATGAACTTCCGCCAAGAAGCATACTCCATCATCTACAAGGTCTTGAAAGACAAGGATTACTCCGATGTCTTGCTGCACCAAAAAGCTAAGAAGCTAAAAGCTGCAGGTGAAGACCCAGCGCTGTTTTATACCCTGGTAAAAGGCGTGATCAAGATGGCGTTGAAGCTGGACTACATTCTTCAGCAACATACCGACGCCAAAAAGTATGCCTCAACTGATATTAAGATAAAAAGCATTCTTTATATAGGCTTATACCAGATTTTGTACCTTGATTCAATCCCCGAACATGCCGCGGTCAACGAAAGCGTAGAACTGGCCAAAACCCTGTTTAATCCGCAGATAGCGGATTTTGTAAACGCTGTGTTGCGAAGTTATCTGCGAAATCCAGAGGTGATTTACCCTGAAGAGCCTGAACTGCGTATTGCCTACGAGTATTCATTTCCGCCAGAATTGGTTAGCCAATGGCTAAGGCTTTGGGACGCAGAAGCTACAGAGTATATGGCGATGTTTTTTAACGAAAACCCGGAATTACACATCAGGGTGAACAGCACGGCTACCAGCCCAGCAAAGCTGCAAGCCTATTTTGCCAAACGGGGGATTGTTATCACTCCTTCAGAAGCCAGCAAAATGATGTTTCATACCTCGCAGGTGGCTGAGCTTCTGGATGATGTGGCCTTTTCAGAAGGTTATTTTTCGGTGCAGGACACCTCTGCTGCACTGGTTGTGGAACTGCTTGATCCCCAAAAGGACGAAAGCATTCTCGACCTTTTCGCAGCTCCAGGCGGAAAATGCACCTATATTGCGGAAAAAATGGATAATACCGGCGAAGTGATTGCCGTAGACAAGATTCCAAATAAGATGAAGCTCCTTAAGCAGGCAGCCGATCGCCTTCAATTAAGCAATATCAAGCTGGTGGTAACTGATGCTTTCAAGTACGGGCCCATCGCACCGGCGTTTCAGCGGGTTCTGGTGGATGCTCCCTGCTCGGGTTGGGGCGTTTTCAGCCGTAAAGCTGATCTGCGCTGGCAGGCACACAATAGCATCCCAGAGCTTATCAAATTGCAGGAAAAAGCCTTGGATTACGCCGCCAACTTTGTTGAACCGGAAGGTTTTTTGGTTTATTCAACCTGCACGATGAATCCCCAGGAAAACGAATCTCAGATCGAAGCTTTTTTAGCCCGAAACAAGAGATTTGAGTTAGTGCAGGCATCGCTGATTATACCGCAGGATTATTGCAGCGGTGCATACCTGAAAACGATCCCTTTCAAACACCATATGGATGGTGCTTTTGCAGCCAAACTGCAAAGGAGAAAATGAGAAATAGCATGAAACAGACAGACTATCAGAAGCTTGGATATCTGCTGGGCATTGGGCTGGGGATTATCATCGTTACGGCCTTCATTTTCAGCCAGTTGATCTTCCCACTTGTCCTGGGGCGAACTCCGAAGGTAGAAACGCCTGATGTGACGGGTCTGAACCTGGTTCAGGCCAAGCGAAAACTGCAGGCTGAGAAGCTCCATGTGGTGGTAAAAGACTCGCTTTTTAGCGAAAGTGCGCCGATGGAAAGCGTCCTGGAGCAGAGCCCTGGTGCTGGAGAAAAGATCCGCCAGGAGGGAACCGTATATTTAGTAATCAGCAAAGGCTCGGCTACGGTTACCTTGCCGTCCTTCATAGGACGTCCATTCCAGGAAGTCTTTATCGCTCTGAGGAATATGGAGCTTCATTCGGCGGTCATCGATTCCAGTTACTCGGATATATATCCGGTAAACACAGTGATGCGCACCATACCGTCTTCGGGGGATAAGGTGCTGAAGAAATCCACAGTCAAATTGATCCTCAGTCGCGGGTCAGAGCCATTGCCCGACAGTCTGGGGGCAGATTTTCCAGTTTACCCCTATTAACAAAGAATGAGGATGCCCATGTTTGATCGCATTCTAAAACAGACCATAATGAACCGGGTTCTTTACAGCTTGATTCCGGTTATGTGCTTTGCCATCTACCTGTTTGGTTGGCGAGCTTTGGCAGTAGTGGTTGTAGCCAATCTGGCCGGATACCTCGCCGAATATCTCTTTATCCGGAACAAAAAGGGCGGTAAGGTCAGCATGGCCTGCTTCGTTACCTCGAGTCTGGTAGCGCTTACTTTACCACCAAGCATACCCTTGTGGATTGCAGCTGTTAGCGCCATAATCTCCATTGCGTTCGGAAAGATGGTGTTTGGAGGGTTTGGCACCAATCCCTTCAATCCTGCTATCCTGGGGCGCACTTTCGTATACATCACTTTCCCAAACCAGATGACGGTTTCCTGGACAAATCCTTTTCAAGGCTTTCCTGGGGGGCTGCTGCAATGGAGTGGGGGAAAAGTCATGGAAACCGGCGCTACCATTCTGAATCAATTGCGCTTGGGCAAAGAGATCAGCTTTGGCATGCTGGATACCTTTCTCGGAACAGAAACAGGTTCATTGGGTGAAACATCCGCATTATTGATCATCCTGGCAGCGATCTACCTGATTGTCAGTAAAACAGCCAAATGGCAGCCTATGCTGGGTACGGCTCTCAGTGTTTTGATTTTCAATTTTATCTTCTATCCTGGTTCCAATCCCTTGTTCTTCTTGCTTAGCGGCGGAGCCTTGTTTGGGATAGTGTACATGACCACAGATCCTGTCTCGCAGCCCAAAGGCAAGCTGGCATTGTGGATATATGCTGTGCTGGTGGGGTTCTTAACAGTCTTTATCAGGCGTTTTTCGCTGTTTGCCGAAGGTTTCATGTTTGCCCTGCTATTGGCCAATTCTGTGATGCCCTTGATCGAATACGGCTTGGAACGAATTCAGAGCAAGGGGGTTAAGGCATGAGTAATACTCCCTTCAAGGAAACGGTGTTTTACCCGGTAGTCTTTATGTTGCTTATCTGCATTGTGTTTGTTGGAGTGCTGGCTGTGATGTTTCGCAGCAGCGAACCCAAGATCAAGGCATACCAGAAGGACAGCTATCAAAGGATGATTCTGGAGCTATTTGCTCCTGATCTGGCAAGCCTGTCTTCCGACACTCCTGAAACGATTCTGGCATCCTATCCGGAAAGTTATAATTCTTACATCAAGGCTATTCAGCTTCCTGGGATCGAGAGACAAAGCTTTCAAGCCGCTTATGGGGACAGCTTGCTTGGCTATTGCTTTGATATCGGAGGAAAGGGATTATGGGGCAGTATGCGAGCTTTGGTTGCACTAACCCCAGACCTGAAGAAAATGAAGGGGATGCTGATTTACGACCAGATGGAAACCCCTGGTCTGGGTGCGAGAATCTCTGAGGCATGGTTCTTAGACCAATTCAAAAACCTGCCTGTGATAGATCTTAACACAGGGCAGGTGCAGCGTTTCGAGCTGATACCCGAAGGCAAAAAATCCGAAAGCAACCACCAGATTATGCAGGTGACGGGCGCTACCATAACTACCAATAGCGTCATTAAAATGATCTCCGACGAAATAAACTACATTCATAATCCTTCTGCGGGAGTGCGGCCATGACAAAGAAGCAGATTTTTATCACCAGCGCTTTCACCGAAAACTCCGTATGGCGCCAGATACTCGGTATCTGTTCTGCTCTGGCGGTTACGAATCTGATGATGAATTCGCTGATCATGGGTTTGGGCGTTACATTCTCGCTGGCTTTATCGGGCTTTACCATTTCTCTGATCAGAAACTGGACTCCGCGCAGCGTTAGAATGATGGTGCAAACCCTCATCATAGCGGCGTATGTGATTATTGTGGATATCTTTCTAAAGGCAAACATGCCTGATATCAGCAAGCAATTGGGGCCTTACGTAGGGCTTATCATTACAAACTGCATCCTGATGGGACGGGCAGAGGCCTTCGCTTCGCAGAATAAACCACTTGATTCAATGATCGATGGCATCGGAGCCGGGGTGGGATATTCGCTGGTATTGCTGCTTATCGGCTTTATCAGAGAGCTCTTTGGCTTTGGCAGCATCTTTGGGATTAAGGTGTTGGGTGCCTGGTGGACTCCCTGGTCGATCATGGTAATGGCTCCTAGCGCTTTCTTTATTCTGGCAATGCTGATCTGGATCATCAACATTAAGTATTACAAACCAAAGGGGTGATAAGATGGATATCAGCGCATTTGTACTATTTTGGGCTGCGATCTTCACCAGCAACATACTACTAACCAACTTTCTGGGTATGTGCAGCTATCTGTCGGTTTCCCGAGAGGTGGAGAGTTCTTTTGGCCTGGGAGTGGCGGTGATCTTTGTGCTAACGGTTACAGCCGGTTTGAACTGGCTGGTGTATCACCTCATTCTGGTGCCCTATAATATCGTTTATCTGCAATATATTGTTTTCATCATCGTGATTGCCGCCTTCGTGCAGTTCTTGGAGCTGGTGATCGAGCGTTATGCTCCAGCCCTGTATTACACTTTGGGAATCTTTCTGCCGTTGATTACGGTAAACTGTGCTATTTTTGGGGTAAGCCTGTTCCTGGTAATCCGTAATTATAGCTTTCTGCAATCCATTTCTTTTGGAGCCGGGAGTGGTATTGGCTGGTTGCTGGCAATCCTGATGCTGGCAGCAATTCGTCGTAAGCTGAAGGAAAAGCTGGTTCCACATGGTCTGCAGGGAGTGGGGATCAGCTTAATCATCACAGGAATCATGGCTCTGGCTTTTGTAGGCTTTTCGGGAATCGTGCAGATTCAATAGGGGACGGGAATGTTAACAACTATACTGACAGACATTGCTTTGCTTAGCGCCATCAGCGGAGTTTTGGCCATAGTAATGGTAATCGCTGAAAAATGGCTGAGTAATTATGGTGATTGCAAGATAGACATCAATGGCAAGCGCCAGCTTACCGTGAAAGGCGGGAACAGCCTGCTTTCCTCGCTTACCGAGAAGCAGATTTTCCTGCCCTCAGCTTGTGGGGGAAGAGGTACCTGCGGAGCCTGCAAATGCAAGGTTCTGAGCGGGGGAGGGCCGCTTCTGCCGACGGAAAGGCCTCTGCTCAGCGCTACCGAACTGAAAGAAGGCAACATCCGGCTGGCTTGCCAGGTGAAAGTGAAAAGCGAGATAAACATCGAGATCCCAGCTTCCATATTCAATATCCGGCGCTTTGAAGCCACGGTGGCTGAGATTATCGACTACACCTACGATATAAAAGGAATCCTGTTCAAACTGGCCGATGGCGAATCGATCGACTTTATGGCCGGACAATACGTTCAGCTTGAAACTTCACCTTACGACAAAGTGAAACAAAAGGTTAGCCGGGCCTACTCCATCTCTTCCAAACCGGAACTGCAGAATGCCTTGCAACTGATCATCCGTTATGTACCCGAAGGAATCTGCACTACTTGGGTACATCAGCATTTGAAGCTGGGAGACAAGGTGTTTTTCACTGGCCCTTACGGAGATTTTTTCCTGCGTGATACAGAGGCCGACATCATTTATGTCGCTGGCGGTTCTGGGAAAGCGCCGATCAAGAGCATGCTGGAACACCTTGCTGAATCCGGCTGTAGACGAAAAATGACCTATTTCTTCGGTGCACGCACCAAGAAAGATCTCTATTTAACAGATGAAATGACGGCCTTCGAAAATGTCTTCCCGGATTTCAAATACGTTCCTGTACTTTCTGCTCCTGAACCAGGCTGCGACTGGACTGGGAAAACCGGATTCGTAATGCCATATTTTAAAGATGCTATTCGCGACCCCAAAAACACAGAGGCCTACCTTTGCGGTAGTCCAGGTATGATAAACGCCGTAACCAAAGCACTTATGGAAAACGGCATTCCCAAGGAAAAAATATATTACGACAGTTTTGGATGAGGAAATGAAAGAAACACCTAAAGAGAAACGTATCCGAGCCCGCATGATGCCCGGGGTGATCACTCTTGCAGGTTTTGTAGGCAAAGACAAACGCAGCTTGAGTGAGATCATCGCTGCCGACGAAAAAGAACTGGAGACCCTGGGACGCACCGCCGAGGAAATTGCCCAGCGGATGCAAGCCTTCACCGATGCAACCTTCGACGTCTTCGACGCAAGAACCGTGATCGAAGAAAACTACGAAGTGGAAACAGAGGTTATCCGGGGTAAACTGCCCTGTCCCTATGCCCATGGAGGTCTGATCCGAAAACTGGTAACCACTCTAACCAACCGCAGGCAGAACATCACTGTGAAGTGGACTGCCTTGAATATTCACCTCATTAAAGAACACCATTTCTTTGAAGGAAAAGGCTCAAGCTTTAGAATCGAACCGGCTGTCCTGGTAAAAGCTCTGTTCGATTAAAATCCCCAATCAAAAAAAGCACCGGAACCAGTTTGGCCAGTTTCTGAGGCTTAACCTGGCTCCGGTGTTCTCATTTTTTCGGCTTGATTTCACAGATAATTCTGCATCGGCTCCAGGGATCACATTCTTTTCCCATCCAATAAACATAGGTTAAGATAAAGATGAGTAAAGGATTAATAATCCAGGAAAGGGTCGCATCGGCTTGATGATGCAACAAAGAATCAGCCAGCATAAGGCTGGCTGATAATATTGGGTGGAGATTGTTAATTTTGAAAGTGCTGTATCTTTAAAGGTACGGGATCAGGTCCAGAATTGTTTGCTCTCCCACAATCGCCCAAACTACGGCTGCCACTGCGATGAAGGTTCCGAAGGCAAAAGGCTTGTTTGAATCCCTCACGAAGATCAGGAAATAGATGATTCCAAGCAGGGCAGAAAGCAAAAAGATATATGGTATTCCCGTTATTCCGAAGAAAGCTGTGATGCCGGTTAAAAGCCAGATATCACCGCCTCCCAGACCTTCATAACCCCGCAGTTTCTGATATCCCCAGGCAAGTAGCAGCAGGAAACAGAAAACAAAAAGCGAAGTTAACAACGCATTTAAAACCCCGATGTCATTGCCGGGGATCAGCGCAAGAGAGAACCCAACAACGATCAGAGGTATGGACAGCACATGTGGAATTATCTGCTGAAAGGCGTCGATGAAAAAGATGGGGATCAGAAAGCCCAGAAGGATGGAATATTTGTAGAACAGAAAGTCAGTTAGTCCATAGCGAAAAAACAAGGCAACAAAGAGGATGGGCGTAATAATCTCGACCAATAAATGATGCCAGTGTATCTTAGCGCCGCATTTGGAACACTTTCCTCGCAGTATAATATAACTGACAATGGGGATATTCTCATAAAAGGGAATGCGTCTTTTGCAGGATGCGCAATGAGAGGCAGGGATGACAATCGATTGCTTCAGGGGAATACGATGGATCAGGACATTGAAAAAGCTGCCCAAGGAGGCTCCCAAGGCAGCTATGATAATGGTAACTATGGTAGTCAGGGTAGTTTCTCCTTACCAGGGATAGCTGGATAGCGAATTGCGATAGGCCCGATGAAGCCCGCCTTGCACCATCTGCACTTGGATCAGAACGCTGTCCGAGGGTTTGTAGCGCAGCGAGAATTCCGGAATTACCTGCGAATCGTTGTCTTTATTCAGCTCAAAGCGCTGGCTGGTATTCAGACTTCCGAAGTTCACAAAATTCAAGTCAAGATCCAGTTCCAGCTTTGGGTTGAATTTATATTTAAGATGATTGGTATAGCGCGACAAGTAGTATCCAACACCTTCGGAACTGGTTCCCGCCTCGAATCCCATCGAATGCCTCATGGAGAGGTTATTCATGGACAAGAGCGAAGAGCCGGAATTGGTGTAGGGACTGAAATTCGGACGCGGCAAATCAACTTGCGCAAAAAGTGGCAAGAGCAGCAGCATCAGGCTAAGGGAGATAAGCGGCTTTTTCATTCATTCTCCTTTGGTAGCTAAACCTTGTACATACAAGATAAGGGGAACCGTGGTTTTGTCAAGCTTTAATGGTCTTGAGCAGACCGCCCAGGCGTTTGATTCCTGTCTCAATCTGCTCGAGAGTGGAATAGGTGAAGTTCAAACGCAGACAATTATACTTTTCCTGACCTTCAGGATAAAACTTGCTCCCAGGAATAAAGGTAACCAGGTGGTCTTTGGCCTGGTAGAAAAGACTGTCGGCATTCACTTCTTCAGGTAGCCAAACCCACAAGAAGATTCCGCCAGATGGCTTTGTCCAGCTTACGGTTTTCGGCATTTCTTCGCTCAGGCAATTTAACATCTTTTCCAGATAAGGCTTGTAAAACTCACAAATCCACTTGATGTGTGGTTCCATATAGCCCCCTGCGAAAAACCTGGCAGCTACCCGCTGGGTAACACAGTCGGGGCTAACGGTTACCTTTTGTTGCCAGGAAACCATTTTATGGATCAACTCTTTATCGCCTTTTGCATAAGCTACCCGCATACCTGGACCTAGAATCTTGGAAAAAGATACTATCTCGGTTACTAACGAAACATCGTTCATTTCGTTTAATGAAATGTTAAAGAGGGTTGGCAGCGGTTCACCCGATAAACGCAGCCGGGAATATGGATTATCTTCCAAAATTAAGAGATTCTGTGCTTTGCAGTAATTCAGCAGCTCGTGGCGGCGTGCCAGACTCATGCTGATTCCCGCAGGATTTTGAAAATCGGGGATAGTATATACAAACTTCAGGTTTTTTCCCATGGCTCGAAGCTGTTTTACTTTGGCGGACAAGGCATTCAGATCTATGCCTTCGCTATCCATCGGTATGCTTTGTACGTCTGCCTGCAGAGCATCAAATACAACAAGAGTTCCCAAAAAAGTAGGCGCTTCGCAGAAGATCACATCTCCCGGGTTTATCAAAGCGCGGCCCATGTAGTATATTGCATTGGTTGCGCCCACGGCCGTCATCAGGTTATCATGATTCAGTTGAGAATAGCCTTCCCATTTCAACAATTCATCCTTCAGCATGCCATCGCCTTCACTGGCTCCATACTGCAAGACGTCCCTGCCATCCTCGACTACCACTTCAGAATAGAGTCTGCTTAGCGTTTCCTTGGGAAAAGTGGCTGGAGAAGGAAAACCTCCGGCAAAGGAGATCAATCCTGGCACATTTTTCGTAGCCGCTACCAGCTCTCTGATCAGAGAAGATTTCATTACTTTGGTGGTATCGGAAAAGTAGTTGGATATCATTTATACCTCTATAGTTGGAAGGTTGGAAAGTTGGATAGTTGGAAGATTGAGAGTAGTCATTTCTTAGCTTGGGTCCTGTCTTTGTCTTTTAAAGCGTTTATCAATCCACTAAGCATACTCCTGATCTGTTTGATACTATCTATGAACTTGCTTATGTCTTTGCAGTAGCCAAGGCGGAGGGCTATCTCAATCTGAGTTTCAAACTCTGATAGTGAACCATTTGCAATGTATAGAAACTGGATGAATTCCTTTGCATTATGTCTGCTCGAGCCTTCGGCGATATTGGAAGGTATTGAAACTGAGCATCTTCTTATTTGAGATGTTAATCCATATACTTCTTGTTTGGGGAAAGACTCCGAAACTTTGTATATTTCGGTAACCATATCCATGCTTAACTGCCATACTTTCAACTCTCTAAAGCTACTCATCATTATTCCTTAAGTGTTGTTCGTAAATCTATCACAACCTTCCAACCTTCCAACCTTCCAACTTTCCAACCTTCCAACCTTCCAACTAATCATGGGTAGATGCGGTAAATCATTCTGGGGAAAGGTATTGTTTCGCGGATATGGTGAATTCCGCTCATCCAGGTTACCAGGCGTTCGAGGCCGATGCCGAATCCGCTATGCGGCACAGAGCCATATTTGCGCAAATCGAGGAACCATTGATAGTCTTCGATTGGCATCTTCTCGGCTTGCATCCTGGCCAGTAGCAGATCGTGGTCATCCTCACGCTGGCTACCGCCGATAATCTCGCCAAAGCCCTCTGGGGCAATCAGATCATCACCCAAAACCACATCTGGGTTTTCGGGATCACGCTTCATGTAGAACGCTTTTATCTCTTTGGGCCAGCGTTCGATAAAGATCGGCACTGGCGAACCTTCGGTCAGCATCACTTCATCCTGAGCTCCCAGGTCGCTGCCATGGTCTATTTCGCTACCTTTGGATTTAAGATACTCCACCGCTTCATAGTGGGTCATCCGTTTAAACGGCGCATCGGCTGCTTGCAGGGCTTCTTTATCCCGCTCCAGAATAGTAAGTTCCTGGTCGCATTTGGTAAGCACGGTTCTGATAACATGGCGGATCAGGCCTTCCTGTATCTGCATGTTTTCTTCGTGTTCCACATAGGCAGCTTCGGCGTCCATCATCCAAAATTCCGTTAGGTGTTTGCGGGTTTTGGAGCGTTCGGCGCGAAACACCGGTCCAAAGTCGTAAACTCGTCCCAGGCTCATTATGCCGGTCTCCAGATAAAGTTGGCCACTTTGAGAAAGATAGGCTTTTCCCTCGTCGAAGTAATCCAGTTCAAACAGGGTAGTGGTTCCTTCGCAGGCGTTGGGGGTAAGAATAGGGCTGTCGAACCGGAAAAAATCGTTGTCATTCAGGTATTCGCAGATTGCGTAGTAAACTGTGTGGCGGATACGCAGAACCGCCCACTGCTTCGGCGAACGAATCCAGAGATGGCGATTGGAAAGAAGAAAATCTGGTCCGTGTTCTTTTTTGCTTATGGGATATTCCTCAGCGATCTGGACTGTCTGGACGCTTTTTATATCCAGCTCATATACTCCCTCTTGTTTGGGATGCTGCTTTGGTACTCCTGAAATGATCACCGAAGATTCCAGGCTGAGGCGTTTGGCGGTTTCGAAGGCTTCTTCTCCGAGATCTGGTTTAAAGGCTATGGTCTGCATTTCGCCGCTGCCATCTCTCAGAATGATAAACACCAGTTTTCCGCTCTGGCGGATATTGCGTACCCAGCCTTTCAAGCAGATTTCCTGCCCAAGATAGGTGGCAATGTCTTTAATAAGAATGTGTTGCATATTGAATACCTGTTATGAAAGTTTCTGATTGGTGGTTTGAATCTGCTTGATAATCTTCAGGGCAATATCCAAAGCCCGGGTTCCCGCGATGCCGTCAACTATCGGTTTTATATCGTTCACAATGCAATCCACAAATGACTCCAACTCCATGGTCAGGGCGTCTTTAGGGCTGTCGCTAACGTCGAATTGTTGCATATCAACCAGTTGTTCAGGCTTTATCTCAGTAGAGCCCATCAGAATCTGGGGCAGCAGTTGCATTATGTTGCCGCTTTTCTTCAGCACTCGCACCTGCTTGGCCTGAAAGTCCATTGTTATGTAGGCGTCTCTTTGGAAAAAGCGCAGCTTCCGTTCCTGTTTCATAGAAACGCGCGACGAAGTGACATTGGCAATTGCGCCGTTGGCAAATTCGATGCGGGCATTGGCGATATCAATGCTGGGGGTAAGGATACCAACTCCGCTAGCTCTGATTTCCGTCACCGGGCTATTCACAAAGCTTAGGATAAGGTCGATGTCGTGAATCATCAAATCCAGCACTACGGGGACGTCCGTACCGCGATGATGGAAAGTGGAGAGCCGGTGCGATTCGATAAACATCGGCTCTCCAATCTCGTGTTCAATCTTCAGGATTACGGGATTGAAGCGTTCAATATGCCCCACTTGGATTTTCAATCCTTTCTGCTCTGCCAGAGCCAGCAGTTCTTCAGCCTGAGCAAGTTCGCTGGTGATTGGCTTTTCCAGAAAGATGTGTTTGCCGGCCAGCAGTGCGGGTTTGGCAAGCTCATAATGTGCTGTGGTGGTGGCGGCGATATCTATGGCGTCAGTGGCATCCAGCAGGGCTTGGTAGCTTTCGAAGGCTTGTGTTTCCAGTTTTTCAGCAATTTCATGGGCACGCTGGGGATTACGGTCATAAATTCCGGCCAGGCAGGCACCTTCGATTGCCTGAAATTTGCGCGCATGATGCTGTCCCAGGTGGCCAACGCCGACTACTCCAATCCGTATCATCTTGGCTCTTACTTCAGTTTGGCTGATAAGACTTTCAGCATGTCTTCAGTCATGCTTTTCAGGTTAAATTCCGGCTTCCAGCCCCATTCTTCCTTGGCGGCGCTTTGATCCATGGAGTTTGGCCAGCTATTGGCGATGGCTTGTTTGATGGGGTCGACCTTGTATTCCAAGCGGAAATCGGGGATATGTTTCTTGATTTCGGCGGCGATCATTTCGGGATCGAAGCTCATGGCCGTTACGTTGAAGCAATTGCGGTGTTTAAGCTTGCTGGGATCAGCTTCCATC